>ENA-UEPJ01001743-UEPJ01001743.1-human-gut-metagenome-genome-assembly--contig:-NODE-1743-length-24913-cov-7.040949_pt1 | contig 24913 bp, 14 predicted proteins | sample MGYA00242890_ERZ507896 | MGnify/ENA primary metagenome ERZ507896 (study PRJEB26167, sample SAMN06115508) | human gut metagenome | host: Homo sapiens | place: China:Qinghai | collected 2015-08-20... | reverse complement strand
AGCCTGAACCGGAACCCGGTAATCAAGGAAATATTTCAAAAGAAGAACCTTTCCTTCGTCTAATGTCATTCAATATTCGCAACGAAGCTCCTGAGGATACGGGAGCCCAAACTTGGGAAGCCCGTAAAGGTCCCATCCTAAAAATGTGGCGCGAACTTAACCCTGACGTAATTGGTATCCAAGAATCACAGGACAAATTGGCAAAATACCTCATGGAAAACTTACGTGAATACGATTGTATTAGGGAGGGCCAAATGATTATGTATCGCAGGTCCCGTTTTCACCGTATTAACAGTGGAGTTTTTTGGCTTAGTGAAACTCCTGATATTCCAGAATCCGCAGGATGGGATACACGCAAACCCCGCAAAACAATTTGGATCCGTCTCCAAGATAAAGAAACCGGCAGAGAGTTCTCGTTCTACAATACTCACATGGACAATAAGGGTGTGGAAGCTCGTATTAATGGTGCAAAAGTCAACGTTGCACGAATGAAGGAGGAAGCCGGTGAAAGAGGGGCAGTGGTAATTGTAGGGGATATGAATGCGCGTTATGACAATCCCACATCGGCTCCGGCATTGGACGTTTTCGATACGTGGATGAAAGCAGCACGAACAACTGCTCCCCAAACTGACGACATCAATTCCTTCAATGGCTTTACTACATCGAGCCTTCTGAAAGGTGTCAGTTCACTCGATCATATCTTCTATCGCAATTTCACGCCGTTATGCTTTAAGACTGTCAATAAGAATTACGGTGTCCCCTATATATCAGATCATTACCCAATTTGTTTCGATTGTAAATTCATAGAAAAATAAAATTACACCCATTCTTATTGAGTTTGTTGCCTCCTAAAATGGAAAGCACTTAAATATTTTATGTTTGTCCTCTTCATGATTTTCCTGTTATAATCCAAAATTTATTGGGATTATAACAGGAAAAATATCATTACCAACTTCGTTGTAAATTACGAACAGATTTAAAATTATAGAATCCCAAATGAACTTTCGTTGCTAACATCACAGTCCTTGTATGAGTGCTCTCAAAGTCAGTGTTCTCTCCCTTACGTCGAAATATATGGGTGTTGATTTGGAATGCCAATTATTTCGCATGCTACCCAACAGGTTACTAGTTCAAATGAGCGCAGCATCTACAACCGCCGACCAAAGGCCTTGTTTGTCCATACAGATATGCTTTGCAAGCATTTGATAGAATGGTGTCTGATCGTAGATAACATGCCATTGGATGTATGCAAGTTCAACCGTAGTTTTAGTAAGAAAACATATTACTCGTCCTTCCGACAAAGGCTACTGAATATCGCAGCAAGCTTGTTATTACGGATATATTACATGCCATTTGCTCATTGGATAAGGTCATTCGTAACTCTAACTTATCGAAAACTTTGGTCTGCATCCGAGTGTTTGGCTAGTTTTGTCAATGCAACGGATGCACGAACCGATATTTTAAATTTATTGTATTCCACATTCTCCAACATCTGATAAAGAAAAGCGAGTTCCCCACAATACGCATCAACCTCCAGCCGACCGATGGATTCTATCATCTCACCGTATATCGAATAAGGCAGAAAGTGCATTTCGGATTCGATTTTTGAAAAAATCGATACGGATTGTTTCTGGTGGTGGGGGACGTGTTGTTCACTTCTCGAAACGCCAGGTTACGCGCCAGCGCCGGAGCGAGTATCTTCGCGTAGGGCTACAGCACGAAGAGCGGCACGCAGACTCGTATGAGGCTGCCGGCCAGCGCCCTTTACAGGAAAGTCGCGCGGTCGCTGTCGAACACGCCAACGAGGGGGGGGCAACTGTGGGAAAAGACCGCCAGAAAGCAGGCGGTGACACGCAGGAAATCAACCCAGCCGATGCGTTCGCGTGCCGGAGCGCGGAGGCCGGGGAGTCGGTTCTTTATCGTCGGGGCGCCTAAAAGGTGTTGCGGCAGATCATCTGGAAGTCGCACTTGACCTTGGAGAGCGATTTTTCGAGGATCATCCGGGCCACCAGCACGCCCATCTGCCGGAAGTCGGTCGAGATGGTCGTCAGGCCGTTGAGGATGATCTCGTTGATCGGCGACTCGTTGTAGGAGATGATGCTGATGTCGCGGCCCACGCGGAAGTTCAGTTCGCGCGCCCGGCGCACCAGCTCGATCAGTCCCAGGTCGTACTGGCTGTTGAGGATCAGGTAAACCTCCTTCTCGCGGATGATTTCGGGGGTGATCTCCGTGTGGAACTCTACGGCGATGTCATTGTCACGGCAGAACCGCTCCACGGCTTCGCCCACCGAGGCGTAATAGAGGCTCGAGGGCAGCGTCACGACGTTGAACCGGGAACAGGTTTTGAGCTTTTTGAGCCCGTACCCCAGCCCTTCGTAAGCGTCATTGGCGAAATCCTGGTAGACGGCGCCGTAGTTACCCGGAAGCTCTTTCATCCAGTGATCGACCAGAATGAGCTTTCGGTTGGGGATACGCGTGAGTATCTTCAGCACCCGTTTCTGCGAAGCGGCGTCGAGTGGGAAGTGGGGCGTGATGACATAGTAGTCGAACAGGTCGAGATTCTCTTCGATGTAGTATTCCAGCAGTTCGACGTTCTGATTGTGGAGCCGGATGGTGATCTCGGCCGCGTCACCGATCTCCCCGGCGAACGAGTTGAAAAGCACTTGCTTATAGTTGCTCAGCTTGTCGAACAGCACGAGGACGCTCATTTTTGCCGAGACCTCTGCGGCCGAAACATAAAATCCCTTGCCCTGTCTGGCGTCGATGAATCCCTTGTTTCGAAGTATGGAGTAGGCCTTTTTGACGGTCTCCTTCGAGATGTCAAGCATGGCCGAGAGTTCGTTCATCGACGGCAACAAGCATCCTTCGGCATACTCGCCGCTGCGCACCAATGCTTCCACCTGCCCCACGATCTGTTTGTAAACTGGGACTTGGCTTTCATGATCTATTTTAATCGTTTCCGGCATGTTCTGTCATTAAAAAATGAAATAATAGTTGGTTTGTTCATTTTTTTGCGTATATTTGCACCACACCACACAACACTAATTGAAATAAAAACCACACCTCACAACTTTTATATTGTCGTTTTACAAATATATAAAAAAAAACGCTAACCACTTTTTTTAATGAAAAAACTTTCTTTTTCAGTTTCTCCAGCCTTTTGGCCATATCAGCCATCTCTGCACACTAATTAATCACTGACATGAAAAATGTGGTAGAATATAAGACTGCCAGAACTACAGAATATGCTCTATTAACTCAACCTATAATCAATGACAACCGCAACCGTCGGGAAGAAAAACCCGAAGTACAAATGGGAGGTGCTGGCCCTGCTGTGGGTCGCCTATCTCCTGAACCAGGCCGACCGTCAGGTCTTCAACGTGGTGCTTCCGCTCATCCGCGAGGACCTGGGCCTGAGCGATGTGGCCATCGGCTCCATCGCCACGGTCTTCAACCTTTTCTACGCCGTGCTGGTGCCCATCGGGGGACTGGTGGGCGACCGTTTCAGCCGGAAATGGATCGTCACGGGAAGTATCCTGTTCTGGAGCGTGGCCACGATGTTCACGGGCCTCTGCAACGGGTTCGTGATGCTCGTGCTGATGCGCAGCGTCGCCACGGGCGGCGGCGAGGCATTTTTCGGACCGGCCAACTATTCGCTGCTGGCGCAGTACCACGACAAGACGCGGGCCTTCGCCATGTCGGTCCACCAGACGGCCTACTACATCGGCATCATCATCAGCGGCTATGCCGCGGGCTATATTGGACAGCTGTGGGGCTGGCGCAGCGCCTTCTACGTCTTCGGCGCCGTCGGCGTCGTGCACGGCGTCATCATGGCCGTGCGGCTGAAGGACAAGAAGGAGCCGGCTGCCGTCGCCGCCGCGTCGGCCGCGGAGCCCAAGCCTCGGTTGACGGAGGGCTTCCGTATGGTCTTCACCACGCCGACGGCCCTGATCCTCACCGTCTGCTTCGCCGGACTGATCTTCGTGCTGACGGGCTACCTTACGTGGATGCCGACCTATCTCTACGAGAATTTCGGCATGGACCTCGCGGGCGCCGGATTTCACTCGATGTTCTACACCCACCTGTTCGCCTTTGTCGGCGTGCTGCTGGCCGGACGCCTTTCGGACAAGCTCGGGAGCCTGCATCCCGCGTGGCGTATGGCCATGCAGGGCTTCGGACTGCTGGCCGCCGTGCCGTTCATCGTCCTGATGGGCAATTCGGCTACGCTGTGGGTCATCTATATCGGCTTTGCCGGCTTCGGCTTCGCCCGTGCGTTCTTCGACGCCAACACCTACACGGTGCTTTACGACGTCATCCTGCCCCGGTACCACTCCTCGGCTTCGGGCGTGATGATTATGACCGGATTCGCCATCGGCGCGCTGGCTCCGCTGGTGCTGGGTATGGTGAAGCAGGCCGCGGGGCTATCGTTCGGCATCTCGATGCTGGCCGTCGTGTGGCTCGTGTGCGGCGTGGTGATGCTTCTCGGAGCCAAATATTTCTATATGAGGGATTATAACAAGATCAGACATGAATAGTAACCAGAAAACCAGAAAAGCGAAAGCAGGTCTGCTGCTGATCGCGTCGCCCCGTTTCAAGACGCTGGGCGAAGGGCTCCGGCGGGGCACGTATGCCGAACGCAAGGACGCCGATGTGAAAAAGATACTTGCGACGATGGAATTCCTCGACGTTGTGTTCCCCGGGATCGTCTACGACAAGGAGGAGGCCGTGGAGGCTATGGACCGCTTCTACATGGAGAAGGTCGATTTCGTCATCGCCGAGTTCCTTTCGTGGTCCGAGGACTTCGCGTGGATACGCTTCCTGCGCGACATGCCCGAGGTGCCGATCCTCTTCGTCAACGTCGCCAAGGACCACGTTTCGTTTCGGGACACGTTGGACGAGGACGACTTCATCGACTACCTCTGCGCCGGAACGCTCGTCGGATCGCTCGAAGCCTCCGGGTCGGTGCCCCGCACGGGACGCCGGCACGTGAAGGTCGTGATGGGTTCGCGCGAGGAGGTCACCGGGCAGATCCGCCTCTTCGCTTCGGCGGCCCGCGCCCGCGCCATCCTCCGCCAGTCGAACCTGGGGCTGCTGGCCAACTACAACGAGGCCATGTGGTCCACCTACATCGACCCGTACGACTTGTTCACCAAGCTGGGGCCCGAAATCCGCTTCCTGCCCTATTCGACCTACGGCGAGATGATCGACGCCGTGAGCGACGAGGAGTTGCAGGCGTACTGCGGCGAGCTGACCTCGCGCTACAAGATGATGGACGACGTGGCGCGCGACAAGTTCGAAGCCTCGGTGCGCGCCTCGATCGGCTTGCAGAAGATGGCCGAGCGGTCGGACATCGACGTGATGGTCTTCAACGACATCGACCGGGCCATGTTCGAGCTGGTGGGCTTGCGCGCCGGGTTCTACCATCCGTGGTTCAATGACAACTGTTCGGTGCTGGTTCCCGAGGCCGACATCGGCGCGGGTCTCATCACCTACCTGCTGAAGCTGATCTCGGGCAAAAACGTCAACTTCCTCGAACCCTTCCACATCGAGTCCGACTACGGCACCTTCGCCGGCGGCCATGCCGGTCCCAACGACCACAACGACCCCGCCTGGCAGCAGAATGTGGTCATCGCCCGCGACGTGCGCTTCGCCAAGACCTCCTACAAGTACGCCGGGGCTCCGTTCGCCTGGTACCGCATCTCGCCGGGGCGCAAGACAATGGCGCAGCTGGTGGAGTGCGACGGACGCTACAAGCTGGTCGCCACGCTGGTCGATTCGCTCGAAGGCGATCACATCCTGGCCACCTATTCGCACAGCATCTTCCGCCCGGTGGTTCCCGTCGAGCGGCTCTTCGAAGAGATCCTGAAAATCGGCACCACGCAGCATTTCGCCATCGTTGACGGCGACTACCTGCGCGAGCTGGGCATGTTGGCCGAGATCATGGACTTCGAATATCACGAAATTATGAATTAACCCTATAAAACCGTATTTCTATGAGTTTCATGTACAACCCCTTTCCGTATGACGACCCCCGCGCCGTCAACCGTCCGGCACTCCCGAAGAAGACCGTCGGGGCGGTCGTCGCCGGAACCTCCAAGGCTGCCGCCGCCCTGGCCGGGGAGATCGCTTCCCGCCTGAAAGCCGCGCCCGGCAAAAACGTCGTCGTCGGGTTCGACGGCTACGCCACGGCCGACTGGACGCGGATGGTCAACCTGCTCTCGCAGCAGCTGCTGGGTAAAGGGATCGGAGTGGACGTAGCGGCGTTTACCGAGGTGCTCAAATCCGAGCGGGAGATCGCCGACATGATCAACCCCAATCTGGAATGGGACACCTCGAAGGACCCGTCGCTGCTGTTCGGTCGCCTGATCGAGCGCGGTTACGAGGATCTGTTCGACGCGTCGAAATTCGCGGCGTTCAAACAGCGCCTCGAGGTGCTCCGGGCCCCTGCTGCCGCCGGACGTGTGCTGTTGGTCTACGGCAGCGGATGCCTGGTCGAGGAGGTGCGCGGACTCTATGATATCAAATGCTATTTCGACGTAACGCCCAAGGAGGCGATCCTCCGCATCCGCCGCGGCCAGTTCGCCAACCTCGGCGACAAGGTGGCCGCTCCGGCCAACCGGGTGATTCGCCGCTGCTACTACGCCGATTTCGAGATGGGTGTGCGCCACCGCGGCAAGCTGCTGCGCGGCAAACTGCTCGACTATTACATGGCTTCGGACCGTCCCGACCATATCCACATGATTCCGATGGAGGCGCTGTCCGACATCTTCCGGTCGCTGGCCTGCTATCCGTTCCGCTGCAAGCCGGTCTATCTCGAGGGCGTGTGGGGCGGCACTTATGTCAAAAAGCTGCGCAATCTGCCCGACACGATGCGCAACTGCGCATGGGTCTTCGACCTGATCCCGATGGAGGTGTCGATCGTCGTCGAGGCCGGGGACGAGAAGATCGACTTCCCCTATTTCTCGTTCGTGCAGAAGGAGGGCGAAGCCATCATGGGCCGGCCGTGCGTCGAGAAGTTCGGCGGCTACTTCCCCATCCGCTTCAACTACGACGATACGTTCCACAGCAACGGAAACATGTCGATCCAGGTGCATTCGGGAGCCAAATACAACCAGGAACATTTCGGCGAACTGGGCCGTCAGGACGAGAGCTACTACGTGGTGGTGGCCGGACAGGACGCCAAGACCTTCGTGGGCTTCCGCGACGATGCCGACACCGAGCAGTTCATCCGCGACATCAAGCTGGCCGACACCGAATACAAGCCCGTGGATTACCTGAAATACGTCAGCTACGAGGATTCGAAACCCGGCTTGCAGGTGATGCTTCCCGCCGGGACGATCCACTCGTCGGGCCGCAACCAGGTGGTGCTCGAAATCGGCAGTCTTACGATCGGCTCCTACACCTACAAACTCTACGACTACCTGCGCGCCGACCTCGACGGCAAGCCGCGCCCCATCCACACGTGGCACGGCGAACGGACGCTGGCCTACGAGCGCACGACCAGCTGGGTGCGCAATAACATCGTCCAGCAGCCCCGCACGGTGCGCGAGGGCGACGGCTGGGCCGAGAAGATCGTCGGCGAGCACGATTTGCTCTACTTCACGCTGCGCCGCCTCGAATTCGAGAAACGCATCGAGGACGACACCTGCGGCAAGTTCCACGTGCTGACGCTCGTGGACGGCGAACGCATCCGCATCCGTTCCGTCGCACAGCCCGAACGCTATTTCGATGCCGAGTATATGGATATGGTCGTGGTTCCCGCGGACATGGGCCGTTACGTGATCGAGAACCTCCGCACGGAACCCATCTGCGTCCACAAAACGATGCTGAAAGATGGGTTCGACAAGGAATAGCTGCCGCCTGCTGCTCGATGTCGGGGGAACGTTCCTCAAATCGGCTGTGGCGGACGCCGCCGGGCAGCTTCTGTCCGGGTCGGAGTTCAGTTGTCCGATTCGTTCGGAGGGTTCCCGCGAGGAGATCGAAGGCTCCCTGGCCGCTGCGGTGGCCCGGGGCGCGGCCTTCGCAGCGGAGCGGGGCATGGAGCTCGCCGGCATCGGCATCGCCATTCCCGGACCGTTCGACTATGCGGCCGGCGTCTCCCGCATGACGCACAAGTTCCGCAGCATCTGCGGCGTCGATCTGCGCGGCGTGCTGCACGCGATGCCCGGCGTTCCCGCCGATGCGGAGATCCGTTTCATGCAGGACGTGAACGCCGCGCTGGCCGGGGAGATCGCCCGGGGCAACGCCGCCGGATACGGCGCCTCGGCGCTCGTGTCGCTCGGCACGGGGCTGGGCTTCGCCCTGAGCCGTGACGGACGGGTGTTGTGCAACCCGGCGGGCGGTCCGAAGGTGGTGATCTTCAACCTTCCCTACCGCGACGGCATTTTGGAGGACTACGCTTCGAAACGGGGATTCCTGCGCATCTACGGCGAGCTTGCGGGCCATACGGACCCGGCGCTGACGGTGGCCGATCTGGGCCGCATGGCCGGAGAGGGGGATGCCCGGGCCCGCGAGACCTTCGCAACGGTCGGGGGCATCCTTGCCGCGGCGCTCCGCGACCTGCTCGTCGAACACGGCGTCGAATGTCTCCTGCTGGGCGGTCAGATTTCGCGTTCGTTCGCCCATATGGAAGCGGCCCTGCGCGACGGACTGCGCGATGTCGCGGGGCTGACCCGCATCGCACCTGCGGAGCATATCGGCGAAGCGGCTTTCTACGGTCTGCTGGCCCAGGCGGACGGCTCGTGCTGACGGGCGGGCGTTGCGGAAAACCGTTCATTCGTGCGATTGTCATCGACCGGCATTCCGAGATGCTGATTTTGCCGTGTAACGGCACGAAGCTCTTCCCTTGAAGGACGTGTTTGGGATGGGGCCGGATTTGTATACGCGGCCAAAGGCCGCGGGAACGGTGTTCCGAAACGGCGGGCATATCGAAGTATATGATTGCCTTCATTTCTTTATCTTTGCAGGAGAGGCGACCGCCTCTCCTGTTTTTGAATCACAGAGACCATGACCGACAAACATCGCAGATTCCTCGGCCCCGTCGTGGAGATGCGCAAATTGCATGACTCCGCCGAGCAGCGCATCGTGCACAGCGCCGAGATGCTCGACCGCAAGTCGCTGGCATCGGTCGGTGACACCACGGGCGAGAGGTTGACGGCCCTGCTGACCGAGACCAAAGCCCACACTCCGGAGGAGCTGGCCGCCAATGTCGCCCGTATCGGGGAGTTGCTGGGGCGGTTCGCGCTCTACGTTCCCGCACGTTTTACGGACGATCCGGCCGAGCAGGCGAAATATTGGGCCGTCCGTTCGGGCATCTTCCCGGCGGTGGGCGGCAGCCGTCCCGCCGGGACCACCTGCCTGAGCGAGGACGTTGCTTTCCACATCGAGGACCTGCCCCGCGCCACGGCCGAATTGCAGGCGCTGATCGCCCGTCACGGCTACGACGCCTGCATCTACGGGCATGCCCTCGAAGACAACTACCATTTCATCATCAACCAGTCGTTTTCGCCCCCGGCCGAGGTGGCGCGCTACGAGGCGCTGATGAACGACGTTGCGGAACTCGTGTCGGCAGGTACGACGGCTCGCTCAAAGCCGAGCATGGCACGGGGCGCAACATGGCGCCCTTCCTCCGCCGCGAGTAGGGCGACGACGCCTTGGCCGTAATACGGGCCGTCAAGGAGTTGTTCGACCCTGCGGGACTGTTGAATCCCGGGGTGATCTTCAACGATGCCCCCCCCCGCTGTCACCCCTCCCATTTCAAACTCCTGCCGCTGATCGATCCCCTGATTGACCGCTGTATCGAATGCGGGTTCTGCGAGGTGAACTGCCTGACGTGCGGGCTGCTCCTCTCGTCGCGCCAGCGCATCGTCGTGCGCCGCGAGATCGCCCGGCTGAAAGCCTCCGGCGAGAATCCGCGCCTCGTGCGGGAGCTCGAACGCGGCTATCGTTACCCCGGGGAGCGGACCTGCGCCGGGGACGGGCTCTGCTCGACGAACTATCCCGTGGGAATCAATACGGGAGAACAGACCTACGCCCTGCGCGCGTTGCGGGTGCCGCCGGGGAGTTTGCGGCCCGCCGTTTCACCGGGCTGAAAAACATCCTGCGCCCCGTGCTGACGCTGGCCGACACGGTGCACCGGGTTTTCGGCCCCCGGACGATGACCGCTGCCGCGAAGGGGCTGCATGCGCTGGAGCTTCCCCAATGGCTGCCCTCGATGCCGCGGGCCTATCGGATGCCGCGGGCCTATCGGATGCCCGAAACGCTGCGCACGGCGTCCGCGCCGGAACCGGACAAGGTGGTCTATTTCCCGAGTTGCATCAATCAGACGATGGGTCTCGCCCGCGACCCCCAGTCGCGGAACCGCTGGCCGAAAAGATGGTCGCGCTGCTCCGCAAGGCGGGTTACGAGGTTGTCTTTCCCGAGAACATGGAACGTCTCTGCTGCGACACAATCTGGGAAAGCAAGGGCATGGCCGACATCGCCGACCGCAAGACCGCCGAGTTGGAAGAGGCGCTGGCCGGTGCTGTGCGACCAGAGCCCCTGCCTGCACCGCATGCGCGAAAAGATCGGCCGCATGAAACTCTACGAACCGGCGGAGTTCATCTGGACCTTCCTGCGCGACCGGCTGGAGTTCCGGCCCTGTCGCCGTGCATGTCACCTGCTCGATGCGCCGCATGGGGCTGTCCGGGGTGATCGTTTCGCTGGCGCGGCTGTGTGCCGACGAGGTGGTGGTGCCCGAGGAGGTTGCGGATTCACGCACCCCGAGGTCAACGCCTGGGCCCCGCGCAAACTGCGGCCCGTCATCAAACGCTCGGGCGTGAAGGCGGGTTATTCGAACAACCGCACGTGCGAAATCGGGCTTTCAGCCCGTTCGGGCGTGCCCTACGTCTCGATCGTCTACATGGTAGATGCCTGCACGACACAGAAAGCCCCCGGAGCCTAAGCTTCGGGGGGGGCTTTTTCAGATCAGCAGTTCGTAGTCGATGCGCCACACGCCCGTCTCCCCGGGAAAGCCTCAAAATAAGAAACTGATTTGAGTGTGGGATTGTGATTGCACGAATTGCTTGGCGTGATTCCATTGTATGTCAAAATCACAAGTCGAACCATGTTTGGGGAGTGTTACAATAAAGCATAGGAAAAGAAGAGATAGAAATATTCTTTAAATAAAAGGTATTCACACCGTTAAATTGATAACTTTATATTCTTTGTATCATGATATTCGTCTTTATATCTTTCATTAAATATTAGTTGTAGTACAGACTTTTTCAATAGAAATTAATATTCTAAACGATAGCATTTTCATGTCTATTCAAAAGGATAACGGTGATATTGAACTATTTTTTTTACATTAATAGTGAGATAATTGAATAGGAAGTAGTTTTAAATTCTGTAAATAATAATTGATTTTTATTATTGTGGTGGGAACAAGAATTACGCCATACGTGTACTAAATAATCAGTTGACAATTATTTACTTTTAGAAAACATTGCTCTGTTCAGCATTAGTTCTGACGACTCTTGCCAGATGTTCGGATAATAGTACAAACAGCAATAGTTCCGCTCTTTCGATTTCAGTTAACCGAAAGACTGAAGAGCCATTGACGGTTTATCTTATCGGAGGTAGTACCCAGTCCATCGATGTAGTTTCGAGCGGAGAATGAATATTGACGTTTAGCGATGAAGGGGCTAAATACATGATGCCATCCCAAAATCGAACCTAACGAAGACAGGAGACAGATTTATTTCGATATCGAGCCGAGTACTACGGGCCGTAATGCAACCGTTACGCTTACAGCAGAGAGTCTTCTTGATGGTTTTCTCACAAGAACCCGCAATATGATTAAGATCGTGCAGAAGAGAGGGGAAAATTTACGATTTGATAATTTAGTCATTACATCTTTGTATAAGAGAATAAGCAACAGCATACAAGGGGCTTTTTTAATTTGTTACATTTAAATATTCAGTTTTAATAACCAATATAAGATAGGCAGATTTTTTGAAATCGAAAAATTAAACTGCTTACTATTTAAAAAATAGGATGATTACACCTGACTGATATGAGATTTTCTAATAAACATCCGCAAATATCATTCTTTTGTGTAAATTGGGTATAAGTTGCGGCCGTTAATTTTTGTCTCGTTTCCGTTTTTGATATATTCATACAATATAGCACGGCCTTCATTAACATACCGACGAATGATATCGCGTTGTGCCGCAATACACAGATAGGAAATATAGGTTTTCATACACCTTTGGCTAATATTCATTGGTCATACACCACTTGTCCCCTTTCCAATGGTTTATCGCTTGCAAAGCGATTGCCATTTATCTCACTCTAAAAGACGCATTTTACTGAACGTTTACGAGCCATCTGATCTATTTCTAACGAATCTATGACTTCCATTTCGTCTCCTGTTTACCCAACAAATTTAGGGAATTTGCATTAAAAAACGACTACTCAGTTCCTGTCTGCATCAATTTTTTTCTTTCTTTTTCTTGTTTAGTAATTTTTTATCACTATATTTGCATTACATCACACCACACCACACTGCTGCATAACAAACTACTAATTATAAAAAATTATGACTAAATTCTTAATCCTCTTGTTTATGTCATTTACCGGAATGTCATTCGCCCAAAAGAAACCTTATTCGGTAACATGGCAACAATTTAATGTTCATACACCTCCGCTTCTACAAATCGGGGAGCTTGCCACTAAACCTGCCGACGGTACAGGCAATTCCCGATGGTCGGTCGGTTGTGAGACCCTTGACCGTGACTATGCAGACTTTTCCAAATATAAACAATACGTTGGAGAGCTCGGTGTCGGCTATGCCCGCATCCAAAGTGGATGGGCTAAATGTGAACAAGAAAAAGGGAAATATGATTTCGCATGGCTCGACAAAATCGTTGACGGACTCAATGAGGAAGGAGTTCGCCCATGGATGTGCCTCTGCTATGGCAATCCCATTTACGGTGTAGACCGTAATTTGGGAGCCGGACTCTTTATAAAGGAAGAGGTGATGAAAGCCTGGTGCAAATATGTTCGAGAAACCGTCAAACACTACAAAGGCAGGATTGCCATGTGGGAAATATGGAACGAACCCAACTTGCGCAGTAAAAACAATCCCGAATATTATGCAGAAATGCTCATTCGCACGGCCGAAGAAATTCGCAAGATCGACAACGAGGCTGTAATCCTTGCATTCGGACTTTCCGGTATGCCACTCGGCTGGACCAAATCCGTCATGGATATTGTCAAAGAGCGTAAAAAACTCCATCTCATCAACTACGTCAGCTATCACCCCTATTATCCCAATCCCGACACTGCGACTACCGATATTCTGGCACTCCGGAAATTAGTGAAATCCTACTCCGAAAAAATCGATATTTTTCAGGGAGAAACCGGTTGTCCGAGCATCCTCGAATACGGTCATGCCATGAATCACTGGGAGTGGAGCGAATACAAACAGGTGAAGTGGGATTTGCGCCGTATGGCCAATGATTTCAACTTAGTCATTCCCTCCTCGATTTTCACCATGGTAGATCTCCAGTACGAGAATATGCTCCAATCGTTCGGACTGATTCGGATGAACCTGCGAAAAAGCGTGGTTTACAAACGTCCTGCATTTTACGGTGTGCGTCATATGGCCAACTTGCTGACGACAGAGGTATTCCCGAAAGAACTTACGCTGGAATCCAGCTATTCAGACCGGGAGATTTCGTTAGTCGGTCTTGCAGACAAAAACGGCAAAACAATAGGTGCCATGCTCTGGTTCAGCGACCAGATACCTACAGACCAACTCGAGAGAGAACTCGTCAGCCTGACAATCGACGGCCTTTCGCTCAAAGAGGCTGTATATGTAGAACCGATTACGGGACGCATATATGACTTGTCCTGCGTTATTCTCCGAGGTGGAATGTCCGGAGGGAAAATTCGTTTTTCTAGACTTCCATTGTGGGACAGCCCGATTTTCATCATGGAAAAATCCTGCGTTCCTTTCAAGCCCGGAAAGGAATAGCCCGTTAATTTGAAGGACTCTGTGATGAGAAAGCGCAACGGACTGACCAGTTGCGAGACTTTCCGGTTTTTTCTCTCAAAACCCATCTAAAATCAATAACCAAATGATGCAAAATGACTTAAGAAATTCCTACGATCTGAGTAGCCTCCTCTGGATAGTTGCGGTCTTATTGGCTGTATTATTCTCAGCCCCGGCTATAGCAGGGGGGAATAGTGTAGATTCGCCACAGCAATCAGCAATTCCCGATAAAATCACCATCAAGGGAACTGTCGTCGACAAGAACTCGTTGCCTGTTGCCGGAGCTACTGTCGTAGCCAAAGACCGACCAGCATTGGGTGGCACCGTAACCGATCACAAGGGACATTTCACTTTCGCAGCCCCGCTCGGAACCATACTCCAAATTTCTTTTGTTGGCTATGCTCCCGAGGAAAAAGCAATTGATGCGCAAACAGAATGGATTATTACGTTACAAGAAGATAACAATGTCATCGATGACATTGTGGTCGTTGGATATGGCGTACAGAAAAAAGAATCAGTTATCGGCGCCATTTCACAGGTAAAAGGCGACGAGCTGGTCGATTCGGGTACAACCAACCTCAAAAATGCTTTGGCTGGCAAGGTATCGGGCATGTCAGTCATCTCTTCCAGCGGTGCCCCGGGCGAAATCGACTCCCAGACATCGATTCTTCTCCGAGGCCTGTCAAGCTGGAAAGGCAACAGCCCATTGGTTATGGTCGATGGCATTGAACGAGATATGGCCTCACTCTCCCCCAATGAAGTTGCATCCATTTCCGTTTTGAAAGATGCTTCAGCAACAGCTGTTTATGGTTCAAAAGGGGCCAACGGTGTAATCCTCATAACGACCAAAACCGGCGTCAAGGGGAAACCAAAATTCAAAGTTAACGTAGAATACAGCGCAAACACCCCGATGTTTCCCGTCGAACATGTCGATGCCCCCACAATCATCAACATGGCGAATATCGCTTACCGGAATGCAGGCTCATTCGGTTCGCTCTATTCCGACGATATTATCAAGCAATATGCCGACCAATCCAATCCGCTCCGTTATCCTGACGTGAATTGGTATGAATTGATGACCAAAGATTTTTCATCAAGTGTCAACGCCGATTTCAGTATGGTCGGAGGTTCGAACAAGGTACGCTATTATATCGGGGTCGGATATGTTCACGACGGCTCAATTCTAAAAGAAGTAACCAAAGGCACCAACTATCAATACGATAAGTTCAATTACCGTGTCAATCTGGACTGGGATATCACCAAATCAACTTCTTTATCATTCAAATTCGGAGGTGCTACGCAAATCAGTCGTAGACTTAATTCAACGGAAACATCCTCTACTCTGTTCTCGACAATGTACCAAGCACCCTCTGTAAGTTATCCTGCTTATTATCCAGCCTGGGCTCTCGGATACTACCCGGATCCCGATTATCCCACGGCTGAAGAAATACGTATTGCCGACAATCAGGGTTGCGTCTATGAGAACCCCTATTCGTACCTCATGGATGCGGATTATCGCTCGACAATGACCAATCGCCTGATGACGGACGTAATCCTGAAACAGGACCTCAACTTTATTACCAAAGGACTCTCTTTTTCTGCAAAAGTAGGTCTTACAAGCAACTATTCCCGAATAGCCAAACAAGCCGATCAGCAGCAACTCCGTTGGGATATCGTATGGGATGCAGTAGATTTGGGCAACCCCCAGGTTTGGCGCTGGGAAGGAAACTCCAACTATGTATACAACGAAAAACCGTATGCAGTCACCCAGAATAACTCACCAAGCGGAATAGAATTTATCTCCTATTACGAGGCTTCGCTCAATTATGCACGTAAATTTTCCAAAAAACACAATGTAACAGCGCTCGCCCTTTATAATCAACGACAGGTCAACTCCGGCAGCTCATTCCCGAAGCGCAATCAATCTTTTGTCGGTCGTCTGACTTACGACTACAAGGGCAAGTATCTCTTTGAAGCGAATCTGGGAGTCACCGGCAGCGAACAATTCGCCCCGTCGAACCGCTACGGCGTATTCCCGTCAGGCGCCGTCGGGTACTACATCTCCAAAGAACCGTTCTGGCAGAAAGCAATGCCTTGGTGGAGTACAATGAAAATTCGTTATTCGAACGGTTGGGTAGGAAGCGATGCGTCGAGCGCTCAATGGCTCTATTATTCCGCATGGAAAAAAGACGGCAACTATATCAAGGAGGATGGTATAGCCAATTTAGAGGCCAAGTGGGAAACCGCACACAAACAGGACCTCGGCATCGAGATGGGATGGTTGCAGAATACCCTGACACTCAACGTAGACTTCTTTGACGAAACACGCGAAGACATCTTCCTGCCCCCAATCGTTACGATGTTCGTGGGAGGTGTAGGATACAAAGAGGTCAACATGGGCGCCGTAAAAAAACACGGTATGGAAATCGAACTCAATTACAGCAACTCAACGCGCAACGGATTCCATTACAACGCCGGAGTTATGTTTGGCCTCAATGAAAACCGAATTACTCGGTTCAATGATGCACCATACATTCCAGCTTATCAAAAAACAGTCAATACACAATATGGCGCTCCTCGCACCGGTAATACACTTATTGACGACAAATATTTCAATAGTATTGACGAATTGCATGGTTATCCGCTCTATACCAAAGAGTGGACGAATATCACTCCGGGTATCTACAAGTTCCTGGATTATAAACCTGACGGCATTATCGATATAACGGATCTGCATACGCTCGACGGCTCCACATACGCCCCCGTAACCTATTCCTTCAACTTGGGATTCTCTTACAAAGGGCTGACGTTCAAAACCCTGTGGACTGGCACTATCGGCAAATACATCAACTATCGCAGAGCCTCCATTATTCCATTCTACGCGGGCGATCTTGTCGTGCATGCGGCACATCTTAATTATTGGCGTCCCGACAACCACAACTCGGACATCCCCGCCTTATCGTTCAACGATCAAATGTACGCATGGAGTGGAGGAACATCGAAATATCCGGGCTACGATCTCGCTCTGCCCGGTTACACATGGCGCAAGTCGGATTATCTGACGATCAAGGAGGTAATGCTTGCCTATAAGTTCAGCGGTTCAAAAATCAAAAGGGCGTTAGGAGTAGAATCATTGGGCGTTACACTCTCTTGTAACAATCTCTGGACTTTCTTCAATTCCAGCTTGAAAGATACCGACCCGCAGCGACTTACTACTGCTTCAAATTACTATCCGACTATGCGGATACTCAAACTTAGTGTCAACCTCGCATTTTAAAAGCCGTGAAAAATAATATTTTACATACAATCAAACTGACCGCCTTATATGGTGTCGCCGGGATAATGGCAGGCGGATGCAGTTACCTCGATGTCGATCCGGAACTCGGATTGACGCAGGATGAGGTCTTCGAAACCTACAAAAACTACAGGAGTTATTTTGACTGGGTATACGAATCAAACGGTGGAAAGAACATGGAGCGCATCCATATCTCATTCCCATTCTATTACGACCTGTTCCAATCCCGCACTTTTTCCTGGTACCAAGCCACCGATGCTGTTGACTGCGGTTTATTAGGAGTTTCTCAATTGAATTTCAAGCAGGGTATTCTTTCGCAAGAGCTCATCGAACAATTGACATTCGATGTGAGTAAGGCCGATTATAAGCCCATCGTCAAAGCGATGTTCTCTATTATTCGCCGTTGTAACATTGCAATCCAGAACATCGACTTGTGTAAAAATGCCACCGAAGAGGAGCGAAACGATTTATTGGGACAGGCATATTTCCTACGCGCCTACGCTCACTTCACGCTCAGCCGGCAGTTCGGAGGAATGCCGTATATCGATCACACGCTCGAAGCCGGGGACGAATGGGATCTACCCCGTTTATCGAACCACGAAGCCTTTACACGGGTCGCCGAGGATTTTTATACGGCTTACGAATATTTCAAAGCCGCCGGTATTTTGCGCCGGAACTCCGCAGCGGATCTTGCCAGCAAGAAGTTACTCGAACCGGCAGGCGCAGCTGCCCTCGGATTACGGGCCCGCGCCCTGCTCTATGCCGCCAGTCCACTCAGCAACAAAAATGGTATCGAAGACTGGAAAGCCGCGGCGACCGCAGCAGCCGAAGCGCTGGAGATAGCCGACGAAGCCGAATTCGACCTGCTCCCGAAAGAGAAGTATACGCAAAATTTCGTGGGGACGGAAACTACCAACGAAACCATCTGGGGCTGGAGTTATCAGACTAAACAAAACCATAAGAATTTCATGGGAATACTTTGTTACCCACAATCATATCGTGCCGGTGCGGGAGGCAATTGTCCCACTCAAAACTTCGTAGACCGTTTCGAAACTCTCGACGGTGATCTACTCATTACGGAAGAAGATCGCAGGGCTGCAATCGAGGCCGGACATTACAATGAACAGAATCCGTATGCCAACAGGGATCCGCGGCTGAACCTCTTTATCGTGCACGATGGCTCGACACAAACTTACGTAAAAGGTCTGAAAAAAGGTGCTGCCGTCAATATCCATTATAATCCAGAAACGAAAACATATCCGACGACCAACATCTCAAATACAAACTTGACATTCGGCATTGCCTGGGGCAGCAAGGACAATGATAAAAACGGCTATTCGAATACAGGCTATTACTGCAACAAATATTGGTACGGACAACTCGGTTCCAAAAACACTACCAGCATCTGGCATATCGACCCGTTGCTGCGGGTAGCTGATCTCTACCTCATGTACGCAGAAGCCGTCAACGAAGCTTACGGTCCCTCGGGTACGGCTGAAAATTATCCGTTGACAGCCCGCGAAGCTTTCGACATCGTTCGCAAGCGTATCGGCATGCCTCGCGTAAAATCCACCGTCGGACAAGAGGAATTCAGACTGCGAATTCAGAATGAACGCTGCGTGGAACTGGCTTACGAAGGACACCATTATTATTATGATATACGTAGATGGAAAACAGCTCCGGAGGTCATGTCCAAAACACTGTACGGCATATATATTGAGTCCGTTCCGGTAAGCGAAGAGCATCCTATCGGACGCAAATTCGAACGCCGTCCCTTACCCAATAACCGGCAATCAACATGGAAAGATTATATGTATTATTTCCCCTTTCCGGATTCCGAGATGTACAAGTTGAAAAACTTCGTGAATTACGAGTGGAAATAATTAAAACATAACAAGCATGAAAAAATATATAGTTTTCTTGTTCCTGATTCTGACAGTTATTTTGACTATCTGTCCAATTTTCGCTGCAGAAACAGAAAGGAGAGATTCCACCGCCAATTTCCCATGGGCACAACAACGCTCCTATTACCAGACTACCGGCAGTTTCCTCACAATTGGTGAAGAAGAACTTGAAAGAAGGACACTCGGCGATTTGCGAAACAGGCTCACCGGTATGATGCCTGCCATCAGTGTTCAGGAAAAGGCAGGCGACTTTTGGTCGTCAAGCTATCAGTCTCCGAATTTGAACAGTTCTTCATTTCAGGTCTTCCTTAGAGGCTCTGGCAATCAAGTGTGTATCGTCGACGATATCTATATTCCGTTTGGTCAAGTACAGCTTGACCCGAACCAGATTGAGTCCATCACGGTTTTGACCGATATTCTCGACAAGGCGAAATACGGTCCGATGGCATCGGATGGAGCCCTGTTGATTCGCACCAAAAAAGGCGGATACAACACCCCGATGCAGATTCACGTGGATATGGAAGGCGGCATCGGTATTGCCGACCGCATTCCTGAATGGGTAAATGGTATTGAATACGCCCGGATGAATAATGCCGCGAGGGCAGTTTCGGGATACTCTCAGCTTTATTTGCCGGAAGCGCTCGAAGGATTCTCCCAAAAAGACCCCTATGACATGAAATATCCCAATGTGGATTACAAATCGCTAATGTTGAAAGAAACATTGCCCCTTTCACGCGTAGGTGTCAATTTCAACGGAGGCGGAGACCGTGTCAAATACAATTTCTCATTCAACGGACTTTACTCCGGGGATATCGTCAAGAACAGTGCCTCCAATGACTACAGCAAACTAAATGCTTCTGCAAGTCTGACGGCCAAAGTCGGAAAATACATCGAAGTAAGCGCTGACTTCAACACATTGCTCTCTTTCCGTCGAAAAGGCCGTACCTCCTGGTATAATTATCGTTCGGTACCGGCCGTCGCTTTTCCTTTGACATTAGGCCAAAGTCTCGGCGATGACGGTGCACGTCTGAACACGCCCATTTACGGAGTATCGCGTACATTCACACAGAACTATTACGCTTTGGGACTCGAGGGAGGCTTCAATACGGAACGCAACCGAACCGGTATGCTCAACACGTCCATCGACTTAGACCTTTCATGGCTCATCAAAGGCCTTAAGTCCAGGACATTGCTCGGACTGACCCAATTCGTACGAACGACTATAGGCAAAGAGGAAGATTATTTGGGCTATTACTGGACTTCTCAAGATGGTATCGGCGCTATTTCGACTCACACCGGCACCAAAAAATCCGGGAAAAGCATATTGAGTAGCTATACAATGCAAAGTCTGTCGTTTTATGAACGTCTTTCCTACGATTGGGCGGCAAATGGCCACAAGATAGCGGCAGGAGCAACTTTCGTCATGAACGACAACACCAATAAAAGTAACGATAATTATCAACGTCAATTGTATGTAACGGCCGACATTTCATATGCCTACACCGATAAATATATCGTTGAATTCGTGGCTCAGTATGCGGGTTCCTCCCGCTTCAACAAAGATAACAGATTCGCATTCTTCCCGTCAGCCGGTCTGGCATGGGTAATATCCAAAGAGAACTTCATGCGTGACATCCGGTGGATTGACAATCTCAAACTGCATACACAAGTCGGTCTGATCGGCGAAACCGACATTTTCGGCGCTCCCTATCTTTATCAGTCTGATTACAGCGCTGCGACAAACGGCATGTGGCTCGGTGCGAATTCCAAACAGGACAGTTGGTTTGGTACCAACCGTTACGTAACACAATACGTTACTATGAATCGCTTGGCCAATCCCGATCTGGGATGGGGCAAACTTTTCCAGGCGGATCTGGGTCTCGATTTTGATTTCCTACAGGCATTCTCTTTTAGCGCTAATTTCTATTATCGCCAATCCACCAACCGCATAGTCAATATTTCGGACCAACTTCCGGCGATATTCGGCCTGCGTGGAAGCGATCTTTATAAAAACTATACCAAAGAGCATCTGCAAGGGGCCGATTTCTCTCTGAACTACGCCCGAACATTGGGCGATTGGTATATCTCCGCCGGTGTAAACGCTTCGACATGGAAAATCGTCAGCGACCGACTAACGAATGATGAGTATATTTACGACTATCAAAAACGTACCGGCACGACAGTGGACTCGTACTGGGGACTGAAATGTATTGGCAAATACGAAACTCATGAGCAAATCAGTTCGCTGCCGGCATATACTTCAGACTTGCAAATTGGAGATCTAATCTATGCAGACATTAACAATGACGGTCAGATAGACACGAACGATCGGATTATTTTAAGTCACACGCTTCCTCGCATGAACTATGCAATCAATTTGGGATTCGGATACAAAAATTTCGAAATACAGATTGTGGGAACAGGAGCAGCCTTCTTTCAGACCCCTATGACCAACAGCTATTTCTGGAATGGCTGGGGTGACGGCAATTACTCGGCTTTCGTCCGCGACAATATCGGCGGTGACTATCCTCGGCTGGCATACACTAAATCGAGCAATAACTTTGTACAATCCGATTTCTGGCTCCGCGACGGCGGATGGTTCAAAATTCAGGATGTGGAGCTGGCCTACACGCTGCCTTTCAAACAAAATAATAAAGTCGGCATTAGAAATATCCGTTTCAGTTTGAAAGGACAAAATCTCGCAACTATCTCTAAAATCAAAGATGTCGATCCCGAATCAATCGATGCGGGAGTCACTGGTTATCCTCTATTCAGAATCATTACGGCCGGAATTAAATTCAATTTCTAACGGTTCTCTAAAAGCTATACCATGAAAAGAAAAATATATCTACTCGTACTGTCGGTAACCGCCGGATTTATGAGTGCCTGTACCTTTCTCGACCCGCTTCCCAACGGTAGCTACAATGATGAAAATTTTGAACTTTATCCAGAGTTGCTACGCGGATTCGTAGATGTTGTCTACAATGAACTCCTGCCAGAAACATATCTCGACAATTATTACATACCCATGTCCTGCGCGACAGACGATGCTATTTACAGTTCTCCGACGGCCGCATGGCGCATATTCTCTTCCGGTTCGGCAAAAATGTTGTCGAATCCTTTCGATACTAAATGGCGGGATAATTACCGCGCAATCAATTATCTGAACATGTTTCTTGAAAACGATCGCGGCTACAATACGCGGTATATGGTTGCAGAAGACTCTGACCTCGCATTGCGCAATTGCCTGCAAGGCAGTGCTTACGGACTCCGTGCGTGGATGTATTTCGACTTATTGAGAGTTTTCGGAGGAAAAGCCGAGAACGGAGAGTTGTTAGGAGTACCCATCCTGACCGAACCGACTGATCCGAAAACCGCCGACGCCTCGACAATCGAACGCGCAACATTTGACGAATGTGCAGAACAGATACTCAAAGATTGCGACTCCGCTTATAAATATCTGCCTCGCAATAACCGCGATTATCCGGGAGATCCGCAGCAATCCATCCAGATTACAGGATCGGCTCGTTACAAATCCCTGGATCAAATAGCCATAGACGGACTCCGGGCCATGGTTTACATCTTTTGGGCTAGTCCTGCCTATAACCCCGAGAACGACATGTCCCGCTATGACAAAGCCGCCAGATATGCAGCGGCTGTCATAAAACATAAACTCGAAGTGGAAAGCACACTGACAGGAGGATTCGACCCGACTCGTGGATTCTCTTGGCATAATGTCAATAGTCCAGAGATCATTTGGCCGTCCGAAATGAGGCAATCCTCCAATCTCGAAACTTCGTTCTATCCGCAACAATTCGGCGGTTCGGCGTTAGTAGCACCTACCCAGGACTTGGTCGATGCGTTCCCGATGGCCAACGGTTACCCCATCAACGACAAACGTAGCAATTATGATCCAACACACCCGTATGAGGGACGTGATCCCCGTTTCTATGCAACAATCTTTTACAACGGAGCGCAAGTCCGCCGTCTGAATAACGCATCAGAGGTCATGTATACATTCGAATGCGCCAACGGAGGTAAAGATGCCCCCGGTTCCAACGAGGTATCCGCTACCGGATACTACATCAAAAAGTTCATTTACAGAAATTGGAATACCAACGACACAACTAAAGAACTGGGTTATCGTTGCATCCATTTTATGAACTGGACCAAAATGTGCCTGATATTCGCAGAAGCCGCCAACAAGTATGTCGGGCCAACAGACGAGGGCACCTACGGATATTCGGCGAGACAGGCAATCGCATGGTTGCGCAATAGGCCTACTAACGATGACGAACCGGGCTTGGGGACATTCGGCGACCCGTATCTTGATGAATGCGCCGCTGAGGCTACAACATTCGAAGGCCTCGTCAAAAATGAATGGCGCGTGGAAACTTGTTTCGAAGGCGACCGTTACTACAATCTCCGCCGCTGGGCCACGGATGTTTCAGAAATCAACAAACCGATCCACATGGCAAAGATTTCAAATCAATCGGGATTGATCTCTTATGAGTACCCGGTCGTGGAAACCTTGAAATATCCGTCACTTTGGGCTCCAATACCGTATACCGAAATTCGCAAATGTCCGAAATTACTCCAAAATCAGGGATGGGAAACGTGGAAATAATCGTCTGTCAAAAATTACACTTAAACAAAATGTATAAAATGGAAAAAGCAAAGATACTGGCACTGCTGCTGTCGTTTCTCCTCACGAGTTGCTATGAAAAATACACAATGGATTATGAACATACAGCAGCATACGTGGCCTACCAATACGACTTGCGCACCTTCGTAATCGGAGAAGGAATGAAATTTAATTTCACCGTGGCCCTTGGAGGGGTGGTAAAGAATACCCACGACCGTTCCGTACAGGTTGTAATTGACGACGCACTCCTGACCGACGACCTGTCGGGCTTCTCCGAAAAGGCGACGGCCCCTTTCACTGCCCTCGACGGCCTACTCGGGAGAGCCCCATTCGGTAATCTCAGTCAGAGCTATGTAAGCAAAGAGGTCGCAGCACAAAACCTTGAGAAGCTGACCCCGCTACCTGCCGATTGCTATACAACTAGTAGCATGGACAATCTCTTCATCCCTAAAGGACGGCATACCACGACCGTGACAATTAAGGCTACCGACAAGATTCTCACGAAAGAGGAGGCTTTGAAACCATATTATGCACTGGCCTTTAAGGTTACAGATGCGGATGCCGACATATTGATTTCGGAGAAAAGTTTTGAGATTATCGCCGTAAAATGCGAACAGCGCTTCTGGGGAAACTGGTATCACGGCGGAGAAACCATTGTTAAGAACGACATAACGGGAGAAATCGTTTCCCGGGAAAGTTATCCGCTAACTCTTCCGCAAGATGACGACAAAATATATACACTCACGACAATTGCGGCCAATGCGGTCGAAAGCGACAAAATCGGTCTGGGAAACGGTAAACTAAAGCTGATTTTCGAAGACGACGACCAAATCCGGATAGAATCGGCTGACGGCTCCAAACCTATCCGTCCCATTACCGACAAACCGAGTCATTTCAACGGTGCAAAGTTGTTGCAGGACCGCAAACTGTACTTGAACTACCAATATTCCAATGGAGATGGCACCACGACCTATATCAACGACATCTTGGTCTTCCGCAATCGTATCCGTGACGGCATTACTGAATGGCAG
>ENA-UEPJ01001735-UEPJ01001735.1-human-gut-metagenome-genome-assembly--contig:-NODE-1735-length-24953-cov-8.381211_pt1 | contig 24953 bp, 24 predicted proteins | sample MGYA00242890_ERZ507896 | MGnify/ENA primary metagenome ERZ507896 (study PRJEB26167, sample SAMN06115508) | human gut metagenome | host: Homo sapiens | place: China:Qinghai | collected 2015-08-20... | reverse complement strand
ATAGAGCCGTAGCGTTGAAACGGTAGAAAAAGAACCTCCTTTTGCTATAATTAGAAGCGGGTAACGCCAACCGCATACTAAAGCAAAAGGAGGTTCATCCATATGGACGAGAAAAGTTTATCACATACGAGCTGGAATTGCAAATATCATATTGTATTCGCACCGAAATACAGAAGAAAAGTGTTCTATGGACAGAAGCGCAAAGAAATCGGAGCAATCTTAAGAAAGCTGTGTGAATGGAAAGGCATTCATATTGTGGAAGCAGAAGTTTGCCCGGACCATATTCATATGCTGGTGGAGATACCGCCCAAGATTGCAGTATCGAGCTTTATGGGATACCTAAAGGGGAAAAGCAGCCTGATGCTGTATGAACAGTTTCCGGAGTTGAAGTACAAGTATCGGAACAGAGAGTTCTGGTGCAGAGGGTACTATGTGGATACTGCCGGTAAGAATGCACACAAGATACAAGAGTACATCAAGCACCAGCTTGATGAAGATCAGGCAGGGGAACAGCTCACCATGATGGGCGGTAAGTAACGTAAAGGAACCCGTTTACGGGTAGCAGGTAACAAATCTTTCGCGGCTGGCAGACCGTGATTTACGTGACGTGACACGTTGCTAGTATTCTAGGGCTATGCCCGCATATGAAAAACCCCCGGCTCCGCCGGGGGATATTTATTTTGTCCGCAGTTTGCGGCGCTTGACATTTGCGGGCAGTTCCGTTATGCTGAAATAAATACGTTTTACCGGAAGGAGAGGTTTTCCCATGGCATCTTCCCACAAAAAGCGCACCGGTCTGCGTGCGGCGCTGATCGTTCTGCTGTGTCTGGTTCTGGTGTGCGCGGTGGCTGCGGCAGTGCTGTACAGCTTCGTCAGCCGCAAGATCAAGGCATTCCAGAGCGGTGCCAGCTTTGCGCTGGACTACACCATCACCTCCACCGAAGCAGAGCCCCCTGCCCTTTACGCCCTGCTGGACAAGTTCGGCGGCACTACCGGCAGCCTGACCGGCCAGTACACCCCCCGAGCGGTGCAGCTGGCGCTGTACCCGACGGGCACCAGCACCGTCAACGATGCCCCTCTGACCCGGATGTACATCAGCGAGGAAGAGACCCTGTACGACGCCGGACAGCTGTACAACAAGCTGCGCAGCACGGTTGTAGCCGAGTATCCGCTGGCAAGCCTGCTGCTGCCGGGCTGGTCGCTGGGCAGCTACATCTCCCAAGACCAGCTGGCCACCCTGCTGGGGGTAGACCCCGCCGCCACCGGCTTGCAGCAGGTGAACGACTTCCAGCTGGATCTCAAGCAGCTAAAAACCGTGCAGCCCGCCAACGCGAAGGAAGGCTACCTCTACCTTCAGCTGCCGAACCTCACCGCCGGGGAGGACGCGCCGCAGCTGATTCTGGGCATCGAAAAGCAGGGGCTGCTCAAGACCCTGTCCCCCAAGGTGCACATCCTGCTGGACGTGCCCGCCCACCACATCCATGCAGAGCTGACCGGCACGGTGACTGCCGCCCAGACCGTGGTGACCGCTCCCACCTCCCGGATGCAGGACTCTGACGTGGAAAGCCTTGTGCAGCTGCGCAAGACCATCGAGAGCATCGTGCAGTTCGTGCAGACCGCCGCCCAGAGCGATGATGCCGTCTCCCCTGCTGCATAAAGCGGACTATTTTGAATGGTCTCCGCTTCGCTCTGACCATCTTCAGCGGAAAAATTATTATTTATAGCGCAAATCCGGGCAGACTGCGGTCTGCCCGGATTTGCATTTTCACGCGTAGTTTGCGCTGCGGGAAAAGATTAAAAAAGCAGCCCCGAAACACACAGGCGTTTCGGGGCTGCAAATCAGAACAATGATTCTGCTTTTACTTCTTTACGGTCTTTTTGCAGGGTGCACGCTTTGCCTTGGGCTTTGCGGCGGCAGGTGCAGCCTTAGTTGCAGGGACAGCAGTCTCGATCTTGGTCTCCACAGCGGGGGCAGCCTTCACCTCTGCGGCGGGGGCAGCAGGCTCAGCCTTTGCCTTAGCGGCCTTCTTCACGGCGGGCTTTTCTGCCTTGACCGGCTCTGCGGCCTTTACTGCGGGCGCAGCGGGCTTCTCCTCCACCTTCTTGGTGGTGCGGGGCTTGCGGGCTGCGGGCTTTTTGGCGGGAGCGGCTTCCTTGGCCGGTACTGCCGTAGTCTCAGCAGCGGGTGCGGGTGCTTTCTCGACCTTAGCAGCACGCTTTACGCGGTCCTTTACCTCAGAGATGACCCACAGCTGGTCACCACCGCCGGGCACTTCCTGCCAGATCTGCAGCACAGCGCCCACCTCGGCACCCATGCCCACGGTGTCCACGCACTTGCCGCCTGCCCAAGAAGAACGCAGACGCACGGTTCCCTCCGGGGTGTGCTCTACCTTCCACATCTGGGATGTGCCGCCCACGTCCTCCCACAGGTGCAGCCATGTGCCGTTGGCCGTGCCGGTCATGGTCAGATCCAGCAGCTTGCCGGAGGCACGGTTGCGGATGCGGTACACACCATCGCCCTCGCGGACAAAGCTCCACTCCTGTTCGGGCTTGTGGTCATACTTGCCCAGACGGACAGTGCCGCCGTCCTTGCTGCCCTCCACTGCCTGAATGACATTGCCGGTGTGAGCGGCAATGGTATAAAAGCGGTCGGCCTCGATCACAGTTTGTGCTACGGATTTCATGTATAAATCCCTCCCAATCATAAAATGCACAGATTTTTCCAATTCCTTCTTATAAAGAATACCACATATCGTGATTTTTCACAAGCAATTCGACAATTCTTTAGCACTTTATATAGAAACCACCCTGTTTTCGCCTTCTTTTTCGCCCCTTCGCAGGGGAGAAAGGGCCGTTTTTCTCCCTCTCGACATTTTGCCGCAACTGCGTTATACTGTTTTCATCAGGACTATCTGCCGCTCTGGAAGGGGCGGCTTTCTCGTTTTTGAAGGAGGATATTTTTTCATGACCCAGCAGGACCGCACTGCGGTGCAGTATCACAAAATGACCGAGACCCCCATCCCCCGGCTGATCCTCAGTCTGGCCGCGCCCACGATTTTAAGTATGCTGATCACCAGCATCTACAATCTGGCCGATACCTTTTTTGTGGGACGCATTTCCACCAGCGCTTCCGGTGCGGTGGGCGTCGTTTCCAGTCTGATGGCCATTATTCAGGCGCTGGGCTTTATGCTGGGGCACGGCTCCGGCACCATCATCAGCCGCCGCCTGGGCAGTCAGGATACCCACGCCGCCACCCGCTTTGCTTCCACCAGCTTTTTTACGGCGCTGGCCTTTGGCGTAGTGCTGGCGGTGGTCGGCCTTGCCACCCTGCCGGACTTCATGATGCTGCTGGGCAGCACCGAGACCATTCTGCCCCACGCCTGCGCCTACGCCCGCCCCATCCTGCTTGCCGCACCGCTGATGATCTCCAGTCTGGTGATGAACAACATCCTGCGGTATGAGGGCAAGGCGAACCTTGCCATGGTCGGGCTGGTCACCGGCGGGCTTTTGAACATCGCGCTGGACCCGCTGTTCATGTTCGCTTTAGGGCTGGGCACTGCCGGTGCCGGTATCGCCACCGCCCTCAGTCAGACCATCAGCTTTGGCATTCTGCTGTATATGTTCCTGCGGGGCAAAACGGTCAGCCAGTTCCGGCTTTCTGCCGTCACCCGGGAGCCGCGCGAGTTTTTGCAGATCCTTGCCGGCGGCGCGCCCAGCTTTGGCCGTCAGGGGCTGAACAGCATCGGCGGGATGCTGCTGAACATTGCCGCCCGCAGCTACGGCGACGCCGCCGTGGCGGGCATGAGCATCGTGTCCCGCATTTTTATGTTCATCCTCTCGGTGGCCATCGGCGTGGGACAGGGCTTGCAGCCGGTGGCGTCCTTCAACTACGGCGCACGCAAGTACCACCGGGTGCGGCAGGCCGCCATCTTTACCCTGAAAGCCGCCTTTGTGCTGCTGGTGGTGCTGATCGCGGTGTGCTGGTGGAACGATGAAACTTTGATCCGCCTGTTCCGGGACGACCCGGAAGTCACCGCCGTGGCGCTGCCTGCCTTCCGTTACCAGTGCTTTGCCGTCCTTTTGCAGCCGGTGATCGTAGTGACCAACATGACCTTTCAAAGCGTGGGCAAGGCCGGGCGCGCCACCTTTCTGGCCTGCTGCCGGCAGGGCGTGTGCTTTATCCCGCTGATTTTAGTATTGCCCCGGGTGCTGGGTCTTGTGGGCGTGGAGCTCTGCCAGCCCATTGCGGATGCGCTTACTTTTTTCATCTCGCTGCCCTTTTTGCTGGCCTTTCTGCGGCAGCTGGAGCAGATGGACAAGGCAGAAGCGTCCCCTGCCCCGGCGCAGCTGTAATGCAATTGTAACCGTTTTCAGCCGCATTTTTCTGCAAGACCTGCAATGAAAAATGCGGCTGTTTCGTATTCTGAGTGAACGGAAAAATTTTCCTCCCTGTTTTTGCAAAGGAGTGTTTTTATGAAGCGTGTTGTCTTGCGTATCGGCTGCGGGGCGGTCTGCGCTGCCCTTGCCCTTACTTTAGGCTGCGGCTGCGCCCTGCTGCCGCCCGCCACCGGCGTGCCGGGCGCTGCCAGCTCTGCCGTTTCTGTGCCCACGGACGACAGCGGCAAGCCCCTATACGACCCCGCTGTGCTGAACGATGGCCGTCTGCGGGTATTGTACTGCTATGGCCGCGCGGGGAGCAGCACCACCATCCTGTGCGGCAGCGCCCCGCTGCATCAGGCTGCCCGCAGCGAGAACGTCTCTCTGGTGGAGGACAGTGCCACCGACATCGCGGACTACTGGCTGCGCAGCTGGTCCGACCCCACCGGCCGGGGCGGACGCCGCACCGCCTTGTACGACAAGACCGGCACTGAGGTGATGTCCTTTGAGGGCGAGCAGAGCGCCACTCTGCAAAACGGCCTACTGGTGCTGCAGGAGAGCCGCCTTGTCGATGGCGGCTACGTCCCGGAGTCCGGCTACGGCACCTGTCAGGTCATCGACCTTGCCACCGGCGCAGCACTGCCGGTGCCGGAGGGCGCATACAGCTGCACCCTATGCGGCGATAAGCTGGTGTTCAGCTGCTACGCCCGCCCGGAGGGACTGGACGGTTACGACTGGGATACCGACTACCGCCAGAACAGCTGGGTAGTGGTGCAGGAAAAGGACGGCACCCCCGTCTACCGCGCCGATGCCGCCTCGGCATACCGCCTTTTCTATGACAGCGATACCCTGAGCGACTGGGTGGAGCTGGACGTTGCCGCCGGAGCCGAGACCACCGACCAGATTTTGTACAACACCCAGACCGGCGAGCAGTACACGGGCTTTTTGCAGGTCTACCCGGGCGGTCTTGCCAGCTTTTCCACCGGCGATGGCCGGTACGAACTGCGGGATATGACCACAGAGGACCGCGGACTGATTGCCGCCTTTGACGAGCAGCCCAGCCAGTATTTCCCGGGCTATGTGGTAACATGGCACAGCGGCGAGGATCACGGCTACGAACTCTATGATCTGGAGACCGGCACCAAGACCCCTCTGTACGATGTGGACGCCACCGACAGCACCATAGCCGTCTACGCGCTGGACGGCAGTCTGCGGGTGTACAGTAAGGACAACGGCAAGCTGCTGACCGACACCACCGTAGAGCCGGTGGAGCACCAGCAGCGGGTACGGATGAGCAACTGCGGCAGTGGCTACGTCTGGTTGGAATTGCAGGATAACGACCGTTATGAGACCACCGCCACCCGGCTGTACGGCCCGCAGGGGCTTGTCAGTGACCTGACCGCCCTGCAAGGCAAATACAGTTACGTCAACTACCTGACCACCGACCCTGACGGCAGACCCATGTTCTACGGCAACCGCAGCGCTGTGGGCAGCGCCTACGGCAACGTATGCGATGTGCTGGATGCAGACGGCAAGGTGGTGCTGCAGGGACTTTCCAGCTGCACCGGGTACTATTCCAACAGTCTGAATGCCCTGCCCGACCATGTGTTTGCCGCACAGCGGGGCTTCTATGTGGGCTGGATGGACACAAGCGGCAACTGGCTGTACTGCCAGAGTATTTTCTCGTCTGCCACTGCGGACGATGAACCGAGTTACGGCTATTGAGTTAGGAGGGCTTTTTTATGAAAAACACTAAAATTTCCCGCCGCAGCTTTCTGCTGGGGCTGGTTGCCTGCTCCGCTGCCGGGGTGCTGACCGCCTGCAAGGGCACGGATGCTCCCTCCGGCAGCACCGCTTCCTCTGTGGTAGAACAGCCCGCATCCTCTGCTGCTTCCTCTACTGTGCAGCAGGCAGCGCCGTTTCTGACTGTGGAGGATTTTCCCCCGCTGGACGGCAGCACCGCCTGCATTCCGCTGATGGCGCAGATGCTGGCCGATACCACCGGTATGGACTTGGAAGAAGCCCGCAGCAGCATCACGGTGAGCACCACCGCCTACGCATGGGAAAACTTTGGCTTGTACGACACCACCACCCGGATGCTGGTGGTATACGAAGCGCCGGACTATGTAAAGGAAGAGCTGCAAGAGGCCAACGTGGAGCTGGAGCAGAAGCCCATTGGGGTGGACGCGCTGGTGTTCATCGTCAACGAGGACAACCCCGTGCAGGCGCTTACCCGGCAGCAGCTGCGGGACATCTACGCCGGAAAGATCACCAACTGGAAAGACGTAGGCGGCAAGGATCAGGCCATCGTTGCTTTCCAGCGCGGCGAGGACTCTGGCAGTCAGACCCTGTTCAAAAAACTGCTCATTCAGGGCGGTGAGCTGATGACCCCGCCCTCTGAGCTGGCTCCCGCTGCCATGGGTGAGCTGGTGGACAGCATTGCCGATTACAACAACAGCGCCAACGCCATCGGTTTTTCCGTATATTACTACATCGATCAGATGTACTCCAAACCCGGGCTGCGTCTGCTGGCGGTGGACGGTGTGACCCCCAGCAACGATACCCTTGCCGACGGCAGCTACCCCCTGTGCAACGATTTCTACGCCGTCATCCACCCGGATGCTGCTGCCGACAGCCCGGAGCGCCGTCTGTACGACTGGCTGGACACCGACGCCGGGCAGGACTGCATCAAAAAGTCCGGCTATGTGGCCGTCGGCCCGCAGACCACCGTCACCATCGTGGATTGAAATTGACAGACCTTCTCTCGTCTGCTACAATAAAGGCAGGATTTTGTCGATCTTTATGCAGCAGAATGCCGAAAGGAAGGTCTTACTATGGAACATCCCTCTCACCCGGTAGAAAGCCACTGGCGCACTTCCCTGCGCAACCGCATTATTCAGGCTTCCAGTCTGCTGGAGGTGCTGTTGTCCGGGCTGGTGCTGATCGGCCTGCTGCTCAGCGTTGTGCCCCTGATCCGCTGGATGCCCGGCCTGCTGTTCGACGGCAACGAAGCAGAGATCCGCACTTTTCTGGAGCGCAGTCTGGATATCGTGATCGGCATTGAGTTCATCAAGATGCTGGCCAAACACAGCCCCGGCAGTAGCCTTGAGGTGCTGCTTTACGCCATTGCCCGCCATCTGGTGGTGGGACACGATTCCGCCGTAGAGAACCTGCTCAGCGTAGGCGCCATCGCACTGATCTTCATCGTGCGCAAGTTCTTTTTTGTTCCGGCCTTCGGTGCGCACCTGCCGGACGGTCACCCCGCGCCGGATCTTACCCCTGCCCAGAGCGGCATCCCCGCCGACTGGTTCCGTCGGCGGCATTCCGAAGCAAAGCCCGAGGAAGAGCCCAAGACGGAAGCGTAAGCGTTTCATCAGCTCCCAAAAAAGCGGCTGCTGCACAGCATTTTGTGCAGCAGCCGCTTTTTATACGATGCAAAATACACGATGCAGCATTTATTTCGTCCGTTGGTTTATGGTGTTCCCCGTGGCCGGAGCAGGCACTGCGGGCAAACATCCACTGCCAGATCTCGCTGGCGCTGAACCGCATCTATACCGAGTGGTACCCCAGCAAGGGCTACACCTTCAACATCACCAACTCCACCAGCTACGACCAGTACTACGTCCATGGGCGCACTGTGTTCGAGGTGATGGTGCGCATCACGGACGATATCTTCAACACCTACCTGCGCAAAAGCGGCACGGTGAACCCCTATTATTCCGAGTACTGCGACGGTAAATCGGTCACCTGCCCTGGGCTCAAGCAGTGGGGTACGGTGACGCTGGCCAACAACGGGCGCAGCGCTTTGCAGATCTTGCGCTATTACTACGGCAGCAGCATCGAGATCGTGCGCACTAAAAATATCCGCTCCATCCCGCAGAGCTACCCCGGCACACCACTGCGGCAGGGCAGCCGCGGCGCGGCGGTGTTCACCCTGCAACGGCAGCTGAACCGCATCGCCAAGGACTATCCCTTCCTTGGAAAGCTGACGGTAGACGGCGTATTCGGCAGCCGGATGGCCGCCACGGTGCGGGCGTTCCAGAAGCAGTTCAACCTGACCGCCGACGGCGTAGTGGGGCGGCAGACATGGTACAAGATCAGCTATATCTATGTATCGGTAAAAGATCTCGCCGAGCTGACCAGCGAGGGCGAGACTTCCACCGGCACCCTGTCCAACGGCACATGGAACGGTACGGTGCTGAGCACCGGTGCTTCCGGCAGCGCGGTGGAGCAGGTACAGTTCTGGCTGAACACGCTGGCGCAGTACGACAGCGCCATCCCCGCCGTAAAGGTAGACGGCGTATACGGCACTGCCACCGCCAATGCGGTGCGTGCTTTCCAGCGCAAATACGGCCTTACCGTAGACGGCATAGTGGGGCAGACCACTTGGAAGGAGCTGTACGACGAGTTTTTGAGCATCCAGTCCGACAACGGCACCCCCAACGCCTACCCCGGCACGCCGCTGCGGGAGGGGTCTGCCGGGCAGAATGTGCGGCTGGTGCAGTTCTGGCTGAAGATCGCCCGCACGGTATACACAAGCCTTGAAAGCGTGACCGTGGACGGAAAATTCGGCGCGGGCACGGCATCGGCGGTACGGCGGTTCCAGCGCTACTTCGGGCTGACAGCAGACGGCGTGGTGGGGCAAACCACATGGCAAAAGCTGTACGAGGTGTACAACGATATCGCCAACCGGCTGCTCTCCTCTTCCCTGCGCCCCGGCGAGTACCCGGGCGTGCTGCGCACCGGCTCCACCGGCACAGCGGTGCGGGAACTGCAATTTTACCTCTACCTTATGAGCGCCTACGAAAGCAGCATCCCGCCGGTAAGCATTGACGGAAAGTTCGGCGCGGATACCGAGCGGGCGGTGCGGGCGTACCAGCGGTTTGCGGGGCTTACCGTGGACGGCGTGGTGGGGCGCACCACATGGAACTCTCTCTATGGCCGCGCCAGCCAGCTGCGCTCCTCCGGCCCGGTGGTCACCTTAAAGCGTCTGCCCTACCCCGGTACCCCGCTGACGGTGGGCAGCAGCGGTGATACCGTGCTGTACTACAATCTGCTTTTACAGCGCATCGCCTATTATTTTTCCAGCGTGGAGGCCCCGCCCCTTGCCGACCGCTATACCGAGGAGACTGCCGCCGCCACCCGCAGCGCCCAGCAGCTGCTGGGGCTGGAGCAGACCGGCATTGCCGATGCCGACACATGGACGGCGGTGGAAGCACTGAGTTTGCAGCTGGCTGCCCATGCCCCGAACCCGGACCGGGACATCCCACCCAGCACCGCTTACCCGGGGCGCGCCATCGCCGAGGGCAGCGCCGGGCAGGAGGTGGGGCAGGTGGAGCGCTGGCTCAACCGCCGGGCACAGCTTTCCTGCGGCGAGGGCTATGTGGCCGATAACAACCACTTTGGCGCGGCAGACGCCGCTGCCGTGCGGGCTGTCCAGCAGCAGGCGGGGCTGCACCCTGTAAACGGCATCGTGTACCGTGAAACATGGTATGCTTTGCAAGCCCAGTGCGCCGACCCCTGCGGCTGCGAGAAGGAGGAATGAGGGATGGCACGCCTTTTGATCTACGACGCCTACGAAAACAAGGTGTACACCTACACAAACCTGAACGAGAACGACCCCATGCCTTACAGCACCCTGACCACCCTGCGGCTGCGGGAGTTCCGGGGCAAATCGTCCAGCCCTACCCTGTGGACCACCATTGCCGCCATGGAAGCGTGGAACCTGACCCGCCGCAAATACGGCAGGGGCATCCCGGTGGGGTACGCCTTCCGCCGCATCTGGGAGGGCGGTCACGGCACCCGCAGCCAGCACTACGCGGGGGTAGCGTTTGACGTGGGGCAAAGCCTTGACCAGCGCCAGCGCATCGCAATTTACAACGCCGCCCGCGCTACCGGCGCGTGGGGCTATGTGGAGCCGCTGAGCCAGACCCCCACATGGGTGCACTTTGACCGCCGCTACGGCACCCCGGCCTGCAGCGGCACCACCGCCGGTTACCCCACCCTGCGCCGGGGCAGCCGGGGCTGCTATGTCATGGTTTTGCAGGACGCACTTTCCACCCTTGGCTACCAGACCGGCAGCCGCATCGACGGTATCTTTGGTGCCCGCACCGAGCAGGCGCTGCGCGGCTACCAAAAACGCACCAGCCTGCGGGTGGACGGCGTGTGCGGCTGCGACAGCTGGAAAAAGATCTCCACCGCCGTCATCGGCATCGGGCGCACCAAAACCACCATTGACTAGTTTTCCGTTTATATAAAAAAGGTTCCGAGACGCCCACAGGCGTTTCGGAACCTTTTTTACGGAAAATCTTATTTTACAGCCTGTTTCAGCTGCTCGAGATCTGCGGCATCCGGGTGGGAGAGCGCCTTATCGAAATTTTCGATCAGGGCGTCCAGATTGGGGATGTGCAAAGGCTTTGCCTTCATCACCTCGTACCGCTGCCGGACGGACATGGGCATTTTGCCCTGACACATAAAGCTGCCGATCACGGTGTTGCTGCCGTCCAGCGCCTGCCGGGTGGCGGCAAGGATCTTTTCAAAGTAGGGCGCACTGCCGCCAAAGCCTGCGGTGCCGAACAGGAAAACCCGCTTGCCGCGCAGCTGCTTCAAAAAATCCAGCGTGTCGGCGTCAGCCTTGCCCTTGTCCGTCCAGAAACCCACATATAGGGTATCTGCCGCCAGCGCGGCAGTGTCCGGTGCGCCGAAATAGCAGCAGTCTGCCTGCGGCAGCTGCTCCCGCAGGGTCTGTGCCAGCAGTGCGGTGTTGCCGGTTTTGCTGCTGAATACGATAGCGTAACTCATTTTTACCTCCCTCAGAGCAGCGGCAAAGCTGCCGGATGCTCTTGTGCATACGTTATTTTACGGCAGTTCCTTTGCCGGGAGAGCCTGAAATCATGGAACAGTATAGTACAGCGCCCTGCCAAAATCAAGAGTTGACGAGATTCTCGCCCCTTCCGGCCAGAAAGCTGCGCAGATTGCCGGTGGTGATGTCCATCAGCCGCTGCAATGCTTCCTTGGTGGTCCACGCGATATGCGGGGTAAGCACCGCGCCCGGCAGGCCGCGCAGGCGGCTTTGGGTCGGCAGCGGCTCGGTGGCAAAGGCGTCTGCGCCGTAAAAGGCAAGCTTGCCGCTTTCCAGTGCATCGGCTACGGCTTCTTCGTCCACCAGTGCGCCCCGGGCGGTGTTCAGCAGAATGGCACCGGGCTTCATTTTTGCAAGGGCTTCCCGGCTCATCAGCCCGCGGGTCGCCGGGGTGGCCGGACAGTGCAGGCTGAGCACATCACTGCGGGCAAGCAGGGTGTCAAAGTCCACGAACTCCACCCCATCGGCGGCGTACTCCGGGCGCACCGTGCGGGTGCACACCAGCACCTCCATGCCAAAGGCCTTTGCAATGCGTGCGGTCTGACGGCCGATGCTTCCGTAGCCGTAGATGCCAAAGGTCTTGCCCAGCAGCTCCACCTGCGGCAGCAGACCGTATTCTGCCGGGATGCCCAGCTGCCAGTACCCGTCCTTTACCGCCCGGTCGTACCGCTGGGCGCACTGGCAGATGGCCAGCAGCAGGCTGAAGGTCATCTGCGCCACGCTGTAAGTAGAATAGCCCGGCACGTTGGCCACTGCCACCCCATGACGGCGGCAGGCTTCAAGGTCGATATTATCCGTGCCGGTGGCGATGATGCCCACCCATTTAAGGTTCGGGCACTGCGCCAATACTGTCTCGTCAATGCGGCACTTGTTGATGAGCACCAGCTCTGCATCCCCGATGCGGGGCGCAATATCGGCGTAGTCGGTGCGCACATAGCTGGTGGTGTCCGGCACCAGTGCCTTTACCCCGGACCAGTCCAAGTCTCCTTCTTCCATCACATAGCTTTCAAGGATCACTGCCTTCATAGCTTTCTCATTCCCTCTCTGGTTTACGTTATTCCGTTTCTTTCAGCGGATAAAGCGCCAGCGCAAGACTGCCGCCGTAGGGGCGGCTGTCCAGCGCGGCATAACCCTTTGCCAGCAGCAGCGCCAGCTGTACCCTATCTTCCAGCGGCACCCACACCGGCGCAGTGCGGGCGGGCACGCAGCCGGTGCGCAGCAAAAAACAGGGCGCAAGGCTTTCCAGCGGGCGCAGCGCCCGCAGTCCGAAGCCCTGCCGGAAATACAGCGGCAACAGCGCTGCCGCCGTTTCGGTGCACTCCACCACCGCCCATGCCGTGCCCTTGCGGCGCAGCCGGTCTGCCCGGGCTGCGGCAACCTCCACCAGCCGGGCGGGCAGCTCCGTGCCGGTACACACCGGCGGGGTAAGCAGACAACCGCCTTCCAGCTGCCTGCGTCCCAGCCAGCTGCGCAGTGCCGCTGCGGCGGCGGTATCGGCGGTGAGGGGCAGCACCAGCAGCGCCACCCCGGCTGTGCCCCACGCCTCGCCTACGGTCAGCATCCGCAGCACCTCGGAGCAGGGACGGTAAAACCCCGCCCCGCCGCAGCGCACCAATGTAAAAAATTCCTCGGCGGAAAGCCGCCGCACCTGCCGCTGACGCGGCGGGTCGCATACTTGGATCATTTGCAGTTCCTCCGTTCTGATGTTCTTTCCATCAGCATACGGAAAACTGCGTGCGAACCGGCGCGAAACAGCGCGCCTTACAGCGCAAAAATCAGTCCAGCGAAACGTCCTCGCTCAGCACCTGCCCGATTGGCTTTGCGATGCACAGGTCGGCGGATGCATCAGCCCCGGTGGGCTGCATATTGATGACCACCAAATTGTCGCCCCGGAAGTACCGGATGAGCCCGGCGGCGGGATACACCACCAGACTGGTACCGCCGATGATAAGGGTATCGGCATGGCGGATGGCATCCACCGCGCCGGACAGCACCTGCTCGTCCAAGCCCTCCTCGTAGAGCACCACATCCGGCTTTACGATGCCGCCGCACTCGGTGCAGCGGGGCACGCCGGTGCTGTTTGCGATAAAATCCACATCATAGAACTTGCCGCAGCGGGTGCAGTAGTTGCGCAGGGTGCTGCCGTGCAGCTCGTACACGGTTTTGCTGCCTGCGGCCTGATGCAGACCGTCAATGTTCTGGGTGACCACCGCCCGCAGCTTGCCCTGCTGTTCCAGCTTTGCCAGCCGCAGATGGGCGGCATTGGGTTTTGCATCCTTTACGATCAGCTTATCGCGGTAAAAACGGTAGAACTCTTCCGGGTTTTCCTCCCAGAAGGTATGGCTGAGGATGGTTTCGGGCGGGTAATCGTACTTCTGGTGGTACAGCCCGTCCACGCTGCGGAAATCCGGGATGCCGCTTTCTGTAGAAACGCCCGCGCCGCCGAAAAAGACGATACTGCTACTTTTTGCAATGATGTCTTCCAGTGCCTTGACCATAGTTGAAACGCCCCTTTCCTCACGGAAGCTTTTGTGTTAAGATAGTACCAGTATAGCACATTCTTGCAGGAAAGGAAGAGGCCGGTTTTGAACGTCTGGTACATCAACAGCATCCTTGGAGCCATCTGCTTGGAGGAGGAGAACGACGCGCTGTGCGGGGTACATTTCTGCCCGGACGGTGCGCCGGAGCTGGAACCGCTGCCCCGCAGGGTGGTGGAAACGCCCCTGTTACAAGAAGCTGAGGAGCAGCTGAACGAATATTTTGCCGGGGTGCGCCGGGAGTTCGACCTGCCGCTGGCAGCAAAGGGCACGGCCTTTCAGCAGACGGTATGGGCGCAGCTGCGCAAAATTCCCTACGGGGAGGTACGCACCTACGGTCAGCTGGCGGCGGCGCTGGGCAACCCCAAGGCAAGCCGCGCCGTGGGCAGCGCCTGCCACCGCAACCCGCTGTGCATCGTGGTGCCCTGCCACCGGGTCATTGGCGCAGATGGCAGCCTGACCGGCTACGCCGAGGGGCTGGATATCAAGGAATATCTGCTGGAACTGGAAAGGTTTTGAAAAATTTATTTCGGGATGACGGAACGCCTGCGGGCGTTCCATTATCCCATTTTCACAGAAAGAGACGCATATTTTCCCGGCCTGCAAGTTATAAAGTCAGTCAAAAAAGGCTGCTGCGCAACAATGCACAGCAGCCTTTGGTGTTTTATGCAGTTTTAAAAGCCCGTGGGCGGGACGTAATAGCTTGGGATAGACCCGCTTTTGGGCGTAGCTGCGGCCTGCTGGCGCAGCGCCGAGCGGGTGACCTCTGCCCAGGAATACTGGGTCATATACTCGCCACGGTAGGAATTGAACGCCGAGCGGTCTCCCCGCAGGAAATTATAATAATCGCAGTCCACCTTGCTGGTATCCAGCGCCAATGTGCTGCGGCCGCGTACCAGCAGCCCGTTGACCCCTGCATCCTCCAGCGTATGGCTGAGGTCGAAGATCAAATTGCGCAGGTGGCTGTGCAGCGAAGCGGTATCGGGCTTATCCTCCCACAGGACAGCCAGCATCTCGCCGTTGGTGCAGGTGGCACCGTTGCGGTCCACAAGATAAGCCAGCAGCTCCTTGCTCTTGCTGCGCTTGAAGGAGAGCGGACGTCCGCCCACAAAGATCTCGAAGTTGCCGAAGCACTGGATCTTGATGCCCACAGGCGCCGTTTCCGGCGGGTAGCGCAGATTTTCCAGCACATTGCGCACATCGGACTCGTTGGCGGGCTTGAGCAGAAAGCCGCTGACAAAGATCTGCAATGCTTCCAGCGCATACTCCGGGTGCTCGGTGACCACGATGAGGTTGCAGCGGGGTTGCAGCTTCTGGATCATACGGGCAAGGGCAAGGCCGTTCATCCCCGGCATTTCCAAGTTCAGGAAGGCTGCATCCATCGGTCCCTGCCGCATCCACGTCAAAGCATCGTCGGTCGTCATGGCACTGATATAGTCACAGTCCGGCGCGACCCGGCACAGGATGCGGATCAGCGAATTGATCGCAAGCTGACCGTCATCCACGACCAGTATTTTCATAGCTTCACCCCCTGTCTGCTTACGTAAAGCATTTCCCCGCTGTTAGTTTAGCACGCCGCAAACTTTTAGGCAAGTTATTTTCTGGAAAAATCCAAAAAAGAAGCGTTTTCGCGAAAATTCCAGTTCATCGATTGCTTTTTCGACGAAATACCGGAGCATTATACAACAAATTGGTATATCAATTCTCTCTCCGTTTGTCCTCTCCGCTCCTTGGAAAGCGCAGCTTTCTCATAACAAACAAAAGGCCGCTGCACCGGTCTTGTGCAGCAGCCTGTTTTAATAATTTGCGTTTGTCACGGGTGCTTCAATGGAGATCCAGCTCCGGCGGGACGTCCAGCTGGTCGGAGACATATTTCCCGTTCTTTTTACGCTGACGCACGCACTCGGTAAGCAGATATTCGATCTGCCCGTTCACCGAGCGGAAGTCATCCTCTGCCCAAGCGGCAAGGGCATCGTAGAGCTTGGCGTTCAGGCGCAGGGGCACCTGTTTTTTCGGCTCGGCCATCAGTACAGGCTGCCGCTGTTCACGATGGGCTGGGCATCCCGGTTGCCGCACAGCACCACCAGCAGATTGGACACCATTGCCGCCTTGCGTTCATCGTCCAGCTCCACTACCTTGTTCTCGTTCAGACGATCCAGCGCCATTTCCACCATGCCCACAGCGCCGTCCACGATCATCTTGCGGGCGTCGATGATGGCACTGGCCTGCTGGCGCTGCAGCATGACCGCTGCGATTTCCGGCGCATAGGCCAGATAGGTAATGCGGGCCTCCACTACCTCGATGCCGGCCTCGGCCACGTTCTTCTGGATCTCGTCCCGGATGCGGGCAGCCACCACCTCGGAAGAGCCGCGCAGACTGCCCTCGTCGGCTACGCCGTCGCCGGTGGTGTCCACATTGGGGGCAACATCATAGGGATACACCCGCACCACGTTGCGCAGGGCGCTGTCACATTGCAGGGAGAGATATTCCTTGTAGTTATCCACGTTGAACACGGCCTTGGCAGTATCGGTCACGCGCCAGATGACCGCAATGCCGATCTCCACCGGGTTGCCCAGACAATCGTTGATCTTCTGGCGGGAGTTGTTCAGGGTCATCATCTTGAGTGAGATCTTCTTGCTCATGGACTCGACGCTCATCTGAGCATTCTGGCCGTTACTGCCAAACAGCGCAGCCACGCTGTTCTCCTTGCTGTTCACATCTCCGCTCTGGCTCAGGCGGGTGCCGGCGGCGGGGTTGACGGCGGTGCAGAAGGGGTTTACCCAGTAAAAGCCCTGTCCCTTCAACGTGCCGATGTAATCACCAAACAGGGTGAGTACCAGCGCCTCCTGCGGCTTTAACACTTTAAGGCCGCAGAACAGGAAGATGCCTGCGATCCAATACGCAATGGACAAAATCAGCAGCGGAATGCCCAGAAACAGCCGGTGCGGCCGATCTGCACTGAGCAACGTGATACAGTAAACGAACAGGGCGATAGCCACCACATAGCCCAGCAGGGTGAGCAGCAGCATAGCCATGCCGTTTTTGCGGGTATTCAAAATTTTCTCTTCCATAACAAGTCCCTCCTTATCAGGGTCGGAAGCATTTCTTTCTGATATCAAAATCATATCACTTTAAAAATAAGCTGTCAAGTGCTTCCAACAAAAAAATCCCCGCCTGCCCGGGCACTGCTGCCACGGGCAAACGGGAGATTTTTTCCTATCCTATAAGGTAAAAAGGGATACTGCCTTAGCGCTTATACTTTGCAGCGGTCTGCAAACGCTGCATGGCACGATCCAGTGCGATCTTACTCTGGTAATACTCGTGCATACTCTGCTTATGCTGCAAGCGTTCCTCGGCGCGGATGCGGGCGGCTTCGGCACGATTCTTGTCGATGTCCTCCGGGTTCTCGGCGCTGTCCACCAGCACCATCACATAGGCGGGGGTCACCTCGGCAATGCCGTCACCCACCAGCACATCCCGGGTTTTGCCGTCCACCACAAAGTGGAGGATGCCCATGTGCAGCGCCACCAGCACCGGGTTATGCCCGGCCTGCACGCCGTAGATGCCATCGCTGATGGGCAGGGTCAGATCCTCGCAGTCACCCTGATAGAACTCGCCGCTGGACGCTGTGATGCTCAGCATGAACTTGTTCATCAGACGGCACCGCCCTTTTCCTCAGCCAGCTTCTTTTCTGCCTTTTCGCGCGCTTCCTCCAGCGTACCTACGTTGAAGAACGCCCACTCCGGCAGGTCGTCGGCCTTGCCGTCCACAATGGCGGCAAAACTGCGCACCGTATCCTTCAGGGGCACATACTTGCCCTTGAGACCGGTAAAGTTCTCGGCCACGGCAAAAGGCTGGGACAAGAATTTTTGCAGCTTGCGGGCGCGCATGACGGTCAGCTTGTCGTTTTCGTCCAGCTCATCCATGCCCAGAATGGCAATGATGTCCTGCAGCTCCTGATAGCGCTGCAGAATGGACTGCACCTTGCGGGCCACGCGGTAGTGCTCCTCGCCCACGATGTCTGCTTCCAGAATGCGGGAGGTGGATGCCAGCGGGTCCACGGCCGGGTAAATGCCCTGCTCCACGATCTTACGGGACAGCACGGTGGTGGCGTCCAGATGTGCAAAGGTGGTAGCGGGGGCCGGGTCGGTCAGGTCGTCGGCGGGGACGTAGACGGCCTGCACAGAGGTGATGGAGCCTTCCTTGGTGGAGGTGATGCGCTCCTGCAGAGCGCCCAGCTCGTTGGCCAGCGTGGGCTGGTAGCCCACGGCAGAGGGCATACGGCCCATCAGGGCAGAGACCTCACTGCCGGCCTGCACGAAACGGAAGATGTTATCAATGAACAGCAGCACGTCCTTGTGGGTTTCCTCACGGAAGTACTCTGCCATAGTCAGGCCGGTCTCGGCCACGCGCATACGGGCTCCCGGGGGCTCGTTCATCTGGCCAAAGACCAGTGCGGTCTTGTCCAGCACGCCGGAAGCGTTCATCTCGCCCCACAGGTCGCAGCCCTCGCGGGAGCGCTCGCCTACGCCGGTGAAGATGGAGTAGCCGCCGTGCTCGGTGGCCACGTTATGGATCAGTTCCTGGATCAGCACGGTCTTGCCCACGCCGGCACCGCCGAACAGGCCGATCTTGCCGCCCTTGGCGTAAGGTGCCAGCAGGTCGATGACCTTGATGCCGGTCTCCAGAATCTCAGTTGCGGGCTTCTGCTCTGCAAAGCCGGGTGCCTTGCGGTGGATGGGCCAGTGCGGCAGCTCGTCCACAGCACCCTTGCCGTCAATGGGGCGGCCCAGCGGGTCGAACATACGGCCCAGTGTGCCCTCGCCCACAGGGGCAGTCAGGCCGTGGCCGGTAGCTTCCACCGGCATTCCCTTGCCCAGACCCTCGCTGGCAGAAAGCATGATGCAGCGCACCGTGGTCTCGTTGACGTGCTGCGTCACCTCCATGGTGCGCTCGGTGCCCTCTGCGGTCACGGTAAGCGCCTCCTGCAGGGCAGGCAGCCTGCCGGCGGTGAACTGCACATCCACCACGGGGCCTGCTACGCGAATAATAGTTCCCTGTATCATTTGGATTGCCTCTTGTCAAATCTTGTTTATCCAACGAACCCTCTCAGCCATCGCTGCGCGATGCCAGAGAAAGTTCCTTTATTATGTCCGATCCTGCACGGCAGCCGCGCCGCCGATGATCTCGGTGATCTCCTGTGTAATGGAGCCCTGACGGGTGCGGTTGTATTCCAGCTGCAAGTCCCGGATCATGTCATTGGCGCTCTTGGTGGCAGAATCCATGGCGGTCATGCGGGCGCTCTGCTCAGCGCAGAAGCTCTCGGTCATGGCACCAAAGATCATGCCGTGCATATAGATGGGTGCGATCTGCTCGAACACCGTCCATGCGTCCGGCACCAGTTCCACCTCGCCCCTGGGGTCGCCCAGACCCTTGGGAGCGGGCTGCAAAAACCGCCGGTCCAGCGGCAGCAGACGCTCCATGACAGGCTCGCTGGTAAGGGCGTTCTGGATCTTGGTGTAGACGATGTAGATCTCGTCCAGCTTGCCGGACTTGAAGTCATCAATGGCGTCCACCGTGATGTCGCGGGCACGCTGCAGGGTAGGTGCGGTAGCGCTGTAACGGAACTCCTCTACAAGGCGGGGGTCCCGGTGGCGCAGAGCGCGGTAGCCCACCTGACCGATGACATAAAAGCGGTCGTTGGGGTCTGCGTGCTCCCGCAAAAACTTGAGCAGGTTCTGGTTATAAGCACCTGCCATGCCCTTATCGGCAGTAAGCACCAGATACGCCCGCCGGGGGTTTTCCAGATTCCGCTCGTGGAAGAAGGGGTGCTCCGGCTCCTCCGGCAGATGCGGCACAACACGGGAGATGGTATCCCGCATACGGTTGAAGTAAGGGGACACATTCTGGTAGTTCTGCCGTGCCTTGCGCAGCTTGGACGAAGAGATCAGGTACATGGCATTGGTGATCTTCATGGTATCCTGAATGCTCTCGATGCGCTCCTTCAGCAGCTTACTGGACGACATGGTCATTGCCTCCCGCATAAGCTTTCCAAGCGTTCAAGATGGCATCCACCCGGTCGGGCTCCAGCTTGCCGTCGGCATCGATCTTCTGCATGGTGCCGGAAACGTCTGCACGGAACTGCCGCACAAAGGCAGCGGTCTTTTCCCGCTGCTCTGCGGTGGGCAGGGTGTCCAGCAGGCCGTGGGAGGCCAGCACCAGAATGACCACCTGCTCGGCATCGGACTTAGGCTGGCACAGCGGCTGCTTGAGCATTTCCATCAGTGCCTTGCCGTGCTCCAGCTGGCGGCGGGTCTCGGCGTCCAGATCGGAGCTGAACTGTGCAAAGGATTCCATCTCCTTATACTGTGCCAGCTCGATACGCAGGTTTGCGTTGGCCTTTTTCATAGCCTTGGTCTGGGCAGCGCCGCCCACACGGGAAACCGACAGACCCACGTTGACAGCCGGGCGGTTGCCGGCGTTGAACAGGGCGCTCTCTAGGAAGATCTGACCATCGGTGATGGAGATGACGTTGGTGGGGATGTAAGCCGAAACATCGCCGGCCTGCGTCTCTACGATGGGCAGTGCGGTGATAGAGCCGCCGCCCAGATCATCCCGCATACGGCAGGAGCGCTCCAGCAGACGGGAGTGCAGATAGAACACATCGCCGGGGTAAGCTTCACGACCCGGAGAGCGGCGCAGCAGCAGCGAAATGGCACGGTAGGCCACCGCGTGCTTGGACAGGTCATCGTAAACGATGAGCACGCTCTTGCCCTTGGCCATGAAGTATTCGGCCAGTGCAGTGCCTGCATAGGGGGCAATGTACTGCAGCGGGGCAGAATCCGACGCAGTAGCTGCCACGATGGTGGTATAGCTCATAGCGCCATGCTTTTTCAGATCCTCTGCCACGCGGGCGATGGAGGAAGCCTTCTGACCGATGGCCACATAGATGCACAGCACATCCTTGTCCTTCTGGTTCAGGATGGCATCAGTGGCAATAGAAGTCTTGCCGGTCTGGCGGTCGCCGATAATCAGCTCGCGCTGACCGCGGCCGATGGGGAACATGGAGTCGATAGCCAGAATACCGGTGTGCAGCGGGGTGTCCACGCTCTGGCGTTCCAGAATACTGGGTGCCTGCTTCTCAATGGGGTTGTAGCCCTCGGCCTCAATGGGGCCTTTGCCGTCGATGGGCTCGCCCAGCGGGCTGATGACACGCCCCAGAAAAGCATCACCCACCGGGATACCGGCGCGCTTGCCGCTGCGGGTGACCATAGTGCCCACACCAACAGTCTCGGCACCATCGAACAGCATAACGCCCAGCTGCTCGGGCTCCACGCTTTCCACCATGCCCTTGGCACCGTTTTCAAAGGTGACGATCTCGCCGTACACAGCACGGTTCATGCCGTCAATGTGCACGATGCCATCGGCAGAGGAGATGACCACGCCGCCCTCTGCGGAGGTCTCGGCGGGCTTGTAGTCCTCGATGCGGGTCTTGAGGGTAGCCAGCGAGGGCTTGCCCTCCATCATTTTGTCCAGCTGATGACGGCCGGAATTGTCGAACACGCGGTCGCCCACCTGCAGGACATAGCCGGAAAGCAGGCTCTCGTCCACGGTGATGTTCAGGATGACTTCCGTGGCGTCATACAGCTTTTTGATCTCCGACTTGATGCGGTCCAGATCTTTTTCGCGGAGTTTATGGGCGCAGCGCAGGCTGGCCTTGACGATGCGGTTATCCGCAAAAAATTCACGACTGAATTCAGTTGCCATTGCCTGCACCTGCTTTCTGCAGCAGATCGTCCAGCAGCTGATCATCATCCTGGGCGGTCAAATTATGTTTCAAAAGCTTTTCGCACATGGAGCGTGCCAGTGCCGTAGCCTGCGCATCTGCTTCCCGCAGCTTGTTCTGGCGCTCGATCTCCACAGCGGCCTTACCGGCAGCCACGATCTCGTCGGCCTGCTTCTGCGCATCGGCCAGCAGCTGCTGCTTTTCCACCTCGGCCTGCTTTTCGTAGGCTTCGCGGCGGGCTGCGGCTTCGTTGTCCACATTACGCAGCTTGTCCTGCGCGGTCGTAAGTGCTGCGGCGGCCTCGGTCTTGGAGGTCTGTGCCGCTGCAATATCTGCCTCGATCATCTTCTGGCGCTGATCCAGCACGTTCTGGATGGGCTTGAACAAAAACTTGCGCAGCAGCACATACAGGATCAGGACATCCACCACGGTCCACAGCAGGTTCAAATCCAACTTCAGCATTCGTCCACGCCTCCGTTACTGGCCCAGGAACAGGATGATCAGCAGTGCAACGACGAAGCCGAAAATTGCGGTACCTTCTGCCAGAGCAGCGCCCAGCAGCAGGTTCGTCTGGATCTTACCGGAAGCCTCCGGCTGGCGGGAGATAGCCTCCGTTGCCTTACCCGTTGCAATACCAATGCCAATACCGCCGCCAATACCGGTCAGCGCTGCAATGCCAGCGCCCAGAGCTACCAAACCACTCATAGTTCTATCTCCTTTGTAATTACAGTTTTAAAATTTGTTGTTTATTCCTCGCCGCCGATGCTCTCTTTCATGAACAGTGCGGTCAGGAACACGAAAACATAGGTCTGGATCAGACCATCGAACAGGTCAAAATACAAGCTGAACACCGCCGGGACGAACACCGGCACCACCAGCTTGAGCAGTTCCATAATAACGAACGCGCCCAGCACGTTGCCGAACAGTCGCATACACAGACTGGTGGGGCGAATGGCGATCTCGAGGATGTTCATGGGGGTCATGATGGGGGTAGGGGCTGCAAGGCTCTTGAGAAAGCCCGCGCCACCCCGGGCGCGAACGCCTGCATACTCGATAAGCACGATGCTCATCAGCGCCAGCGCAGCGGTCACGTCCAGATCCTTTGTGGGGGGCTTTACGCCGAACACACCGATCACGTTGGAGCAGGCAATGTACAGCGCCACGGTCATCAGATAAGGCACATAGCGGCTGCCCTCCTTGCCCAGCAACCCTTCAAAGAAGTTTTTGCCAAGGGAGTACAGCGCTTCCAGTGCTGCCTGACGCTTGCTGATGTGATCCACCTTCAGGTTGCGGGTAAGCAGGATGGAGCCCACCACCAGCAGCAGCATGATCACCCAGCTGATGACCACCGATTCCGGGATCTGCAGCGAGCCGACCTTGACATACTCCACGGTAAGCTCTTCCATCAGAGCCTGCGTCAATTTATTCATTTACTTTTCCTCCTTCCTGCAGGGATAGGGGCTTGCGGGCGGGAGCCGGGTCTGTGGCAGTCCCACGGTCAAGGATCTGCCGCACACCTTTGCTCCGCGCCCCTTCACACCTTCTTATCACGCGAAGAAAAGACTGTGTACCGTGAAAAAAGCAAGGAAGGCGCTGCCCGAATGCTGTCTGCGCCCTCCCCTTTCTTTGTCGGTTTCGTCTTTTTTCGTTGTGTATAATAGTACGATTGCACAAAATTGGCAAGGGTATTTGTGCACATTCTACATTTTACCCGGTAGCATTGCACCGGCAAAACAAAACTGTTGTACACAGTGCACAGTTGAAGTATTCAAAAGTGTACACTCTGTACAATTCATTTTGTTTTATCCAAGGCTTTGCAGGCGCATTCTTCCGGTTTTGGGAAATATTTCCGCAAAAATAGCCGTACCGTATAGCTTTTATATATCAGGTATATAAAAAACGTATAGGTATCTTTCCCGGTATGTTCTTGCGGCATCTTATGTATATTTCTTATACATATTTATTATAGAATCGCAGCCAAACCGCCTTACGCGGTCTGCTTTTCCCCGCGGCGGAACACCAGCCGGAAGATGGCACGGGCAAGTGGGCCGCAGTACAGCATCTGCCAGCAGAGTGCCATGGGCATATTGCAGCCCCAGGTGTGTACCCACATTCCAAAGCTCGGCTCCTTAAACAGCAGCGTTGCGACCAGGCTCATCACCGGGCACATGATGCACACGATCATCAGCGAGATGGCGTAGGTAATGAACTGCGGGCGGTCTGTGGGGCGCATAAACAGGAATGCCAGCTTTGTGGCCAGCTTTTCCACCACAAAAAATTCCAGCACAAAGGCCACCGGCACCATGATCGGCATTTCGTGCAGAGCCATAACAAAAGTAGCATTGGTCACGCCGTTTGTGTTCAACGCCACATTGTAGACGATCATGCCATAGACCATGATAGTGGCCATGACAATGGTAAAGAAAATGCGTTCCGGTAAAGTTTTAGGCATTTTGATTGATTCTCCGTTTCTTTTTTATGCAAATTTTTGCCGCAAAAAAGCCGCCCCGCGAAACTTTCATCTCGCGGGGCGGCGGCGACTACCATTCATTGACGCTATTTTAGCACAAATAGAACCGGCGCATAATACCTTGCGGGCACTTTCTCCCCTTTTGTGAAAAATCCTTCACGAACGGCCCGGAACTTCTGGGCAATTTTTCCGCACCGCTGCAGGTTTTAACATTGCACAAAAACAAAATCTTTTCTTTGTGCGGTCTGCCAATAGACAAAACGTGCATCTTTCTGTATAATTAAGCCAGAAACCAGAGAAGTACAGCAGAAGCTCAAAAGAGAGTTACTCCCGCTGACTTTAAGAAGAAAGGAGCGAAGACCGATGGTTGATATGGAACCCGCACAGCAGGGACAGGCTGTCGGGGTTCGCTGAGAAGCAAAATAGAGGCTCACCACAAACGGGATGTTTCCCCCGTATAAAAACACAAAAACAGAGCCGGTCTTGAGCATCAATAATGCGATAACACGACAACCTGTCGATTCAATTCTTCCCCAGAGCGTTCAGATAGATCCGCTGGAGATGATTCTTATGAAAGTATCAATGATCCGGAGAACCTTATTTGAATAGCTGAAAAGGAGTTCTACCAATGTACTAGGTAAGACGCTTCCCTTGCAAATCTAACTCGAAAGAATGTGGTAATATGAAATTCATCCTCATGAACCGTTTGCCGCAGTCCAACAGTTGAGAAAAGGGTCAGTCCAATGTACAGTTGATTTTCATCCCCTTGCAAAGCACCTAAATTCTGAAGAAACGTTTCTAAGGAGAGTCACCCTATGAAACCCGTATTCCGAAAATGAGGTCACCAAGGAGAAGAGGCTTATGACTCCGAAGAAGTAAGTATCCAGCCGGACGAGGGCTTGCAACCGCCTCGTCCGGCTG
>ENA-UEPJ01001730-UEPJ01001730.1-human-gut-metagenome-genome-assembly--contig:-NODE-1730-length-25022-cov-5.943636_pt1 | contig 25022 bp, 20 predicted proteins | sample MGYA00242890_ERZ507896 | MGnify/ENA primary metagenome ERZ507896 (study PRJEB26167, sample SAMN06115508) | human gut metagenome | host: Homo sapiens | place: China:Qinghai | collected 2015-08-20... | reverse complement strand
AGAGGCATGTCAATTCCTTGGCTTGTGCCGTACGGGACGGCGTTATCTTCGTTTGTGCCTAAAGGTAGGGCCGCTCTGCCGTCCTGTCAACGGGGGACGCGCTTTTGGGCCGGGCCGTGGCCGGGCATGTCCTCCGCAGGGAGCCCGAAGGCGGGCAGGGGCATCCGGCGGCCCGGAGCCGTGGCTAGCCCTCGTTGCGGGGCAGATCGCGCAGGGGCTGCCCCAGCAAAAAGGGCAGTTCGGCCTCCGTCAGCGCGCCGCGCTCCACACAGAGCCGGCGGAAGGCGGCGTCGTACCGCTCCATGGCCGCGGCGGCCTCACGGTCGCCCATGTCCAGCAGGACGAAGTACTGACGCACGTCGCAGGCTTCCTCATGGGCCTGCACCAGCTCCTCCCACAAACGGCGCTGCGCGTCGGGCAGGGGCAGCAGGGCGATGGCCGCCCGGCGGTCCAGGGCCGGGACGTCCCGCAGCAGGGCCTCCAGCGGCCGGGTATCCTCGCAAAACAGCACGCCGCACTGCACGGGACGCCGCTCATAGATGGTACAGCCCGTGCCGGGCGCATAGGCCAGGCACTGCCACGGATGCGGGGCCTTGCCCGTACCGGCCAGTTTGATCATCTCGTTCTCCAGCTGGGCCAGGCCGCCGCCCATGCCGTCCTGCCGGGCCCACTGGCCGCGACGCAGGCAGACGAGCATCTCCGGCTTCAGGGCGCCCGAGGACAGCAGCGGGGCATCGTCCCGCAGCAGGCCGGGCCCGCCCAGTTCACAGCAACGGCCGCAACGGCGGCACACAGGCGCGTTATCCGGCATGGCTGCCTTCCTCCTTCTCATGCTCGGCGCGGGCGGCACGGTTGGCCTCGAAACGCTGTCCGAAGCGGCGGGTGAGCCAGCGCGAGAAGTCTTCCATATAAGCGTAGTACACGGGCGTGATGTACAGGGTCACCAGCTGGGAGAAGCACAGGCCGCCCACCACCGCCAGGCCCAGGGGACGGCGGGCCTCGGCGCCGGCGCCCATGCCGATGGCGATGGGCAGCGCGCCCATGAGGGCCGCCATGGTGGTCATCATGATGGGACGGAAACGCACATGACAGCCTTCGGTGATGGCGTCCAGCGGCGTGCGCGAGGGGTCATGACGCTGGGCTTCCAGAGCGAAGTCCAGCATCATGATGGCGTTCTTCTTCACGATGCCCAGCAGCATGATGACGCCCACGAAGCCGTAGAGGTCCAGCGGCTGGCCGAAGATCCAGAGGGTGAACAGGGCCCCGAAGCCCGCCGACGGCAGGCCGGAAAGGATGGTCAGCGGGTGGATGAAGCTCTCGTAGAGGATGCCCAGCACCAGATAGATGACCACGATGGCCAGCAGGAGCAGCCAGCCCATGCCCTTGAGCGAATCCTGGAAGGCCTGGGCCGTGCCCTGGGACTTGGCGCTCACCGAGTCGGGCAACAGCGGCAGGCTGACGCGTTCCACGGCGGCCACGCCTTCGCTCAGGGCCACGCCGGGACGCAGGTTGTACGAGATGGTCACGGCCGGGAACTGGCCGTCATGGTTCACGGCGATGGGGCCCACGCCGGGGCTCATCTTGGCCACGGTGGACAGGGGCACCAGCTCGCCGCTGGAAGAGCGCACATACAGGCGCGTCAGGGCGTCGGGGTTGCGCTGGAAGTCTTTGCGCACCTCCACGAAGACCGTGTAGTCGTTGGTGGGCGCGTAGATGGTGGAGACTTCGCGCGAGCCGTAGGCCGTCTGCAGGGCCAGCTCGATCTGCCCGGCGCTGATGCCCAGGGCCGAGGCGCGGTTACGGTCGATGGTCACCCGGATCTCGGGGTTCTTGAGCTGGAGGTCGCTGTTGACGTCCTGGATCTCCGGCACCTGGCGCAGGGCGGCCTCCACCTTCTGGGCACATTCGAAGAGCTCCTGCATGTTGGTACCGGTGAGGGTGTACTGGTACAGGGCCTTGGTGGAACGCCCGCCGATGTTGATGGCCGGCGGCACGCGCAGGAAGACCTGCATGGCCGGCGAGGTGTTGAGCTCGCGGCGCAGGCGCTGCACCACGGTCTGGATGTCCGGACGCTCGCCGTGGGGCTTGAGGTGGATCATGAGCGTGCCGTTGCTCATGCTCTGGCTGCTGCCCACGATACCCACCACGGAATTGAAACGGTCCACATGCGGGTTGTTGCGCAGCACCTCGTCCAGCTTGTGCTGGGCCTTGACCATGCCTTCAAAGGAGATGCCCTGCTCCGCCTCGGTGGTGGCCACCACAAAGCCCATGTCTTCGCTGGGCAGGAAGCCCTTGGGCACGATGACGCCCAGCCAGCCGGTGGCCAGCAGCAAGAGGAGCGAGAAGATCAGCGTGGTGCGGCGATGCCGCAGCACCACATCCAGGGAGCGGGCGTACTTGTCGGCCAGCCATTCGAAGGCACGCTCCAGCTTGCCGTAGATGCCCTCATAGCCCACGCGGTGCTTGCTGCCCGAATGGCGCAGGAAGTAGGCGCAGAGCATGGGGGTCAGGGTCAGGGAGACCACGCCCGAGAACAGGATGGCCGTGATGATGACCACGGCGAACTCGTAGAACAGACGGCCCACGATGCCGCCCATGAACAGTACCGGGATGAACACCGCCGCCAGGGAGACGGTCATGGAAAGGATGGTGAAGCCGATCTCGCCCGAGCCGTCATAGGCCGCCGTGAGCGGGTCCTTGCCCATCTCCTGGTGGCGGACGATGTTCTCCAGCATGACGATGGCATCGTCCACCACAAAGCCCACGGCCAGGGTAAGGGCCATGAGCGACAGGTTGTCCAGGCTGAATCCCATGGCCAGCATCACCGCGAAGGTGGAGATGACCGACATGGGCAGGGCCAGGCTGGGGATGATGGTGGCCGGCAGGTTGCGCAGGAACAGGAAGATGACCAGCACCACCAAGAAGACCGTCAGCACCAGGGTGAACTTCACCTCGGCCACGGACTCGCGGATGGATTCCGAACGGTCATAGAAGATCTCCAGCTTGACCGAGGGCGGCAGCTGGCGGGTCAGGCCGGGCAGCAGGGTCTTGATGTCGTCCACCACCTGCACGGTGTTGGCGCCGGGCTGGCGTTCCACGGCCAGCATGATACAGGGCTTGCCGTCATCCGCCCAGGAGAGCTGCTTGTCCTGCTCTTCGCTGTCCACCACCTCGCCGATGTCCGCAAGGCGCACCGGCGCACCGTTGCGATAGGCCACCACCACGTCACGGAAGGCTTCGGCGTTTTCCAGCTGGCCCGAGGCCTTGATGGCGCTGGCACGCCGCTCCCCTTCCAGCGACCCCGTGGGCAGCTTGCTGTTGGCGTTGCTCACGGCGTCGGCCACTTCGTCGATGCCCAGCCCGCGGCTGGCCAGGGCGTCGGGGTCCACCCGCACGCGCACGGCGTATTTCTTCTGCCCGTAGATGACCACCTGGGCCACGCCGCTGACCATGGAAAGACGCTGCCCCACCAGGGTATCGGCATATTCGTTGAGCTCATACAACGGCAGGGTCGGCGAGCTCACGCGCAGGTAGAGGATGGGGAAGTCCGCCGGGTTGACCTTGCGGAAGCTGGGGTCCGCGGTCATGTCCGAAGGCAGGCGGCGCTGGGCCAGACCGATGGCGGCCTGCACGTCCAGGGCCGCGGCATCGATATTACGGTCCAGGGCGAACTGGATGGTGATGCGTGTTCGGCCCGTGGCATTGACGGACGAGATGGAGTCGATGCCCGCGATGGTGAAAAATTCCTTTTCCAGAGGCGTGGCCACGGAGGCGGCCATGGTCTCCGGGTCGGCGCCGGAAAGGTCGGCGCGCACCTGGATGGTGGGGAAGTCCACGTTGGGCAACTGGTTGACCGGCAAGTTCACGTAACTGGCAGCCCCGAAAAAGAGCATGCCCAGCATGATGAGTGCCGTGGCCACGGGTCGACGGATGAAAAGGGCAGCGATATTCATACGCTGCAGCATACCTGCCCGTCACGCAGGACACAAGCGGGCGAGCCTGTGGCCCGCCCGCGAAAATGTTGCGTCTGCAACAGTATTTTATTTGAGATTCAAGGAGATTATCCCCACAAAACGGCCCGGGATTTTTTTCTGCTAAAAACAGCCCGCCTGGCGCAGGAAAAGAAAGGCCCCCAGACCGATGCACAGGGCGCCGATGACCTTGCGCAAAAACGGTGCCGACACGCGCTGGGCCATGGCGATGCCGCCCAGCAGGCCCACCACCTGCACGGCGCACAGGGCGGGCAGCAGCATCCAGTCCACATGGCCGCCCATCATGTTGCCCATGCTGCCGGAAAACGAGGTAGCGATCTGATAGGGCATGGACAGGGCCACGGCATGGATGGGGGAATAGCCCACCAGCACCATCCAGGGGATGGAGGCCACAGGGCCGCCCGCACCGGTGAGCCCGGCCATGAAGCCCGTGGCGCCGCCGATGACCGCCCTGCCCTTCCAGCCCAGCCAGAAGGGGCTGCCCTTGCGGCCCGGTTTGGGCGGACGCAGGGTGCAGGCACCGGCAAAAACGATGATGACCGCCAGGATCATGACCAGCGGTCCGGCATCGATGCGGGCATTGACCAGCGCACCGGGCGCAGCACAGACGAAGCTGCCCAGGGCAAAGGGCACGGCCTCCATAAAACGGTAGTGCCCGTTCTTGTGATAGAGCCATGTGCCCACGAAGCCCGTGCCGATGAAGGAGGCCAGCGCCGTCCCCATGGCCGTATGCGGCTCCAGTCCGCTCATGAGGATGAGCACCGGCGGCACCAGGATGCCGCCCACTCCGGCCAGCCCCACAAGAAAGCCCACCAGCAGGCATACCAGCAAAACAACGATCATCACGACCCCCGGATATGGAAAAATCGATGCGGCACGCTGGCCGCACCTTTTATGCCTTATTCTCCTTTTTGGCCCTGCTGGCAAGGTACCGTGCGGATGTTGCGCGGATGCGTCCCGAGCCTCCCCAAAAGGCAAAAACAGGTTGCATCAGCGCATCATGGAAAAATAACGGATTATTTTTACCAATAAATCTTCTTCACGTTCCCCCGACCGGCGTCATGCCCGGCGCACGGTTTCGCGGCAGGGCATGCGGCTCCCGCCATCCGGCAAAGGGCATGAAAAAAGGCAGGGGGAACCCTGCCTGCATGACTTTGGAAAAGACCGCCCCCTGCCCCGCAGGGCTGCGGCGCGGCAGCCGGATCACTGCCATTCCGGGCCTTCCATGAGCCCGCAGGAACTCATGGCCGTGAACAGCACGATACCCGCAGCCGTGGAAAGATTGATGCTGCGCACGCTGTCCTTGAGCATGGGGATGCGCACCCTGTACGGGGAGCGCTTCAGGATCTCCGGCGGCAGGCCGCGCGTCTCGGGCCCGAAGACCAGGCAGTCGTCCGGCGCGAAGGCGAAGTGCTGCAAAGGCTCCCCGCCCCGGGCCGAGGTCAGCACACAGCGCGGCGGCGTACCGCCGTTCTCCGCCGTGGCCGCGGCCAGCCAGCTGTCCCAGTCCGGCCAGACATCCATGCACACATGCGGCCAGTAATCCAGCCCGGCACGCTTGAGGTAGCGGTCTTCCAGCTTGAAGCCCAGCGGCTCGATGAGGTTGAGGTGGATGCCCGTGGAGGCGCACAGGCGCGCGATGTTGCCGGTATTGGGCGGGATCTCCGGCTCGAACAAGACGATCTTCATAGGATGGCGTCCCTTGTTGATGACGACGGTAACTAAAGTGTGGCGGGAAGAGGGCTTTGAAGGGGACCTCTTCCTCGCGGCAGCGGTCTGCTGACGCTCCTCCCTGCCCGCCGGCCACGCGGAGGCGTCACGGGCATGGACAGAGATGCGGAGGCTCCCCCAAAACGAAGGGCCGTACCCGCTGGCGCCGGCCTTGCAGGCATGGGCAGCGGGCAGGGGACTCCCCTCCCCCAAAAACGATACGTACCGGCCGGGAGAAGCGTCCCGCCTAACCGGCGGTCCCCACCTGTCCGGTGATGCCCGGCACGGCCTGACAGCGCACGCGCATGTCGCGCGAGGCCCGGCCGCTGTCGTCCAGCACGGCAAAGAGGTCGGCTTCCACCACCTCCACCCGGGCACCGGCCGCGTCATGGACGGCCAGCCGCTCTTCCAGCAGGGCCACGGCGCGTTCCTTCACGGTCTCCAGGGTGGCCGCACGCGGCAATTTTTCTTCCAGTTCCAGCGAGGGCACGCGCAGCAGGGCACGGCCGCTGTCGGCATAGACTTCCAGACCGGCGGTGGGCAGGGTCAGGGCCGCGCCCACGGCATTAGCCACCGGCGCATGGGGCGGACAGTCCACGGGCAGGGCCAGCCGTCCGGCCAGACGTTCGCGCAGACGCTCCGCCGGACCGCCCACCAGCCAGACCCGCTCCGGCGCGATGTCGCGCAGGCCGCGCAGGGCCGCCAGCGTGTAGACGGGGCGGGCATTGACGCCGTCCACCAGCTCGCGCACGGCCGCCGCCACCTGATCAAGGGCATCGGCCACGGCCCGGGCCGCCAGCTCTTCGGGCTCCATGCCGTGTTCCCCGGCCAGGGCCGCCACACCGCGCAGGGAGGCCGCCGCATCCCCGGAAAGATTGCCGGGCCGCTCCCGGTCACAGACGTTGAGGGCATCCAGCAGCGTGGGACGCGTGCCGCCGAACGCCATGGCCGGGCCTTCGCGCAGGGGACCGGTATGCACGCGGGCCTCCGCGCCCTGCCCTTCCACGCCCAGCAGGGAATCGCCGCCCACGCCGATGGACAAGGAGGCCAGCGAACGCACCAGCGTCCGGCGGCCGCGCACGCTCATGCCGTCACGGTCCACCACCGGCGAGCCCTGGGCGAACAGGGCCACGTCCGTGGTGGTGCCGCCCACGTCCAGCAATACGGAGCAGGCATCTTCCGCCACGGCGGGACACAGGGCCAGTATGCCCATGACGCTGGCCGCCGGGCCGGACAGGACGGACTGCACGGGTTCCTGCCGGGCCAGGGCCGCCGGGACGGCCCCGCCGTCGGCCTTGAGCAGACGCAGGGGGGCCCGGATGCCCGCTGCCTGCAGGCTCTGCTCCACGGCGGTCAAAAAGCCGTCCACGATGCGGGCCACGGCGGCATTGTAATAGGCCGTGGCGATGCGGCGCGGGAAATTGAGTTCGCCGGACAGGCTGTGCCCGCACACGGGCGTGAGCCCGGCAGCGCGCACCACGTCGGCCATGGCCAGCTCATGCGCGGCATTGCGGGGCGAGAACTTGCCCACGCAGGCCACGGCCCGCACGCCCTTCTTTTTCCAGGCGGTGCAGGCGTCGGCCAGGGGGCGGGTATCCAGCGGCGTCACTTCCACACCGCGATGGTCCAGACCGCCGGGCAGGATGCAGACGTCGTCCCCGATGGCGAAACGGGCGGGCGCCAGACCAGGCCCGGCGCTCAGCGCCAGGGCCACGCGGTCGGCCCGGCCCTGCACCAGGGCGTTGACGGCCAGGGTGGTGCCCACGGTCACCCGGTCCGCGGCACGCAGGCGCGCCGGGCCCTCGGGGCCGAATCTTTCTTCCAGAGCCTTTTCCAGAGCGGCCAGTGCCGCACGCACCGAAGAGGGCAGATCTTCGTGGCAGGTGGGCGCCTTGGCCCCGGCCAGGATGCCTTCCGGCCCGCAAAGCACGGCATCGGTATGCGTGCCGCCCGCATCGATCCCCAGAAACGTCTGCGCTGTCATGCTGCCTCCACAGGCATCGCTGCCTGAAATGTTTGTCTGCTGGGTTGTAAACTTTCGTCCCGCCACTGACAAGCAAGGCCCGTCCACTGCCCTGACGGGGAGAGTCCCCGGCCCGGCATACGGGGAGGGGCCGGAAAGACCGCCGGAGGATGCCCAACTGCCGCCGGGATGCAGGAAAGCGGCCCGGGATGCCCCGCCGGAAGGATGCCGGAGCTCCCCTCGCTGCGGCACGGCAGCCCGCGCCCGGTAGCGGGTTCCCGCCTCTTCCCGTTGCGGGCAGCGCATCTTCCTGCCCGCGGACGCTTGCCATATGCGGCGCTTTCCAGTAAATTTTTACCCTTCGGACAGGCCCCGCCGCGCGCGGAAGATCCGGCCTGGCCAATATCGCGGAATATATTGAGGAATGTATCATGCAAACGACCGATTTCATCTGGTTTGACGGCAAAATGGTCCCCTGGGCCGACGCCCAGGTTCACGTTCTCACCCATGCCCTGCATTACGGCAGCGCCGTTTTCGAAGGCATCCGCGCCTATGCCTGTGCTGACGGCACTTCCGCCGTTTTCCGCCTGAAGGAACACAGCCAGCGCCTACTCAATTCCGCGAAGATCCTGCGTCTGAACATTCCCTACACCGTCGACGAGATCAGCCAGGGCATCCTGGACACCCTGAAGGCCAACAAGATGAAGGAAGGCTACATCCGTCCCCTATCCTTCGTGGGTGATGGCGAAATGGGCGTCTACCCCGGCAACAACAAGGTCCACACCATCATCGCCGTGTGGCCCTGGGGCGCCTACCTCGGCCCCGAAGCCCTGGAAATGGGCATCCGCGCCAAGACCAGCTCCTTCGCCCGCATGCACGTCAACACCCTGATGAGCAAGGCCAAGGCCGCCGGCAACTACGTGAACTCCATCCTGGCCAAGATCGAAGCCAAGGAAGACGGCTACGACGAAGCCGTGATGCTGGACACCAACGGTTTCGTTTCCGAAGCCACCGGTGAAAACATCTTCATCGTGCGTGACGGCATCATCAAGACCACGCCCTGGACCTCCATCCTGGGCGGCATCACCCGTGACTCCGTCATGAAGGTGGCCCGCGACCTGGGCTACACCGTGGAAGAACAGCAGTTCACCCGCGACGAGCTGTACATCGCCGACGAAGCCTTCTTCACCGGTACCGCCGCCGAGATCACGCCCATCCGCGAAGTGGACAACCGCACCATCGGCGCCGGCCATGCCGGTCCTGTGACCAAGCACCTGCAGAAGGAATACTTCGGCGTGGTCAAGGGCCAGAACGCCAAGTACGCCGACTGGCTGAGCCACTACACGTTCTAGCACTCTCTTCCGGCGCGCCTGTAACCTTCAGGGGGACAGGCGCGCCCTGCCGTTTTTTTCATGAAGCACCTCTCCCTCGCCGCAAAATACCGCCCCCAGACCTTTGCCCAGGTCGCCGGACAGGACATGGTCAAGGCCGTGCTCTCCCGTGCCGCCGCCGAAGACCGGGTCGCCGCCGCCTATCTGCTCAGCGGCACGCGCGGCGTGGGCAAGACCACCATCGCCCGCATCTTCGCCAAGGCCCTCAACTGCCGCCATGCGCCGGGCCCCGAGCCCTGCAACCAGTGCGACCAGTGCCGCAAGATCACCCAGGGCAGCCATGTGGACGTCACCGAGATCGACGGCGCCTCCAACAACAGTGTGGAAGACGCCCGCGCCCTGCGCGAGAACATCGGCTACGCCCCCATGGAGGGCCGCTACAAGGTCTTCATCATCGACGAAGCCCACATGCTCTCGCGCAGCGCCTTCAATGCCCTGCTCAAGACGCTGGAGGAGCCGCCCGCGCGCGTGGTCTTCATCTTCGCCACCACCGAGGCGCACAAGTTCCCCATCACCATCGTCAGCCGCTGCCAGCATTTCGTCTTCCGCCATCTGGGCGAGGACGCCCTCGTGCAGCACCTTTCCCAGGTCCTGAACAAGGAGAACGTCCCCTTCGAGGAAGGCGCCGTGCGCCTCATCGCGCGCCGGGCCGCGGGCAGCGTGCGCGACAGCATGTCCCTTTTGGACCAGACCCTGGCCCTGGGCGGCGACAACCTCACCAGCGCCGTGACCCGCGAAGTGCTGGGACTGGCCGGACAGGAACTGTTCGCCGACCTCTTCGACGCCCTCCATGCCCGGGACTGCGCCGCCGTCTCCCAGCTGTGCGCCAGCCTGTTCCGCCAGGGGGTGGACATCGGATTTTTCGTGCGCGAGCTGGCCGGACATCTGCGAGACCTGTTCCTGCTGCGGCAGGGCGGCGAGGCCGTGGCGCCCACTTTGGGCCTGCCCGGCGAGGAGATCCTTTTCTGGCAGGGCCTGGCCCCGCGTTTCTCCGCCGGTCACCTGCACGCGGCCTGGCAGATGGTACTGGACGCCCAGCGCGGCATCGTGCAGAATCCCGAGCCAGCCGCGGCCCTGGAGCTGTTGCTGCTCAACCTGGCCCTGCTGCCGCAGCTGCTGCCTTTGGAGCGCATGGACAGCGTCCCGGCACCGGCCGCGCCCGTACAGGGGCATCCCGCTCACGACAGGCAGGAAGGCAGCCCCCTCCCGCCCCGGGACATGGGCCATGCCGCACCTGTCCGGGCCCCGGCGGCCCGCGCCCGTGAACACGGGACCCCGGCGGAAAAGAGCGCCGCTGCCGGCAGCAGCGAACCCGCTCCCGAGCCTGCGCCCTCCCGGCAGCCCGGAAGTTGCGCCCGGCCCCAGCGGGAAATGCCCGCGGGACAGACAGCCCGTCCCGCGCGGGTGACGGAAACCTCGGCCCCGAAAACCGCCCAGCCCCGACCCGAGGCCCCGGAACATCCGGAGCATGTGGGGCCCAGCGAAGCGGGCATGATCGAAGCTGACGACATCCCGGCCGCCGCACCGGTGGAACCTGCCCGGCCCGCAGCTCCGGCCGCCCCTGTGGCATCGGCAGCACCTGCCGTGGAGACGCGTCCGGCAGCCCCTGCGGCTGCGGAAGGCTTCCGTCCCGACTGGCAGGCCTTTTGTGATTTCTGTGCCCAGCGTCTGGAAAAGGGCGAGGCCGCGCCGCAGCTCCATCTGCTGCGCCAGTTGCGCGCCAGCTGGGAAGCGGACTGCCTGCGCCTGACTCCGCGGGCCGAGACCCTGCTGCATCAGACCGAGAAGCAGCGGCCCCAGCTGGAACAGGCCCTGGCGGCCTGGGGCGCCGGGCATCTGCGCCTGGAGTTCGTGGCCCCGCGTCAGGCCCGTACCGAGGCGGAACTGATAGAAGAATTTCGGAACAGGCCCGAGATGCAGGCCTGCCTCCGTCTGCTCAACGCCAATATCGAACATTGTACTGAATCCAACCAAGGAGATACCCATGCGTAACATGAACGATATCCTGCGCCAGGCGCAGGTCATGCAGAACAAGCTGGCCAAGCTGCAGAACGAACTCAACGAACGCACCTACGAAGCCAGCAGCGGCGGCGGCATGGTCAAGGCCGTGGTCTCCGGCAAGCAGGAACTGCGCGGCCTCACCATCGACCCCAAGGCCCTGGAAGGCGGCGACGTGGAAATGCTGCAGGACCTCATCATGGCTGCCGTCAATGAAGCCGGCCGCATCGCCCGCGAGACCCTGGACCGCGAGATGAGCGCCATCTCCGGCGGCATCCGCCTTCCCGGCGTGTTCTAGGCCATGCACAGCCAGATTCCCGAACCGCTGCGCGCCTTGGTGGAACAGCTGGCGCGCCTGCCCGGGCTTGGCCCCAAGTCGGCCATGCGCGTGGCCATGACCCTGCTCAAGTGGCCCGAGGCCGAGACCCGGCGCCTGGGCAAGGGCATCCACGACCTGCGGGACAATCTGCACCTGTGTTCGCGCTGCGGCGGCCTTTCGGCCACCGATCCCTGTGACATCTGCAAGGACGAGAACCGCTCCCGGGACACGCTCTGCCTGGTCAACGAGTGGGACAGCATGCTGACCCTGGACGAAGGCGGCTTCTATCACGGCCAGTACATGATCCTCGGCGGCCTGCTGGCCCCGCTGGCCAACATGGACAGCGACAGCCTCGACCTCGACCGCCTCATCTCCCGGCTGGAGGAAGGCGAGATCCACGAGCTCATCCTGGCCCTGGGGGCCACCATCGATGCGGAGAACACGGCGTCGTTCATCAGGAACCTCGTCCGCAAGCGTTTCCCGCACATCAGGGTGTCGCGTCTGGCCCAGGGCATCCCCCTGGGCGCGGAGGTCAAATACATGGACCGGGAGACATTGCGCCAGTCCCTGCAATACCGGCAGGATATCTAGCGCGTCCCGGCAATTTCCAGACGGGAAAGGGAGCCTTGCCCAAGGCGCCCTTTCTTTTTTTCATGCCCGGGAACGGCGGCGGCCCGTCCGCCCCTGTCCCGGCACGGGGATCTTCCCGCAGGGACGGCCAGCGCCGTCCCCTCCTTCCCGCACATACCGGGAAGGCGTCTTCATCACGCCGTCATGTGCGCATGTCCGGCGGCTGCCGTTCCGGGGGGCGCGGCAGGCCGCAGGGATGCCGTTTTGCGGTGTGTTCCGTGGACCTTTCGCCTTACAGCCCCCCGCCGGTCATACCGACGGCCCCGGATGCCACGCCCGGCCTTTTGCCGAGAGTTTTGGCAACGGGCACGGCCTGCGGCCGCCATCCGGTCGCGCGTTGCTGTCGATGCCCGTAGTGGCCTCGCGGCCAACGGGCACGGCCTGCGGCCGCCTTCGGTCGCGCGTTGCTGCAACAGCGCGTGACACATCGGGCCCGGTCTGACCAACCAGAAGGAGAATGTTCCATGGAAGCACTTTTTGGTCATCCCATCCTGCAGTCCCTGCTTGCCGGTATCCTTTCCTGGATCTCGGTCAGTCTGGGGGCCAGTGCCATCTTCCTGCGCCGCGAGTTTTCCCGTCTGGCCATGGACTGCATGCTGGGGGCCGCCGGCGGCATGATGCTGGGCGCAGCCTTCCTGGGCCTGCTGCAGCCCGCGGCCGAGATGGCCTCCCATATGGGCCGCCTGCATTTCATCCCCATCGTCTGCGGCCTCATGGCCGGTGCCGCCTTCCTCATGGGCCTTGACCATCTCCTGCCCCATCTGCACATCCGCCAGAAGCAGCAGGAGGGCCTTTCCACCAGCTGGCGCCGCAGCGTCCTGCTGGTCACGGCCATGGCCCTGCACCACATCCCCGAAGGCCTGACCATGGGCGTGGGGTACGGCGCCGTGGCCGCAGGCAGCACCCTGCCCTCGGGCGTGGCCCTGGAGATGAGCTCCGCTTTCATGGTCACCGGTACCACCCTGCTCCAGAACCTGCCCGAAGGCCTGGTGGTGGCCACGGCCCTGAGGGCCGAAGGTTTCTCGGCCAAACGGTCCTGGCTGTGCGGCGTCTTTTCCGGCTGTACGGCCCCCATCGGCGCCATCCTCGGTGCCGTCGCCTCCCAGGTGGCGGGCAGCCTGCTGCCCTTTGCCCTAGCTGCGGCGGCAGGCGCCATGGTCTATGTGGTCATCGAAGAAGTCATCCCCGAAGCCAATGCCTCCGGCAACGGCAACGCCGCCACGGTGGCCTGCATCGGCGGTCTCTGCCTGGTCATGAGCTTCTCCAGCCTGGTGGGCTAGAACGAAGAGAAAGCCCGCAGGCCGCCGGCGTCACACCGTCGACCGGCGGGCAGGGCGTCCGGCCATACGGCCGACAGGAACCAGCCAAACGAAAAGGGCGCAGCTCCTTGGAGCCGCGCCCTTCTTTTTATCTTATGCTTTCAGGCAGGTATGCCCGGCAGCGGGGTCCCGGACCTAGGGATGGTTTTCAAACTTGTTCAGCAGGGGTTCCGCGCCGTTGTGGCAGGGGGTGCAGTCCATGACGCCCTTGGCCCAGTTGGCATCGTTGCCCTTGGTCTGATGGCATTCGCCACAGCCGCTCACGGCGGGCTGTACGGCGAAGGTGCCCTTGTAGTTCTTGCCCTGTTCGATCTTGGCGTTGAAGATCTCCACGGCCTTGTAGGCCACGTCGGCGGTCAGACGGCCGCAACGTTCGCTGCGGGCCTTGCTGGTGGCTTCGATCTTGTTGGCGGCACACCATTTGGACACGGAGATGTGGCAGAGCACGGAGCCGGAAGCGTTGTTGGGCAGGTCGCCCTTGACGCCCTGGGCCAGGTCGCCGGGGTTGTAGATGGGCAGTTTGGTCACTTCGTACCAGCGGTACAGCTCGTTGACCATGGGGGTGCGTTCCTTGCGGCCCCAGAACAGGGCATAGGCCGCAGCAGCACCGTACAGGGCGCCGCAGATGGTGCCCCAGTCGGAGATGCCGCCCTTGTTGGCTTCCAGCATGCTGAAGGGGAACTGGTTGTACGGGGCGCCGTATTTTTCGCCCAGCAGACCGATGATGCTGTAGAAGGCACCGTAACCACAGGCGTAGCCCTTGTACCAGTAACCTTCATAGGCCAGGCCAGCGCATTCCTTGGGATCCAGCTTGTGGGGCTTCCAGCCGAATTCGCCGTTGACCTGCTCGAAGCGCTTGGCCGGAGCCGCCGCCTGGGCGATGCTGCCGCCGGTACCCACCAGGGCCGCCACGGCCCCGCCCACGGCCAGACCACCGAGGCCACACAGGCAATTGCGTCTGCTGTTGTCCATATATCCTCCTTCTTCGGCGCGTTGCGCCCTTCATGTTAGTCGTTACTTTTTTCACTACATTTTTCCAGCGAGGAAAGCAAGGCCGTATCGCATGGAACAGGGGTACTTTTCCTCCGCTCCGGTCGTGTCCCGCCCCTCGGCAAACGGCCCCGCTCCCCTGCCGGTCATGCCGTCATGAGGCGCTCCCGCCCGCCCCTCCCGGCCTAGGGACAGGGCCTGCCGCCAGTGCCGGGCGTCTGTCCTTTCATGATTGTCCATCCTCCGCGCTTCCCCTTTCCTCCCTGCCCGTATGCCGGGCCCACAGAAAAAAATTTTCATTTGCCACTGGACGAGCACGCAGAAAGACTTACTTAGAGGACGCAAGCGAAAGAGACGCCGCCAAGGCGTTCACCGATACAGTTTTTATTTCTCCGAGGAGGATCCACATATGTCCAAAATCATCGGCATCGACCTTGGGACCACCAACTCCTGTGTCTACGTCATGGAAGGCAAGGACCCCAAGTGCATCACCAATCCTGAGGGCGGCCGCACCACTCCCTCCGTGGTGGCTTTCACCGATAAGGAACGCCTGGTGGGCGAGATCGCCAAACGTCAGGCCGTGACCAACCCCAAGCGCACCATCTTCGCCATCAAGCGTCTGATGGGCCGCAAGTACGCTTCTCCTGAAGTGGACCGCTGGAAGGAGCATTCCCCCTACACCATCACCTCCGCCGCCAACAGCGACGCCGGTGTGGAAGTGGACGGCCGCACCTACACCGCTCCTGAAGTTTCGGCCATGATCCTGGCCAAGCTGAAGGCCGACGCCGAAGCTTACCTGGGCGAACCCGTGACCGAAGCCGTCATCACCGTGCCCGCCTACTTCAACGACGCCCAGCGTCAGGCCACCAAGGACGCCGGCCGCATCGCCGGTCTGGAAGTGAAGCGTATCATCAACGAACCCACGGCCGCCTCCCTGGCCTACGGTTTCGACAAGAAGGCCAACGAAAAGATCGCCGTGTTCGACCTGGGCGGCGGCACCTTCGATATCTCCATCCTGGAAGTGGGCGACAACGTGGTGGAAGTGCTCGCCACCAACGGTGACACCTTCCTGGGCGGCGAAGACTTCGACCAGCGCGTCATCAACTACCTGGTGGAAGAATTCAAGAAGGAAAACGGCATCGACCTGTCCAAGGACAGCATGGCCCTGCAGCGCCTGAAAGAAGCCGCTGAAAAGACCAAGAAGGACCTGTCCACCTCCATGGAAGCGGAAGTGAACCTGCCCTTCATCACCGCCGACCAGACCGGTCCCAAGCACCTGGTGGTCAAGCTCTCCCGCGCCAAACTGGAAGCCCTGGTCAGCGACCTGGTGGACCGCACCATCGCTCCCTGCCAGAAGGCTCTGGCCGACGCCGGTCTTTCCCCCAACCAGATCGACGAAGTCATCCTGGTGGGCGGCATGACCCGTATGCCCCTGGTGCAGAAGAAGGTGGGCGAGTTCTTCGGCAAGGATCCCAACCGTTCCGTGAACCCCGACGAAGTGGTGGCCATGGGCGCCGCCATCCAGGGCGGCATCCTGGCCGGTGACGTGAAGGACGTGCTGCTGCTGGACGTGACGCCCCTGTCCCTGGGTATCGAGACCATGGGCGGCGTGTTCACCAAGCTGATCGACCGCAACACCACCATCCCCACCCGCAAGAGCAACGTGTTCACCACGGCCGCTGACAACCAGCCCTCCGTGTCCATCCACGTGCTGCAGGGCGAACGTCCCATGGCGGCCGACAACATGACCATGGCCCGCTTCGACCTGACCGGCATCCCGCCGGCACCCCGTGGCGTGCCGCAGATCGAAGTGACCTTCGATATCGACGCCAACGGTATCGTCAACGTGTCCGCCAAGGATATGGGCACCGGCAAGGAACAGTCCATCAAGATCCAGTCCTCTTCCGGTCTGTCCGAAGAAGACATCCAGCGCCTGGTGCGTGAAGCTGAAGCCCACGCCAGCGAAGACAAGAAGAAGCAGGAGACCATCGAGGCCCGCAACCACGCCGACAGCCTGATCTACGGCACCGAAAAGTCCCTGAACGATCTGGGCGACAAGGTGGACGCCGCTGTGAAGAGCGACGTGGAAGGCAAGATCGCCGCCCTGCGCAAGACCATGGAAGGCGATGACGCCGCCGCCATCAAGGCTGCCACCGAAGAGCTGGCCAAGGCTTCCCACAAGCTGGCCGAACAGCTCTACCAGCAGCAGGCCCCCAACGGCGGCGCCCAGCAGCCCGGTGCGGGCGCCAACCCCGGCGCCGGTGCCGCCCAGGGCAACAACAACGACGACGTGGTGGACGCCGACTTCACCGAAGTGAAGAAATAATCCCCATACCCTATGCATCTCAGGGACGGCCCTTCGGGGCCGTCCCTTTTTTTATGCCCGCGGCCTCTTTTGTTCCTTGGCCGGGGGTGCTATCCTGGAGGGAACCAAGGAGTGCCTATGCGTACGCATCCCGCTTTTGTCAGGCTCCTGCATGTCCTGGCCCTGATCCTGCTCTCCGGGCTCTTCGTCCTGGGGACAGGCTGTGTGCATGACAATGACCCCTGGTATGACGACCCGCCACCGCCGCGCCATCACCGGCAACCGCCGCCACCGCCGCGCCATCACCGGCAACCGCCGCCACCGCCGCACAGGGCCCAGCCCAGCAAGCCTGCGCCGCCGCCCCATGTGTCTCCCCGCCCGGACCCCCGCCACGGGGACAACAAGCCCGTCCCGGTCCATGACCGCCGCGACGACAGGCGGGACCATCCCCCGCGCCGCTGATCCCCTTTGCGGAAGCTCCCCGGAGCTTCCGCATTTTTCGTCTCCGGCCCCGCACAGGGCATGGAACGGGGATGGCCGCAGCCCCGCACACGGCCTGCAACAGGCCCTGCGCACACCGCCGGCCACTGCCGGGAAACGCTTTGTCGGGACAAGGATATTTCCTGCCATGACGCATCTTTACAAAAATTTTTTTTTGCTGCATAATTTTCTGGATTTGCAGATGGTCCCTCCTTCCGGCACGCCGGAAGACCTCCATATTTGTGCCTCCCACAGGCACAGCCGCGACGCGCTCCGCTCCAATCCAATCCTTGGGCGCGTCGCGTTTTTTTGTCCCTTCCCCCTCCCCGCCTGCCTCTCTCCCGCCCCTTGCGCCACGCCGCAGAGCGGGCTATGATTCCAGACTTGCCCGGGAACGCCGCTCCTGCCCGTCCCGTGCCCGGCAGCATGTCCGTCATGCCGCCTGCCTGAGGCATGCCATCACCGGCCATCCGGTCCCGGCCCGTCCCGCGTCCGGAAACGACGCATCCTTTCAGCCCTGTACTGCCATGAAAAACAGCTGCTCGCCCCGCGTTTTTCTCCCGATCCTGCTGCTCCTGGCTCTGGCGCTCAGCGCCTGCCAGTTCTCTTCCTCCGCTCCCAGCAAGGCTCCGGCTCCCAAGCCCGCCACGCCCACGGGGCCTCACATCGCCCTGGCCCTGCCCAGCAGCGGCCCCTATGCCGGCGTAAGCGCCAAGATCCGCAACGGCGCCGAGATCGCCCTGCGCGAACTCCAGGCCGGCGGTCTGCTGGCCCAGCTGCATATGGTGGATACCAGCAAGCCCGACTGGAACGCCCAGCTTGCCGCCCTGCCCCCCAACTGCGTCATGGTGGGCGGCCCCCTGCAGGCCCCCGTCTTCAAGCAGCTCCAGACGTCCGGCATGCTGGAAAAGCGCGTCTTCTTCGCCTTCATGCCCAGCCTGCTGCCCGGTGACGAAGGCGTGCGGGCCTGGCGCTTCTTCCACAGCCCCCAGGACCAGATCGACCGTCTGGTGAGCTTCGTCACCGAAGACCTGGGCCTGCGCACCTTTGGCGCCTTCTATCCCACGGACAACTACGGCCCCCGCATGACCGGCCTGCTGGACCAGAAGCTCACCGGCATGGGCATCACCCTGCATTCGGCCAGCTACACGCCCGGTCAGTCCAGCACCTGGAGCGGCCAGGCCGCCACGCTCATCAATCCGACCACCCAGGAGAACATCACCGCGCCCATCCCCCAGACGCAGTTCGAGGCGCTCTTCCTGCCCGACTCCTGGAAGAACATGAACCTGCTGACCACCAGCCTGATGTACAACGGCGAGGACCGCCTCGTGCTGCTGGGCACCACCCTGTGGGAGCAGGGCCTGGACGGCAAGACCGTGGCCGAGCCCGACCGCTATGCCCTGGCCGTCTTCCCCGCCGCTTGGGACGCCACGCAGGCCCCCGCCGCCCTGCGGGCCCCCGGCACCGATTTTTGGGTGGCCCTGGGCTATGACTTCGTGCGCTTTGCCGTGCGCATGGCCTTCGACAGCCGCCCCCCGGCCGCCACGGTCAATGCCCAGGCTGCCAACATGAAGATCCAGTGGGCCATGGCTCCCCTTTCCTGGGACGAAAAAGGCATCGCCCACCAGAAACTGCATCTGTTCCAGCCCGGCGCCAACGGTATGGAGCCGCTGGATCTGACCCGCTTCCGCAACATGCGTGAAGCCATCCTGCAGCGTGCCGCCCTGCGCATGCAGGGGCTGCCCACCGTGGACGAGCAGGGCAACTCCCTCATCCCGGGCCTGCCCGGCATGTCGGCCGGCCCTGCCGTGCTCAACACGCCCGCGGCCACGTCCCCGACGCCCGGTGTGGCGCCCCTGTCCACCACGCCCCAGCCGTCGTACAAACTGCGCCTTTCGCCGGCCACCACCGGCACAACCCGTACCGCCCGATAACGGTGCACCTCAAGGTAGATCCCATGTCCGAAAACAAGAATATCAGCCAGGACGTCGTGGCCCACATGGCCCAACTGTCCCGCCTTGCCGTCAGTGACGAGGAAAAGGCCCTCTTTGCCCGCCAGTTCGGCGACATCCTCGCCTATATGGATGTGCTGGCCCAGGTGGACACCAGCGCCGTGGAACCCCTCTACAGCCCCGTGAGCCATGCCACCCCCATGCGCGACGACCAGCCCGAGCGCAAGCGTCGCCGTGAGGACGTGCTGGGCAACGCTCCCGAACATGATGAAGACTATTTCATCGTGCCGCGCATCGTCTAAAGGAGACGCATCATGAACGAGATCTGCTCGCTGAACCTGACCGCGCTGGCCGATGCCCTGCAAAAGAAAGAGATCGGTGCCGAAGAAGCCACCCGCGCCTGCCTCGACCGCATCGCCGCCACTGAAGAACGCGTGGGCGCCCTGCTCCATGTGGATGCCGAAGGCGCTCTGGCCCGTGCCCGCCAGCTGGACGCCCAGGGCCCCGACGCCTCCCAACCCCTCTGGGGCGTGCCCGTCACCGTCAAAGACGCCCTGTCCACCCAGGGCATGCCCACCACTGCCGGTTCCCGCATCCTCGAAGGCTACATGCCCGTGTACGACGCCTTTGCCGTGCAGCGCCTGCGTGAGGCCGGTGCCGTGATCCTGGGCAAGAACAACCTCGATGAATTCGCCATGGGCTCCACCACGGAGAATTCCGCCTACAAGACCACGCACAACCCCTGGGATCTCCAGCGCGTGCCCGGCGGCTCCAGCGGCGGTTCCGCCGCATCCGTGGCCGCCTGCCAGTGCTTCGCCTCCCTGGGCTCCGATACCGGCGGCTCCATCCGCCAGCCCGCCAGCCTTTGCGGCTGCACCGGTATCAAGCCCACCTACGGCCGCGTGTCCCGTTACGGCCTCATCGCCTACGGCTCCTCCCTGGACCAGATCGGCCCCCTGGGCCGCAGCGTGGCCGACTGCGCCCGCGTGCTGGGCGTCATCGCCGGTCATGACCAGCGCGACGCCACCTGCGATCCCCGCCCCGTGGACGACTATGACGCCGCTGCCGCCGCGCCTTCTCTCAAGGGCGCCCGCCTGGGCCTGCCCAAGGAATTCTATGCCGAAGGTCTGGCCCCTGAAGTGCGCGCCGTGTGCGAAAAAGCCATCGAAACGGCCCGCGCCGAAGGTGCCGAGATCGTGGAAGTGAGCCTGCCGCATACCAATGCGGCCATCGCCACCTACTACATCATCGCCATGGCCGAAGCGAGCTCCAACCTGGCCCGCTTCGACGGCGTGCGCTACGGCCATCGTGCCGCCGACGTCAAGCAGCTGGCCGAGCTCTATGTGCGCTCGCGCAGCGAAGGCTTCGGCCAGGAAGTCAAGCGCCGCATCCTGCTGGGCACCTATGTGCTCTCCTCCGGGTACTACGACGCCTACTTCCGCAAGGCCGCCCAGGTCCGCCGCCTCATCCGCGACGAATATCTGGCCGCCCTCGAACAGTGCGACGCCCTGCTGGCCCCCGTCTCCCCCGTCACGGCCTGGGAAATGGGCTGCCACAGCGCCGATCCGCTGCAGATGTACCTCATGGACGCCTACACCCTGTCCCTGAACCTGGCCGGTCTGCCCGGCCTGTCCCTGCCCGTGGGCATGGCCGCCGAAAGCAGGATGCCCGTGGGCATGCAGCTCATCGGCAAGGCCTTTGACGAAGCCGGCCTCTTCCGCCTGGGCGCCGGTCTCGAAGCCGCCCTGCCCGGCATCGGTCTGGCACAGCTGTAGGTCGTAACGTCAGACTCAAAGGGAAAGCTGAGGGGGAGGGACACCTTTTCGGGGAAAAGGTCCTCCCTCCAGCCAGCTCTCGATGCCCGTAACTTCCTTCGTCGTAACGGGCACGGCCCTGGTCGGCCTTTCCCCCTCCCTTCCAAAACCTTTTCTTCCGATCTGCATGCAGGTCCCCGTCTTCGGATGAAGGACCGCCAGACGAGAGGAGCCCGGTCAGTTCCTGACCGGGCTCCTCTCGTCTGGACTTTTTTTGCAGGGAGCGAAGGCGTCCCGCAGTCCTCCTCCTGCCCCTTGGGCCGCAGCCCCCGACTGCCCCAAGTGGATGCCATGGTACACAGTGGAGGAAACACGGCCTGCCCGGTCCCCCACCCTGCCAATGCAAAAGCGCCCGGTCGTTGTGACCGGGCGCTTTTTATGCCTGAGCAAGGCCAAGCGTGCCATCTCCCTCCATGTTCTCCAGGGGACTGGCCATCTTTTTTTCCGCCTGTGGCGTTACGCCACCTGCCAGGGACCAGAGCAAAAGTTTTGGGAAGGGAGAGGGGAGCATGAGGGGAGAGGGAGGACCCTTTTCCAAAAGGGTCTCCCTCTCCCCTCAGCAAACGTTTTCTTCAATCATCCTGCCTAGGACTTCTTGAGCATGATATCCAGGATGACCTTGTCGGCCTCCTTCATGCCCGTGGAGCCCAGACGGCCCAGGTTGGCGATGCAGACTTCGATATCGTCATCGGTGATGCCTTCGTTGCCGGGCACCACGGAGCCGTCCAGGGCCAGCATGACGGCCTGGATGCCCGCGCCCACGGCGGTGGCCACCTTGAGGGCGCAGCTGCTCTTGGCGCCGTCGCAGATCATGCCCGCCACGTTGCCCACCATGTTGCGGATGGTGCGTTCCATGACCGCCAGATCGCCGTCCAGCAGCAGGGCGATGCCGCAACCGGCGGCCGTGGCGGCCACCATGGCGCCGCAATGGGCGGACAGGCGACCCAGATGATGCTTGATGTGGATGGAGGTGAGGTGGCTCATCATCAAGGCGCGGGCCAGATCCTCGTTGCTGCTTTCCTGCCGGATGGCGCAGGCCACCACGGGCATGGTGCAGGTGATGCCCTGATTGCCGCTGCCCGAATTGCTCATGACGGGCATCATGACCCCGGCCATGCGGGCGTCGGCCGCGGCGGCGGTCAGACGGATGGCGAAGGTGGGCAGGTCATCGGAAAGGATGTGCTTGCGCACCCGGGCATCCATGGATTTGCCCACGCCCAGACCGTACTGGCTGGAAAGGCCTTCCTCGGCCACCTGACGGTTCATGCGCGCGGCTTCAAGGATGAAGCTGATCTCTTCCAGCGGCGCGGTGGTGGCGAATTCGTAGACCCGGGCCAGGGTCAGGGGCCAGTCGGCGGGCGCAGCCTCGTTGGCTTCCGCAGGCATATGGTCTTCCACCAAGGCGCCGTCCTGCCAGACACGGGTGATGTTGTCATGGCTGTCACGCAGCTCGGCGGCGGCGCTGTGCCCGTCGGCATGGGCCGTGACCAGGCAGTACAGCAGCAGGTCGTTGTCCGGCAGGTGCAGTTCCACGGCGTCGGCGGCCACCATGGCCCGGGCGGCTTCGGCCTGCGCGGGATCGAGCGAGGCCAGGCACTCCAGGCCAAGGGCGCTCTTCCCGCCCAGGGCACCGGCAGCGGCGGCGATGGCCAGGCCCATCTCGCCCGTGCCGGGGACCATGACGCCCATGCCGTTCTTGAGCAGATTGGCACTGACGGCCACGTCCAGGCGTTCCGGCTTCCGGCCCAGCGCCTCGGCGGCACGGGCCGCGGTCAGCGCCACGGCGATGGGTTCGGTGCAGCCCAGGGCGGGCACCACTTCCTGATGCAGCAGGGCCAGGATGGCCTGCCTGTCGGCAAGAGACAGACTCATGCATTCTCCGGGCCTGAGGCCCACAATGTAGAAGGTTGGAGCAAGGAACGGGAGGCAAGCTCCCGGGGATAGCGGGCGGATGCCCTTTTCGGCAACGCCACGACGCGGACAGCGGGGCGCCACTTTCGGCGGACACCCGTTCAGGGATCCCGGCAAGACAGGGGACGCACGGGCAGCCACGAAGGGGAAAGGACTGCCGGAGAGGGCTCAACAAGACGGGAAAGGCCCGGAGACAGGGGCCGGAGCGTACCTGCCGCCGGGCCCCTCCCCGTCAAACGATCGAAACTGAAACGGCTAGACCTTTTCCGCCGGGGCCACGTCCTGCAACGGTCCAAGCTCGCCATTGCGGTTGAACAGGCCTTCCAGCATCAGGGTCAGGGCGCCGTCGCCGGTCACGTTGCAGGCCGTACCGAAGCTGTCCTGCAGGGCAAAGATGGCGATGAGCAGGGCCACGCCATTGGGGTCGAAGCCCAGCACGCCGGTCACGATGCCCAGCGAGGCCACCACGGTACCACCGGGCACGCCGGGGGCACCCACGGCAAAGATGCCCAGCAGCACGCAGAAGAGCAGCATGGTGCCCACGGAAGGCAGGGAACCGTACAGCATCAGGCTGATGGTCATGACAAAGAAGGTCTCGGTCAGCACGGAACCGCACAGATGCACGGTGGCGCCCAGGGGCACCATGAATTCCACCATGGTGCGGCTGAGGACGGAGGACTTGCGGGCGCATTCCAGGGCCACGGGCAGGGTGGCGGCGCTGGACATGGTGCCCACGGCGGTCAGATAGGCAGGCGCGTAATGGCGGAAGACCTGCGAGGGATTGCGGCCGGACAGGGCGCCGCCGATGCCGTAGAGCACGGCCAGCCAGATGAAGTGGCCCACGATGACGATGAGCACCATCATGATGAACACGGGCAGGTGGCGGCTGAGGGAACCCTCATAGGCCAGGCCCAGGAAGGACAGGCCCACGAAGAAAGGCAGGATGGGGATCATGATGCGGTTGACCAGGGCGGTCATGATGCGTTCCATCTCGCAGAAGATCTTGCCCAGGGTCTCGGACTTGGTCCAGACGATGGCCACGCCCATGGTCAGGGCCAGCACCAGGGCGCTCATGACGCTGAACAGCGGCGGGATGTCCAGACGGAAGACCATCTCGGGCAGGGAGCGCAGGGTCTCGGTGCTGGTGGCGATGGAGAGGTTGGGGATGATGCAGTAGCCGGAGATCATGGAGAACAGGGCCGCGCCCAGCGAGGAGACGTAGGCCAGGGCCACGGCCACCAGCAGGATCTTGCTGGCGTTCTGGCCCAGACGCACGATGGCGGGGGTGATGAAGCCCACGATGACCAGGGGCACCAGGAAGAAGATGATCTGGCCGAAGATATGGCGCAGGGAGACCACCACGTCCATGACGTGCTTCAGGGAGCCTTCGGCGTTCTCGCCGATGTACAGACCAAGCAGGGCGCCGATGATGATGCCGCCCAACAGTTTGAGAATAAGGGAAAAATCGCCGACCTTAGCAGCCATCCTGCACCTCCGGGGGGTTAAGATACGCAAACCATAGACACCGTGGCTACCGTAGCGCAGGCCAGAGGCTTTTGCAATGTGCCGTGCCGCATGGCCTGCTTTCCCCGACAAAAAAGGAGGCCTGCAAAGCAGACCTCCTGCGGATTCCTTAACCGGAAAAAGACAGTGCCCTAGCGGGGACGGGGACCGTCAGGCCGATGATCGGGCCGCGGGCCGCCGGGACGCGGGTCGGGGCGGGGACCATCATGGCGCGGGCCGCGTCCGTCATGGATGCCGGGGCGGGGGCCGGGACGGTCGCCGGGGCGATGGTACCCGGGGCGAGGTCCGGGAGGGGGCCCCTTTTTGTAGTGTCCCTTGGGACGGGGCTTGTCCTTGTACCAGCCTTCATGGCGGCCGTTGTCGTTGCGGGCCACCAGGGTCCCGGGCAATACGCCCATGTGGTCCACATGATCCGCGACCACGGGCATCCCGTCAGCGACATGCTGCGCGGCCTGTCCTTCATCCGCAAAAGCGAACGTAGCCATACAGGCCAGGGCCAGGGCCGGCAGCAACAGACGAAAGTTCTTTGCGCTCATGGCAAAACTCCTTGCGAGTCGGGGACTGCCCGTTGCGGGCAGATTTGCCCCACATTTCCCGCATAGCATTCCCGACGGAACGGAGCAAGGCTAAGAGAATGTCCGGCATATATCTTGCTATACCAGTTTTCTCCAAAGGATACAGGCCAAAGCAAGGTAAAGTAGTCCCATAAAATTGACGAGGTAAC
>ENA-UEPJ01001715-UEPJ01001715.1-human-gut-metagenome-genome-assembly--contig:-NODE-1715-length-25133-cov-7.081936_pt1 | contig 25133 bp, 28 predicted proteins | sample MGYA00242890_ERZ507896 | MGnify/ENA primary metagenome ERZ507896 (study PRJEB26167, sample SAMN06115508) | human gut metagenome | host: Homo sapiens | place: China:Qinghai | collected 2015-08-20... | reverse complement strand
GTGGAAACCGGATCCCCGTTCAGTCCACAGGTACATGCCGCCTCACACAGTGCTGGACATACTCTGGACGTGAATTCCCTGCCACGGTATCTCATTTTCACGTCGCAGACCTTTCCGGGCTCAAAGTCGATGATGTTCAGCAGCGTATAGCCGCAGTATTCGCATTTGCATCCCTCTATGGGGGCACCGCAATTTGGGCAGTTCATCGTCCCTTCCACCGTCCTTCCTTGTAGTCGTACTCCCGCAGGCAGTCGTAGCGCTCCCGGAACGGGTAGAACTTCTCGCCGTTTCCCTTGTATGCCTCCTGTAGAGCCTTATCCAGCTGTTCCTGATACCAGTCCGATTCATCCATTGGCAGAAAAGCCGGGCGGAAATACTGCATATAGTCGTTGACTTTCCGCAGGACTTTCAAGATTCTGGTTCCGCTGAATGTATCCTTTCCCATGATTTCCGGGTCTCGCAAGGCCAGGGAGATATAGTCGCACATTTGCTGTGTTCCGAGGCCCCAACCATCGTTGAAGCACTGCCGCTGAACAGCCTCCTGCTTGGCAAGATACGCATTTTGTTTTGCCATATGCTTTTCCTTTCTTTTCTTAGTAAATCCCTGTATAGAACTATAACAACATACACACAAGATATAAAATTATATTATATATACTATACAGGGATAAAGCTATAATATTAAATTCCGTCTCCTGTTTTTCGTTTTCTTTCTCCTTTCTGTACAATCCTTCCCAGGCGGGCACGGCCGCTTTCCCCCGCGGACGAATATGTAATTGCAGCACCGGCTGCCCTCGTAGTATCCGAAGAAATACCGGCACCCGACGCAGTACTTCCTGCTATCCTTGTATTCCATATTGCCCCTAGAGAACAGGCAGGCTCCCAATCCCGCCGAGCATCCCGGTTTCTTGGCATACCCTAAGCAGTTTTGTCTGCGCCGTCATCCGGATTTCAGCCGGTGCCCGTTCCGCTGCCGTGTGCAAGACGGAAATGCACTCAATCCCCTTTCCCTTGTCCACAGACAGCACATAGGACGTCGCAGATACCGCAGAGGCGAACCACTCCGGGACGTTGCCGTAGGCGTATTTTGCAAACATCCTCCGGAGAATCTTTTCCGGGTCAGATTCTTCCTGCTCGATGGTGATTATCTCCCATTCCCCGGACTTGGCGACCTCTTTCACTGTTTCGGTCAATTTTTTTGCAAGCATCTCGCGTGCAGTCTTCATGAGCAACGCATCATCAAATTTGAAATCCTGTTCTGCCATTATTCATGTACCTCCAATTCCTTATTTTTCCTATCGTGGTATCTCCTGTAGGCAACGCTCTGGGCGTGGGCTTTCTGGCACTCCAAGCTGCAATAGATTTTCTGCTTGATTTTCCCCTGCGTGAATTCCTTCCCGCATTGGGGGCAGATTTTAGAAATGCCCTGTGGCGCTTCCACTTCCTCCGTATCGGCCTGAATCGGCGGGTGGTATCCGTGCATTGCCATGTACTTCCCGTAGCTCGTCCCGGCCTTCTGGGCGGCTATGGAGCACAGGGTGATATAGTCCGGTTTCTTGCTCATGGTTCTCACTCCTTTATCTCCCGCCACAGCTCGATGGCTTCCTTGACGATTATAAGAATCCCCCATGTCAGCCCCGTGGCAATAAGCACGCAGAAAAGCAGGAACACAATCACAGCGAACACAGTCGCGATAACTTCAGCCATTCTCTGCGCCCCCTTCCTTCGGCAATTCTGGAAGCGGCATCCAGTGGGTGATATGTCTGCCGGGTTCAAGTCCGTCCGGGTAAAAATACGGTGTACCGTCCACATAAGATTTCCGCGCGCGGCTTGCGACGTGCTTGTACTTATCAAGCGTCAGCACCGTGACACCTATCTCCGGCAACCTCTCACTGCACGGAATCCACCTAGCCCGCTCCAACGCCTCCATGCCCATCCGGCAGGCTTCGTTCACTGGGTCTATACTTTCGTAATGCTCCCGGTGTTCCGGGTTCAGAATTTCAATTGCTCGGTCAATCGTCATTTTCGTCCTCCATTTCCAGCCATTTAATAAACTTTTCTCTGTCTCTGCGGTACTCATGGATTAAGCTCTCTGCTTTACAGATGTCCCTGAATCTGTTGCTGGCTCCTATCCACATCTCGCACATAATCCGGACGGAAATTGCGACTAACACCCCAAATAGCAAAAGTCCGCCAACCACCATCAATGCAAAACCAACGTTGCGGGCAACTTGCTCAAGGATCGTCATTATACTGTCAATTGTCATTTTCGCCCTCCAAAACCATTTTTGCGCCGCAATGGCAATATGGATTATTCTCTGGCTTGTTAAAGCAACCAAATGTCTCAATGCGGCCACACACGGAGCATTCGTATTCCCCACAAGCTGCCATTCTGCGAACAAGTCGCCATTCCCCATGCCGCACCGGCTCCACGTCGGCGGCGGGCAACTCGTCTTCTACAAACTCGGTAACGGTCATATCCGGAGCCTTAAAACCATATCGCAGCATGGCGTCTTTAATTGCCCCCCGGCTTACGTAATCACTCATTTCAATTCCTCCACATAGCGCCAACTCTGGGGCGGGCGCGTCAGCGGCCTCTTCCATTCGCAGTCGAAACTGTATTCGCCGTTCACATCTGCCACCTGATCACACGGGCAACCTCCACATCGCTCCTTTTCGCAATATAGCTCAGGCGGAGACAAGAACTCGATCAGCTTTTTCGGCTGATCGTATATTTTCAGGTCGGAGATATGCCAGCCGTACATTGCCTCCCTTCCGAACGCATAATACCGGAATTCTTCCTCTGACAGACATGCAGATTTCAAATCCTCGTCGTCAATCTCCCACCAACTATCACCGCAGTCGTAATCCATTCCGATTTCCGGATGCGGGCAGTAATCATAGTTGTACGTTGCTATGTTGTCACATGTGAACTCACCGACAACTATTTTACCACCGCTCACATTGCATACCATCCCGCCGTTAACTTTGTAGCTCAGGTTTCCGGCAGTGCAATAGATGTAAACCTTGAAAGGCGTTTCCATATTGGGACGGGTCTTTCTGACTTCCAGCGTCTTTTCTCCGGTCAGAAACTATAGACGGTGCAACAACTTTAATCTTCACGCCAAAGCCCTTCAGCCTGCTTATCTTTCTTGCTGCCACCTTACCGCCACCAATAACAAGGCATTTCTCCCCTTCTATTTCTTTAAAAAACGGAAAATAACTCATCCTGTTCCCCTTTTTCTTGTATTTATTGTCATGATACGCTTTGAAACTGTTAATTTCTGTAGCCTGCTTTTCTTCTTTCTTTGTCATGATACCTATAAATAGTCGCATATTCAGCAATTTAGTAGGTAAATTTCGTTTGTGACTATTATAATAGTGCTACATTTTTACTAAAAATGCCTACTAAATAACATATTTCATGCTTTTAGTAGGCATCTTGTATCGTATATTCTATTATTCTGCTTGAAAATGCCTACCAAATCAGCCCATCTCGCCACGGATATCAATCTTAGGCGGCTCAATTGGATAATTGCCTGTAAAACATGCGTCACAGTAACCTGTCTGTCCACATATCATCTCACTTAACTTATCAACCTCAAGATAGCCTAATGAATCTGCTCCGATAATTTCACAGATTTCATCTACAGAATGACCTGATGCGATAAGCTGATCTTCTGAAGGAATATCTGTTCCAAAATAACATGGGTGAAGGAACGCCGGTGAACTTATTCTTACATGAACTTCCTTAGCACCTGCTGCCTTAAGAAGACTTACAATTCTCGCACTTGTTGTTCCTCGTACAATTGAGTCATCAATCATGACAACTCTCTTGCCTGCAACTGCTTCCTTAAGTACATTCAGCTTAACTTTAACGCTTGACTCTCTCTGTTCCTGCTTAGGTTTGATGAATGTTCGTCCAACGTAGTTATTCTTGATAAATGCATTACCATAAGGAATTCCTGATTCCATTGAGAAACCAAGTGCTGCCGGATTACCTGATTCAGGAACACCAACGACAATATCAGCATCTACAGGGTGAGTCTTTGCTAAGATTCTACCCGCATTAATTCTTGACTCATATACGCCCATTCCGTCAATCTTGCTGTCTGGTCTTGCAAAATATATGTATTCAAATATACATCTTGCTGTATTTTTCTGGCAGAGTGACTTATCAGACTTGATTCCGTCTTTAGTGATAGTAACAACCTCTCCCGGTTCAACATCTCTTACAAACTCTGCACCTACAGTATCGAGTGCACATGTCTCTGATGATAAGAAATATGCATTATCTCTCTTACCGATACATAATGGCTTGAAACCAAATGGATCCCTTGCTCCAATAAGCTTTCTTGGACTCATTACGATAAGTGAATAAGCACCCTTAATCTTCTTCATCGCATTTAACACAGCTCCCTCAACAGTCGGAACATTAAGTCTTTCTCTTGCGATTAAGTAAGCAATAACCTCTGAATCAATAGTTGTCTGGAAGATAGCTCCTGTATAAGAAAGCTCTTCACGCAGTTCAACCGCATTAAGAAGATTACCGTTATGTGCCATACCAAGAGTTCCCTTAACATAGTTAAGAACAAGTGGCTGCGCATTCTCACGGCTGCTGCTTCCGGCTGTTGAATATCTTACATGTCCGACACCTATATTACCATTAAGCTTTTCAAGCTTTTCAGGATTAAAGACTTCATTAACAAGTCCCATATCCTTATATGAAAGAACCTTTCCCTTAGGTCCTTCTGTATCACTGACTGCTATACCGCAGCTTTCCTGTCCTCTGTGCTGAAGGGCAAAAAGGCCATAATATATTGTAGATGAAACATCATTGCCATCGAAATCATATACACCAAAAACCCCGCATTCCTCATGAAGTTCATCTTCAGCATAGTGGCTGTCATTAATATCAATCTGATTCATAATTCTCCATTCCTTATCGCCTGTGATTATTTGCGGGAAAAATCCTTGCCTGTAAGAAGCTTATATGCTTCCTTGTACTTCTCTACTGTCTTCTCGATTACATCATCTGGAAGTAAATAATCACTGTCCGGATTAGCCTTTAACCAGTCTCTTACAAACTGCTTGTCATATGATGGCTGGCTCTTTCCTGCCTCATATCCTTCTAATGGCCAGAATCTTGAGCTGTCTGGTGTAAGCATCTCATCACCGATAACTACCTCACCATTCTCATCAAGACCGAATTCAAACTTAGTATCTGCAATAATAATACCCTTGCTTAAAGCGTACTCTGCACACTTCTTGTAAAGAGTGATAGTTGCATCCTTAATCTTAGTAGCATACTCAAGACCTTTACCTGGGAACTGCTTCTCAAGAACTTCAATACTCTTCTCAAATGAAATATTCTCATCATGGTCGCCAATCTCAGCCTTAGTACTTGGTGTGTAGATTGGTTCAGGAAGCTTCTCTGATTCCTTAAGTCCCTCTGGAAGCTTAATTCCACAGACTGTTCCGTTTTCCTTGTAGCTTGCCCAGCCACTACCTGTAATGTATCCTCTTACGATACACTCAACAGGAAGCATTGTAAGCTTCTTGCAAAGCATGCTTCTTCCAATATATTCATCCTTGTGGAAGAACTCTGGCATGTCATTAACATCAACCGAAACCATATGATTAGCAACAACATCCTTAGTATAATCAAACCAGAACTTTGACATCTGTGTAAGAATTGCTCCCTTTTCTGTAACCTTATTCTTTAAAATATGATCAAATGCTGAGATACGGTCTGTAGCAACCATAACAAGCTTGTCATCGCAATCATATACTTCTCTTACTTTTCCTTCATAGAGTAATTCACATTTTCCCATGAGTTCATCCATCCTTTTCTTCTTAATAAAATTATTAGTTAAAAAGTTATCAAACCGTAGTGTTTATGCGGTTTAAAAACAAACAAAAATATTATATACCAGCGTCCATTCAAAATCAATAGATTGCATATCAGAGTATAAAAGTGTATTATTAATATATAATGTTTGGATGGGAGATTTATTATGGCTAATGGAATTGAAAAAAGACGTTTTAAAAGAATGAAAGCAGACCTTACACTTAATGTTTCTTCTCTTTTTAATCAGGACAACATGGAAATTAAGAATCTTGATTCACCTATCAAGGTTATCAATATATCTGAGGGTGGTATAGCATTTGAATCAAAAAGCATGCTTCCTATCAACTTTTATTTTAATGCTGCTCTTAATCTTGGCTCTGAAACAGATACTCTTTACAGTGTTGTCAAGATTATAAGAAGTCAGCCGATTGAGGGCACTGACAATTATCTTTATGGCTGTGAGTTTGTCGGCATGGCACCGATTCTTGGTTATATCTTTGATGAATACGAGGCTGAGATTGAAGCTGGTGAAAAATAAAAGGGACTAAAGGCAGCCAGTAGTGGCTGCCTTTTCATTAAAATCTTATATCTATTCTATTCGGAATCACTATTATTCTTGCTAAATCAACCGTATTGAATGTATGCTCCGTGGTCTGAAATTCATTCGGTAATGTTCCATATATTTTCACATCACATATTTTCCCCATTCCAAGAATCCTTGCTATACTCTCAATATCACTAATCTGATTTAATTCCACTATTGTTTTAATTAATCTCGGAGTACTATAAATCACTATTTTTCTGCCAGAAAACTGTGTTTTAGTTTTTTCAAACAGATTGCTGACAACTGCACGTGCACCTTTATCTTCGGTAATCATGTTATATTTGTAATCAGATTCGCCAGGAATATGTGACAAAATATGTAAGCAAACAGCCAACAGTTCTTCTCCAAGATTATCTGATTGCGTCTTATTGTTTCTCACCGCTTTAAAAAAATCTGCAAATACATTGCCTGTGCTTAAGCCTTTTCCCTCTTTTAACTTTCTTTTTAAGTTATTATTATCTGCCAGAGTCATTTCAATAGTACTTGTAGGCACTCCCAGCATTCTTACAGCCCACATCAGATAACTATTAATGCATTCTGCTGTAGAAAAGCATTCACTTAACACCTCAAATAAATCTTCCTCATTCATCACAATAACTTCAACACCATGAACATCAACCATTCTTTTTATGAATTCAATGTACTGCAGGTTTAACTCACCGCTTACTGATGCCAATTCCATCAATATACATCTGGTAATAACAACAACTCCACATTCTTGCTTAATATACCTGATTATATAGTCCGCATCATCAGGCAACAGATTCGAATGCCCTCTAAACGAACATGTATCATAAAAGAACACTTTTTTATATGTGTATAATAAGGCTCTGGCAATTTTATCCGGTTCAGTTGTGACTTTTGATTCAATTTCGTTCCAATTCTTTGGTTTCTCTAAATAGACCGCTGCCACTCTTATTCTTTCCCCCTTATCCTCTTACTAAGGATTCTGATATTTGTAATTACCATATCAAATGTTCTCTGATTAATATATCCCCCCTCAATATATTCTTTTCCAATATTACCAACTAATCTTTCAACATTCGGAAAATCGTCTCTGCATGACGGTTGAAAAATGCTTTTATCCAACCAGAGTTCATCAAACTTTTCAAACACATCCTCCTTATTTACAAACATCAGCTCACCTGACATTTCTTTCATATCAATTAATTGAAGCTCGCAACATCTTATTAATGTAGCCATATATGGTGTCTGATAGTAATTCATAAGCTTGCAAATAGTATCTGATATTCCTTGTGATTCTCCCCTGAATTTATCAAACATTCCCCTGAAGCTGTTCTCCGGCATCAGTAATGCTCCTGCAAATATATTCGCAGCATGTTCATCTTCACTCTCATAATAATACTCATTTGCAAACTCTATTTTAGATTTAAATTCATTTTCCTGAAAGAATACATGATATATCTCATGTGCAACTGCAAAATTGTTATTAACCCTTGGAAGTGAAGAGTTAATAACCACATACCCCAATCCATCTCCTTTATAGCACAACGCACCAATTTCATCATCCATAAATGGCATTTCAAAAACTATAAAACCTCGTCTTAAAAAAACTTCTCGCACCAACAATAAAACATCTCTTACATCGCTATCCGACCTGATATTCATTACTGCACAGAATTTTCTTATCTTAACCTCTATCTCATCAAGATTCACCCTGCTATATTCAATTATACTCTTAAAACGATTAACATCCATCTCCTACTCCTATAAAGACTGCTCAAAACGACTCTTAGCACTTAAAACCTCATCAATATTCTCCATAAAATTCAAAAGTAACGCTGCCATTTTCTCTTGTTTTCCCATTGGAGAACCAGCATAGAAAGCAATGCGTTCATTATCAAAAGAAGCAATATCAGGAACAGCTATATCTTCATTCCAGAAAAATTCAACGCTTTTACCTAGAGCTGTCGCAATTGCCATCATATCATTTCCTGTTGCATCCTGTTTTCCTGTCAGAATCCGCGAAAGCTTCTTTGTATCTATTCCACTTTTTTTGCTAACGTAGTTTTGTTTGATTTTCATTTTTGACAGATATTCATTTACATTTTCAACATACTTTGTCATCCTATTCACTCCCAGTCGAATATACATTTTTCTATGATATTTTTCTTCATTTATTATAAACACATTTTAAATCCTGATGCAAGCTTTTAATCTTATTTATTGGGATTTTTAATAGATTTCATCTTTTGATTTTCAATTTTATCTTGTATGTCATCTTATGGTATCTTATATTTAGGGAATTTTAGCACATTGTTGACAGCAATATTTACTTCTAGTAACATATAGTTATATTATAGTTCGGAAATAAATAGTTCAACATGACAGTATGCACATAAAAAGGAGGTTTTTATATGCACAAAACAAAAAAAGCAGCATTTCTTTCTCTTATAATCTTAATAATAATTATAGCTGCATTATTACTAAGACCTCGCCACATTAAGCTTGACTTATCAGATAACAGCAATATTTCAATTGTAAGAGAAGGAAACGAAATAAGTCTGACATCTGATGAAAAATCACAATTAATTGATATAGTAGAAGATATAACTGTTATGCCATGGCTATTTGCGCCTGCATCTGGATGGACTTACAGAATATTATATACCAGCACAGACAATCGTACTAACAGCATTATTGTGCTTGACAATAAAGTCACAATTAACAGAATGAGCTATCATCCTTTCGGAAAGTCTGCATCACTTGTCACAGATTTTCTTGATACTATATATAACAGAAGCCTTGTAACAATCAATATAGACAACGCTGACAGCATTACTGTCATCAACAAATCTAATGGCAAAACTGGCATTTTTGAAGGTGCAAGACTGAAAGATTTAACAGACGCTTTAGCTTTCACGCCTTCTCACCCAGTTACTTTTCATGATGACAATGATTCTTCTGTTCAGTATGTACTCAACATACAATATAAAGATGGCTCTTCTGAAGAACTGTCTATTGTAAAATGCCCTGCAATTCTTTACAAAAACCAGTATCTGAGTGTTGACTTATATGCATTGGAATTGATTCAGGAAGAAGTTGACAACTAATGCAATATGAGAGCCATTGGCTAAATACGAACAATTATTAGCAGCCCAAGCAGAAAAGAAAAATTAAGTCACAACTTAAAAATCCCAGCAGCACATTTAATCAGTGCTGCCGGGATTTCTTTATAATATCTCATAAGTTGTCTGTTCACTTGTAAGACAATCACATCCAACACGATTCTCACTACTTGTAACAAATGATGAAGCCTTAATGTGTATGTCAGCGATTGTCTCCGGCATATCCTTTAACGGTTCAATAACAACCGCTTCCTTTGCTCCAAGGCAGTTAATTCCTTCAAAATTAACATTCTTAAAATAAGGAATATCGTCCTTGTCAATTCCGTTAATCTCTTCATTTCTGTTAAGCAAATTAAGCACATATGACATTGTAAGAATTATTGCCTGTTCCTTAATATCAACCATATTAATATTCTTTACATTAATATTCTCGATAACGCCGCCTCGTCCGAGTGCACTCTTAATGCGGACTCCGACATCAGTTCCAAGAAAAGTACAATTCTCTACCAGTACATTTTTAATGCCTCGACTCATCTCACTTCCGATAACGAAACCGCCATGTCCCTTATTAACAAGGCAGTCATGGATATATACATCCTCACAAGGTCCTTCAATCTGTCTTGCTACGGCATTCTTGCCTGACTTTAAACAGATTGCATCATCACCTGTTTCAAATGTACAGTTATGTATATGAACCTTCTTGCATGATTCAACATCAATTCCATCACCGTTCTGCGCATAATATGGATTGCTCACCGTAACATTTCTTACTGTAAGATTCTTACAGAAAAATGGGTGTATATTCCATGCCGGTGAATTCATAAATGTTACACCATCAAGAAGAATTCTTTTACAGTGACGAAGGCTTACCATTACTGGTCTGTAGAAATCATAATATTCGCTTGCTTTCTCAAGTGCATTCTCAGCGTCAAGCTGGATATTATGCTCATTACCTTTAAATGAGCTTTCTGTCGGCATCCATATGCCGCCCTCTTTAGTATCAATTGTATACTGGCTCTTTTTCATAAGAGCCTCCCACTGTCTGTCAGTCATCTTAAACTGTTTTACAGGGCGCCATAGATCACCGCTTCCATCAATAACACCGCCACCGGTTATACCGATGTTAATAGCATTTTCAGCTGTGATAGGAGACTTGGCTCTTATACACTCCTGACCTTCATAGTTAGTGATAATAAGTGGATACTGGTCAATATCTTTAGAAAATTTAAGTATTGCATTCTTCTCAATTCTTAACTCAACATCGCTCTTAATCTCGATTGGCGCTGTAAACCAGATTCCCTCAGGAATCACAACAGTTCCGCCTCCCTTTTCTGAGATATAGTTAATAGCCCTGTTTATAGCATCAGCATTTCTTGATGCATCTTCAATAGTATAGCAGTATGGTCTTGCACCATAGTTGTCAACATATACTATTCTGTCAACAAATGCTGGGAGTTTTACATCAAAATTAACTTTTTTCATTCCACATCTCCTTTTGGTTTTAAGTTCATGTGTTACTTTAAAAGCTCCTGTAACAAAGCATTTACCATTCCCGGATTAGCCTTGCCCTGCATTGCCTTCATTGTCTGTCCGACAAGATAGCCGATTGCCTGCTTTTTGCCGCCTTTATAATCAGCAACTGACTGTGGGTTATCAGCAATAACCTTCTCAACTGTTGCTCTGAGTGCGCCTTCATCATTAACCTGCTTTAAACCGTGCTCCTCAACATATGTGTCAACATCAACATTCTCAGCAAATACATGCTCAAATATCTCCTTCGCTGCTGCATTGTTGATTTCCTTCTTCTCAACAAGAGTAATAATCTTGGCCAGGCTTTCAGGTGAAAATGTTAATTCCTCGGCTCTGAATTCTCTTCCAGTCTTAGCTGATTCTTCCTTCATAAGTCGCATTGTCTCGCCCATAATCCAGTTAGAAACCTTCTTTGGCTGGTTGCAGATTGCTGTAGCTTCCTCAAAGATTTCTGTGAACTTCTTAGAATCTGTAAGAATCTCTGCATCATATTCAGGAAGTCCGAATTCTTCAATATAACGTGCCTTCTTCTCGTCCTTGAACTCTGGCTGTTTTGCCTTAAGCTCTGCTAAATACTCATCACTGATGTGAATTGGAACAAGGTCTGGATCTGGGAAATATCTGTAATCCTGCGCATCTTCTTTTGAACGCATAGCATATGAATATTCCTTGTCATCATTCCATCTTCTTGTTTCCTGTACAACCTTCTCGCCTGCTTCGATTAAGTCAATCTGTCTAGCTGTCTCGGCCTTAATTGCTCTTTCAATCGCTGCAAATGAATTGAGGTTCTTAGTTTCTGTTCTTGTTCCGAACTCGCTTGAACCACGCTCTCTTACAGAGAGGTTGACATCTGCTCTCATAGAACCTTCCTGAAGCTTGCAGTCAGAAGCACCAAGATACTGGATTGTTGTTCTTAACTTAGTAAGATAAGCAATAACTTCTTCTGCTGAACTCATATCCGGTTCAGAAACAATTTCGATAAGAGGCACACCTGAACGGTTATAATCTACATATGACACGCCTTCCCACTCATCATGAACAAGCTTTCCTGCATCCTCTTCCATATGAATCTCGTGGATTCTTATTGTCTTTTCTGTTCCATCTGATAATGTAACATCAACATGACCGTTACGGCAGATTGGAAGATAAAGCTGTGAAATCTGATAATTCTGTGGGTTATCAGGGTAGAAATAATTCTTTCTGTCAAACTTGCAGTCCTGTGTAATTGTACAGTTAGTTGCAAGTCCTACTGCTGCTGCATATTCTACAACCTTCTTATTAAGAACAGGAAGAGAACCTGGCATACCTGTACACACAGGGCAAGTATGTGAGTTAGGCGCTCCGCCGAACTCAGTTGAGCATCCGCAGAAAATCTTTGTCTTAGTAGCTAATTCAACATGGACTTCAAGTCCGATTACAACTTCATAATCTTTCATACTTATGCCTCCCTCCTATTCAAATCTTCCTCGTGCCTGCTCATAAGCGTAACCTGCACGGATAAGATTATTCTCTTTAAAGCAGTCACCAATGAGCTGTAAGCCGATTGGAAGACCATTCTTGTCCTTGCCGCATGGAACTGAAAGTCCCGGAAGTCCTGCAAGGTTTACTGAGATAGTGTAGATATCTCCAAGATACATCTTAATAGGGTCAGAAAGTGATGAACCAAGCTTTGGTGCTGTTGTAGGTGCAACAGGTCCAAGAATTACATCGTATTTTGCAAATGCTTCATCAAATGCTTTCTTAATAAGAGCCTTAACTCTTAATGCCTTAAGATAATAAGCGTCATAATATCCTGAACTTAATACGAAAGAACCGAGCATGATTCTTCTCTTAACCTCTGCACCAAAGCCCTCTGAACGTGTCTTTTTGTACATGTTGTGGAGTCCTTCGTATTCTTTAGTTCTGTAACCATATTTAACACCATCGAATCTTTCAAGGTTAGAACTTGCCTCTGCTGCTGCAATTGTATAGTAAGTAGGAATCGCATACTCTACAAGGCTTAAATCAAATTCTTCTACGATTGCGCCCTTGCTCTCAAGAACTTTGGCAGCATTAAGAACAGCCTCCTTAACCTCAGGGTCAAGACCTTCTCCAAAATAATCTCTTGGAATACCAATTCTCATTCCCTTGACATCATCAACTAATGCCTTTGTAAATGAATAATCATCTCTTCCAATTGATGTTGAGTCCTTATCGTCCTTGCCTGCGATAGCTTCCATGATAGTTGCACAGTCTGTTACATCCTTACATAAAGGTCCAATCTGGTCTAATGATGAGCCGTAAGCAATAAGTCCATAACGTGAAACAGTTCCGTAAGTTGGCTTTAAACCTACAACACCACAGTAAGAAGCCGGCTGTCTGATTGAACCACCTGTATCAGAACCAAGTGCTGCAAAACACTCATTAGCTGCAACTGCCGCAGCAGAGCCACCTGATGAACCACCAGGTACATGCTCAGGATTACGTGGATTCTTAGTTGCACCAAATGCACTTGTCTCAGTTGTAGAGCCCATCGCAAATTCATCCATGTTAGTCTTTCCGATAATTACTGCTCCTGCATTTTCAAGTCTTACTACTGCATCTGCTGTGTAAGTTGGAACGAAATTACCAAGTATCTTAGATGAGCATGTAGTAAGCATGCCCTCTGTACACATATTATCTTTGATTGCAAATGGTACTCCGGCTAAAGGTCCTGTAAGCTTACCTGCCTTGATATCCTCATCTGCTTTCTTAGCTGCTGCAAGAGCTTTTTCCTTGTCAAATGTGACATAGCAGTTAAGCTCATCTTCAGATTTTTCAATCTGTGCAATAACAGCTTCCATAGCCTCTGTAGCTGTTGTCTCACCCGCTTTAATCTTAGCAGCCAGTTCAACAGCTGTATAATCTAATAAACTCATATGCGTCCTTTCTATGATTCAACAGTTTTAGGTACAATAAATCCTGATTCATTACATTCAGGTGCATTAGCAAGAGTTGCCTCGCTTCCGTCACCATTAGTAACAACATCTTCTCTCATTACATTATTAACAGGGAACACATGTGACATAGGTTCTACCCCTGTAGTATCAAGCTCACCAAGCTTGTCAATATAATCAAGCATGCTCGCCATATCCTTCTTGGCAGCTTCCTTCTCTTCATCAGAGAGTTCAAGCTTGGCAAGGATACCAACATACTCAATTGTCTCATCACTAATTACATTAGCCATGTGTGCGTCTCCTTTCGTTGTCGTTATATACGCCTGGAGAAATTGGATAAATCATCACAAGACACGCTTTCGCTACTATCTGAATCTTTGATTCAGATTTCGCTCGCAGCGGTACTAAGCGAAATCGGCCACCTCCGTCTGAAAAGCCAGCTTTTCAGACTCCGCCAGCCGATTTTGCTAAGTGCCGGCGGCTCCAAAGTGTCTTGTTCACGCTTTATCCAATTTCTCCAGGCTCACACATCTACCCCGGAACGAGCGCACGACATCGCTTTGCTCGTCGCCGTTGGCGAAGTGTGGCGGGAATCTCTACTTTCTTTCCATCAGAGGAATTTATATTCCGTCAGGTATTGGTGGTCGAAGGGCAGGCAGCAGGATTTTTTATAAATTCACAAGCAAGGTGCTTTGGAGCCGCCGGCACTTAACGAGTTGGAAGCGGCTGCCTTTAGGCAGCCAAATTCCAAGGAGTTTAGTACCGCTGCGAGTCTCCAAGCAGCGAGAGCGTGCCTGCGGTGAATTTATAAAAATCCTGCAGCCGTCCGTTCGCCAACTAATCCCTAACCTTAATATGAACTTCCCTAAGCTGCTGCTCTGTTACTTCATTTGGTGCTCCGCACATTAAATCCTGTGCTGTTCCGCTCATTGGGAATGGAATTATCTCACGGATATTCTCTTCATTTCTAAGGAGCATAATCATACGGTCAACACCTGGTGCCATACCTGCGTGTGGTGGTGCACCAAACTGGAATGCATTGTATAATGCTCCAAATTTTGCCTTTAATACTTCTTCATCATATCCGGCAATTTCGAATGCCTTAACCATTATCTGCATGTCATGGTTACGGACTGCTCCTGATGATAACTCTACACCGTTGCATACGATATCATACTGGTATGCAAGGATATCAAGAGGATCTTTTGTATTAAGCGCCTCAAGTCCGCCCTGTGGCATTGAGAATGGATTATGTGTAAATCCAATCTTCTTAGTTTCTGGATCTTTCTCAAACATTGGAAAATCATTAACATAACAGAATCTGTATGCATTTTTCTCAATGAGATCAAGTCTCTCACCAAGTTCGTTTCTGATCTGTCCTGCGAAGTACGCAGCTCTGTCTTCCTTATCAGCGATGAAGAAGATTGTATCTCCTGGCTGAAGTCCTGCAAGGTCTTTGATTTCTCCCTTGAGTTCTTCTGGAATAAATTTATCAATTGGTCCCTTGTAGCTTCCGTCTTCAAGAACCTCAAGGTATCCAAGTCCGCCCATTCCGATTCCTGTAGCGAACTTAAGTAACTTCTCATGCTGTCCCTTTGAAAGCTTTGCATGTACATTGATTGCTCTTACAGTCTTGTTCTGGAAAGGCTTGAATGTACATTTGTTAAAAAATTCTGAAAGGTCGATAATTCTAAGTGGATTACGAAGATCTGGCTTATCTGAACCAAACTCAAGCATTGCCTGCTTGTAGCTGATGATTGGATAAGGTGCCTGTGTAACTTCGTATCCTTCTGGTGCGAATTTTGCAAATGTTTCTGTGAGAACCTCTTCACCAATTCTGAATACATCTTCCTGTGTAGCAAAGCTCATCTCGAAATCTAACTGGTAGAATTCTCCTGGTGAACGGTCAGCTCTTGCATCCTCATCTCTGAAGCAAGGTGCAATCTGGAAATATTTATCAAAACCAGATACCATAAGTAACTGCTTATACTGCTGTGGTGCCTGTGGAAGAGCATAGAATTTGCCCTTATATTTTCTTGAAGGTACGATATAATCTCTTGCGCCCTCTGGTGATGAAGCACAAAGGATAGGTGTCTGGATTTCAAGGAATCCCATGTCTGTCATCTTCTGACGAAGGAATGCGATAACCTTTGATCTGAATATCATGTTATCCTTAACCTTCTGGTTTCTTAAATCAAGATATCTGTACTTAAGACGTACATCCTCTCTTACTTCCTTAGAAGTCTGCACTTCAAATGGAAGCTGCTGATATACCTGTCCAAGAATTGTTATCTTCTTAGCCTCAAGCTCAATTGTTCCTGAAGGAATCTTAGGATTGTATGTCTCCTCATCTCTCTGCTCCATAATACCTTCGATAGCGATACACTCTTCCTTGTGAATACCATCAAGTAATGTTGTATCACGAAGTACTACCTGAAGTACTCCATACATATCTCTTAAATCGATAAACGAAACTCCTCCGTGGTCACGGATGTTCTCAACCCATCCTGCAACCTTTAACTCCTTGCCGATGTAACTTTCATTAACTTCACTTAAGTTAACATCTCTGTACATGTTTGCCATTGCAATCTCCTTTCTTTTCTGGACAGGCAAAATGTTATGTCCTGTCAAATAAAATAATAATACCTAACATCCTGCAATGCTTTTTCGCACAAAAAAGCCCCAGGATGTAATATACATCCCGGGGCGAATAAACTTATGTTATCCGCGGTACCACCCGCATTGAAAGGCTCTTAAACCTTTCATCTCATTGCACTTAACGCGTGTAACGGAATGACCTACCCAGCCGTTCCCCCGGCTGCTCAACCATTCAACTCCAGAGCGTTCCTCTTATCAATTCCCTGCGTATGCTTTCAGTCGGTGGCATCACTTTCCTGTCAGGTTCCATGAAAAGAAGTCTCTTTCACAGTCTTTAATATATTCATACAGTTAAATGATAACATAGTCAATATCACTTTTCAAGTGCGAATTTTCCCTGTATGAAATTAATATACATTTTTATGAATTATGATGGTACTTTTCTCAATTTATTATCTTAATTAAATAAGCTTAATTGTCTTTACCATTGCATCCATATTCTTCTTTATTAGCTCAATCTTATCTGCTGGCTGTGACTGTTCCTGCTCAAGACCGAAGAAACCAACGGTTTCAGGACCAGCCTCAAGTACATATCCATATATATAACAATCCCATGTGGTATCTTTGTCACTGCTTGATTTTGCTAATGTAAGCTTTCCTTCGAATTTCTTCATCTTTATTCCATTAATATCTACATCGGTTACTGAAGCAACTTTCACAGGAACATCCTTTGTATATCCACCTATATGTTTAGAAATACCATTGTCACTCCACAAAAGCTGTGAGACACTTTTTTCTATTTGCTCCCCTGTAACAGATGTAAGAGGTAAAGTACTTTTCCCATCAAATATTCCTGATATATAAAGGTCTGTCTTATCTTTTGAATTAAATATTATCGACCCAGCTGTTCCAGTACATGTATATCCTTTAGGAATCTGTGCTGTAAATCCATTAAATATACTAATTTGACTTTCTAACTGGTCATTACTCTGACTAATTGATTTTTCTTCGCTCTTAGAACTGCTTTCCTGCGTTTGGCTAACCTGTGAGTTCCCTTCATTACCAGCAGTTGTTGTATTCTCCTTCTTCCCACATCCTGCTAATACTGATGTAATCATCAATGCTCCCATTACTGCACATGTTAACTTTTTCATTTCATTATTCTCCTTTAACCATTATTATTTATTGATTTATTATCAATATCCTGCTGTTCCCTTATACTTAACGGTATACCATTTTGTTCCTGATAGCTGACTCGTTGTTGTTTCTGCCATGAATGGTAATGCCATCATAAGTGGCTTTACTTCCACTGTTGAAAAGTGAGAATATGTGCAGTGCAATAGTAGCTTTATATTCCCGATATTGCCATAAGCTATTGCACCTCCCTCATTATTCTTGATTACTTATTAATCTGTATTGTCTGAACCATTGCATCCATATTCTTCTTTATTAAAGCAATCTTATCTGCTGGCTGTGACTGCTCCTGCTCAAGTCCATAAAACACCATCGTATTTACCCTTGTTTCAAATACATATCCATATATATAACAATCCCATGTTGTATCCGTATCACTGCTTGACTTAGCCAATGTAAGCTTTCCTTCAAACTTTTTCATCTTTCTTCCATTAACCTCTGTGTCAGCAACTGATGTTAATGTCACAGGAACATCTTTTGTATATCCACTTATTTGTTCTGAAATACCATCATCAGTCCATACATGCTGTGATATATACTCAGATATCTTTTCTTTAGTTATATCTGATAATGGCTCTGTTTTCTTTGTATCCAAAATTTTTGATATATACAAATCAACCTTATCATTTGCATTAAATATTATTTTCCCTGAATTTCCTATTTTTTTATATCCATTAGGTATTTGTGCTGTATATCCTGTAAAATTTTCACCTTTACTCTCTAACATCGCTTCACTTGAACTTGTCTGCTTTTCTTCACTCTTAGAACTGCTTTCCTGCGTCTGGCTAACCTGTGAGTTTCCTTCATTACCAGCAGTTGTTGTATTCTCCTTCTTTCCACATCCTGCTAATACTGATGTAATCATCAATACTCCCATTACTGCATATGCTATTTTTCTTGTCTGCATTTTAATCCTCTCCTCATTCTCATATTGTACAATTCTTACATAGAATTATCGTGAGAATTATAGCACTTCCCCCCATTGTAAATATTTTTATAGTATATCGTGTCTTTTTATCAATCTGAAAAGCAGACTGTCATGTTCATAATAAATCCATTTATGTCTGTTTCAAGACTTCTATCCCTAACTCTTTATGAAAATATTGTAATGTTGAAAATCCATTTTTCCTATCAAACATTTTTTATGTAGCTTTCTTTTCCCATTCATACATTCCATATATTCTTCTACATAATCAAGTGCATCTTTTTTTATTCGTTCTAAATTTATCATCGTCTCATTATACTCATCTTTATCAACGATAGCATCTGTAGAATCCAAATAATTTGTCTTAGTTATAATGATTATTTTACTATAGTCCAATCCCGATTTATGTGCTTTAGATCTTTTGGTTTTTGAAAAATGAAAAGCATATGGATGATGTATTTCTGTTCTATATGGAATGCATATAAAAAAGTCATAATGAGTCTGAAATAATAAGCAATTATATGCTCTCTGGTTCTTCTTCAATACTTCTCTATATGGCGGATCAGGATATGCATTATAAAAATGTTCCGTCAACCTAAGAATCTGATAATCATTCTGTGGTAAATTCATTCAATTGTCTCCTCTGGAAATAGCCACTCGACTGAGTAAAAAGAAACGAGAGACTATACAGCCTCTCGTAATTAGCTTCATCATTCGGTCACTTTTTATTTTACCGTCCTGTCGGAACCGTCACAGGACTCATCGCTCGGTCACTTTTTATTTTACCGTCCTGTCAGAACCGTCACAGGACTCATCATTAATGACGAAGAAGAACATTTCTGTTCTCAATTGTATTATATGCTTTTATAGCATAAATATCAATACTTTTTATTTACTTTTTATTGAATTTCTATCTTATGTTCCTTTATGTATTCCCCAATCTTCATATCAGAAGCAAGTATATGATTAGACAGCCAGCCGAGCAAAAATCCGATAAGGTCCATCAGATATTCCTCCTGATTATCATCCATTGCCTCAAGCTCTCTGAAATCAATATTTACCAGCTTCTCAACAAATGCCGCATGCGCCCTTTTCTGGGTTGCAAGTCCAGGATAGCCGATTTTCTCCATCAGCTTCTCCTCATCGCTGAAATGTGTCTCTGTATACTCTCTCAATTCAGAAAGAAGTCTTATTATTTCATCATATTTATCATGAAGCAGCTCTGCGTGTATTACATCATTAGTGTCCCTGATAATATCAAAAAGATGCTTATGCTCCTCATCGACAAGCTCAATTCCTGTTATATATTTGTCTGTAAATGCAAATGCGTCATCAACATTAGTTTCTGGTGCCATCTTTCCAATCATCATGTCGCTGCTCAAGATGTGGCTGTAAAGCCATTTTGTAAGATAAAGCAGCAGCTCATTAAGCGAATTTCTTGCTGCCTCCGGCGATGATTCATCCAACTGGAATGAATTAATCTTCTCTGCAAATGCTTTGTGTTCCCTCTGCTGTATCGGCAGCTCCGGGTCATGGATGCTCTTCATATATTCTTCTTCATGTGCAAAATGTGTCACTGCATAATCTTTAAGATTAGCAATAAGATTCTTTGCAATTGACGCAGCATTATCCGTTTCCTTTACCAGTGCAAATGCTTCATTAAGCATCTGGAACAATCTTCTGTGTTCATCATCAATGTTATCAATATGTATCATACAATCTTCTGTAAATTCGTACATTATTAATTCTCCTTGTCCTAATATTTTCTTGTATTATATCACTTATTATATCACTATTTTAATTTAGCTTTAATTTCTTCTATATCATAGTCTGGTGCTGACGCTATAACTGCATCATAGATTGGTTTGATATCAGCTTCTTCCTCCTCAAGCTCTGAGGCTATTATTGGGAGAGTCTTGGATTTTTTCACTTTCTTGATAATCTGCGTAATTACTTTAATGCACTCTCCTTCCTCAATTCCTTCAGCTACGCCTTCCTCTCTTGCTTCATCAGCCAGAGTCTTTCTCACTTTTTCCTCTTCATAGTCATATATACTCATTTCAACAATCTCCTCTCTGTGCTCTTTAAAGAAATCAACAAGTATATTTTGTTCTATGCATTCGTCTATCGCCTGTATTACCGCTTCCCTGACATTCATTTTCTTTACATCTGTCTTATTTCTTACTTTTTCAACAAATGTCATATAATCGCGAAGGCTCTTGCATTTATTAAGGATTTCTGCATTTCCATTAATGTCTATAACTTTTACTTCAAGGTCAATCTGCGGATTGTCCACATGCCTTTCAAACATTTCAGCAAGTGTGAGTTTATCCCTGTCCCACTTTTCTTTGCCATTGTAGAATGTTACGAAGTATGGCACCGGAATCTTTATCATTGTTCTTCGGTGAAGCAGCTCATTTCCAAACATTTCCCTATACACATCTGACAAGTAATGCATGAAGCGCAGCGGCATATTTTCGTTCTTGCTTGATTGCTGCTCGAACATGTACAGGCTCATATTCAGCACAAATGAAGCATCGTTTTTGTACTTCATATACGAACCGTCTTTTAATGTCGTCACCTCCAGATCATCCACATTGGTGTAATTGGAATCGTTAAGTGCGTTATAAAGTTCAAGCAAATTGTTCTTGTCCCGGTATAGCATGCAGAATACATTATCCTTGTATTTAACTGCTACATTGTCTTTTTTCTCTGCCATAGATATCCTCCTCTTTCTCTCTTGCAGGCTGATATCCACACATTTTATACACTTGTACTATTAATTGTATCTCTATGTATAGTATATTAACATTTATGGATATCTAATACAAGCCCGCTTTATTTAATTGTGTCCTGCTGGGTAGTCTGAATGAATATTCAGTCCTGATAGGCAATGCACGCTGGATAATTGTGTATCCGGATGCATTGCTTAAGATAAAAGATTTGCATCGACAATTCTTTTAATATATTAATACCACTATCATCTATATATGTCAATTGTTTTGTAATTATTGTTTTAAAATTGAGCTGGTGGAGTTTGGAACGATAATGTGGCTACCTTCAAGCTTGACTTTTAGATATTCTGGTGCTATCTTGCAGGCAGTAACATTTTGCTTCGCAAAACAAGGAGACAATACCTCTGCTCCTGCATGGGCGCAAGCCACGCAAGCGTAGCTGGCATTTTGCTCCGCAAAACAAGGAGGTATGTATGAATATTTATCTTGCTGGAGATTCAATTGTACAGGATTATACTGAAGAAGAATTTATTGCAGGCTGGGGACAGTTTCTGCCACGCTTCTTTAAGCCTGATGTAAATGTATTTAACTATGCCAAGGGTGGCAGAAGTTCAAGACTTTTTATTAATGAAGGAAGATTTGAAGAGATTGACAGACATATTCAGTCCGGAGACTATCTTTTTATAGAGTTCTGTCATAATGATGACGATTCAAAGGATTACAAATCTATGTTTAACCGTCAGACTCCGCTTGGCGTACCAGATGAATCAGGTCGATTTCCTGTTATAGCAGGAGTTAAAATGCCTAAGAATTATATACCACCTGAATATATTGAGGCACTTAATAATGATGATTCGATAACTGATAAACAGGCTGTTCTTAACAGTGTTCTAGCCATAAACCAGTCTTATCCATATGACACTTACTATCCATACTCAAAAGACGCTTCTATGGGCAGTTACAAATGGTTCATCAAACAGTTTATTGATATGGCAAGAAAGCATGATGCATCTCCTGTATTAGTCACCGCACCGGCAAGGACATTTTTTAATGCTGACGGAACAATTATGGATGCTCCCGGCTGCCATGGCGGTAATAATTTCAGCTATATAAGAGCTATGCGCCAGATTGGTGAAGAAACAGGTACACCTGTACTTGACCTGTTTTCTTATTCAGTTAAACTTTTTGAAAAAATCGGACATGATAATATCCACAGATATACCTCTATTAAGAAAGGTATTAATAAAGGAAAATGGCCTGACGATTTCTTAAAAGAACTCGCCAAGCCAGATACTGTTTCTGAGAATACACATTTTAACAAGGACGGTGCAATGCTTATCACCGAAGGTCTGGTAGAACTGATTCTTAAATCCAAGAACCCCCAGCTTTGTGAATTGCAGTCTTCCCTGCTTCATAACGTGGTATAAGTATATTACTTATTAATGAATTCCCATGCTTCTTCGGGGCTGTGTACAACAAACTCAGCCCCATTTTCCTTTAAGAATTCTTCATCTCTGAATCCCCAGCCAACCATACATACATCCATTCCTGCATTAGCCGCTGTCTGGACATCTACTTCTGAATCCCCGACATATACAGCCTGTGTTCTGTCAACATCAAACTGTCTTAATACTTCATTAACGCTGTCCGGATATGGTTTTCTTCTTATGCCTTCTCTCTCTCCAACCGCATAATCAAATAGTCCCGGAAAATAATCTTTGCATAAAGTCTGCACTCCATAATCAGCCTTGTTAGATACAACCGCAGTGTACACACCGGCATTTCTTATATTCTCAATAAGTTCTTTTATTCCATCATAAGGTCTTGTCTTATCTGCACAGTGCTTCTTGTAATGCTCTGTAAATGTTTCATGCACTTTAACTATCATGCTTTCTGGTGTTCCCTGTGGCACAGCTCTTTCCATCAGCTTTCTTATCCCATTGCCAACAAAATGTCTGATTTCTTCAATCGTCCTCTCAGGCATGTCAAATACTGAAAGTGCATAATTAGTACTATCTGCAAGATCCTCCAATGTATTAAGTATGGTTCCGTCAAGATCAAATATAACGATTTTGTATTTCATATATCCTCCTTGTTATGGCTTCTTTATCCCAGCAGCTCCTCAATTATATCGTAATGCTCATCAATCGCTGCATTAAGTGTCTCAATATCCTTCTTTATAAGGCTATCATATATCATTTCATGTGTCTTTAAAAGTTTCTTTTTCTTAATTCCATCTGCATGCTTTATGACATAATCTATCCATTCGCGGTAGACTTCAACAACAGCTTCCATCAGTGTAATCCACAGATTGTTGCCTGTATCTGCAATCAGTTCCTCGTGAAATGCTTTATCAATATCAACAAGCGAATCACCTGTTTCTGTCTTCATCTGATTAACCATGCTTTCCAGTCGTTCCTGTTGTTCTTTCGTAAGACCTGTATATATTACTGCATTACACACTGACTTTTCCATCATGCGGCGGAATTCGCACACTTCGCGCTTTGTAACAGTTTTTAATGCAATCATCATTAATATTGTCTGCTTTATGGACTGTCCGACATTTTCTGATATATAATTGCCAGAACCCTGACGGCGTTCTATAAGTCCCATTCCATGCATAATACTTAATGCTTCTCTTGTTGAATTGCGTCCTATGCCAAGTGTTTCCGCTAGTGCACGTTCAGTAGGCAGCCTGCTTCCTATTGTAAGCTCCCCGCTTTTCATAAGTTCATAAATATATTGAATTGCCTTTTCGTATTCCTGCGATATTTTCTTCTGATTCATATTATCCTGTTTCAGCTTATAACACCCCTGTCTCATTAATATAGGCTTCTATAAGTCTTAATGCACCATCTTCCCCAACCTTTGAAACATCTATGCATATATCGTAATATTCTGCATTTCCCCATTCTTCACCGGTATAATAATTGTGATATGTGCGTCTTCTAAGGTCTGTATCTTCAACTATCTTAGCTGCTTTCTTATGGCTTACATTGTGCTTCTTTTCTATAAGTTCTATTCTTTTCTCTTTGTTTCCTGAGAGAAATACTGATATAACATCTTCTCTGTGTCTGAATGCATTATTTCCGCATCTGCCGACAACTACGCAGTTTTCATTGCCAATTATTTCTGCCATAGCCTTGCGTGGAGTTTTTCCATTATCTGATGTATCATCACCTGCCATTGTGTCAGCATATAGCATCATATCAAGTGGCATTTCCCCATAAAAATATGGATACTTCTCATACAAGTGTTTTTCTTTCGCAAGTCTGCACACGGCATCCTTATCATAAAATGGTATGAAATATTTCTCTGCCAGTGCTTTTCCTATCTGGTCTCCCATACATCCACATTGTCTTGCAATCGTGATTATCATATATACCTCTTTTCTGCGCACGCTTTTTGCGCATAACGGGTTTGTGCCAAGTGCGCGCAGGCACAAATCCCGCGTGTGAAAATTATATTTTCACACTGTCCTCCTAATTTTACATAAATCCAGCAAATACTGATGAAAGTACAACTGTAAGTATACCTGCAACTGCAATTGATAAGCTGCTCATCGCACCTTCAATTTCGCCCATTTCCATAGCCTTGGCTGTTCCTATCGCATGAGCAGCAGATCCTAACGCAAGTCCTTTGGCAATCGGTTCTTTTATTCTGAATATTTTACATATAAGCTCACCAAATAT
>ENA-UEPJ01001692-UEPJ01001692.1-human-gut-metagenome-genome-assembly--contig:-NODE-1692-length-25315-cov-6.358982_pt1 | contig 25315 bp, 20 predicted proteins | sample MGYA00242890_ERZ507896 | MGnify/ENA primary metagenome ERZ507896 (study PRJEB26167, sample SAMN06115508) | human gut metagenome | host: Homo sapiens | place: China:Qinghai | collected 2015-08-20... | reverse complement strand
ATTCATTCCTGTATCAAAACGAAGCACAGAGTACCGGGAGCCGATCATTTCGTTTTGATACAGCGCATCGCTTTTTTTCTGGTCAAAATAATGAAAACTCATCAGAAGCTTCACATCCTCCTGATACTGTTTCAGTGCCTCCAGATTTTCATAGAAGCTCTCCCGAAGCTGCAAAACGCTCTCGTTTGTCAAATAACGGCAAGCGGCAGAGAGCTTCAGATGAATTTCGTCCTCCTCGCAATAAAAATGCTCCTGATCCGGCACGCACGTTTATTCTCCGGCAGGATACACTTTCCCATCCGACAGATGGAGAAAATACGGCTTGCCATTCTTGAAATAGGTAACGTCCATGACGCTGATATTTCCCACATCCATTGCCTTTGCGAATTTCTCGTCAAATATGTCATAAAACAAGTCTTCATCTGCCCACGACAGATCCGGAAGTACCTCCTCTTTTTTCTCATCGAACAGCGCCATCCAGGTTTTCAGCTTCATTGTCAGATGAATGAAAAAGTTTTGATCTGTAACCCACTCGCCTTTGCCAAATTCTGCAAGACTGATTTCCTGATACTTTGCCGCACCATAAACTGCATAGTTATAACCATAATCGTGGCTGGAAGTTTCGAAGGCAAAGGAACCGTTGTTGAGCGTGTCCACCTTTTTCAGGTCCTCGTACAGCTGATTTCCAAGCTGAAAAGCCAATTGGGTATAGTTGGAATCCATCTCGTATTCCGTGTAGTCGGGCTGTTCGTCCTTGCGGAAACCAGCGAACAAGTCGCCTTCTGAGTTTCCTTCCGCCCATTTCTGTTCCGTCTCCTGAAAACGCTTCTCCAGCAGCTGCAAAAGCTCCAGTGCCTCTTTCGTGTCTGTGTAAATGCGGATTTTTGCTTCAAACCATCCAAATGCATTCATTTTAATTCCTCCATGTTCCTTTTTTGTCATAATATTCTTTGAATTATGATTTGTTTTTGTTTTCAAATGTATTATACCAGCTTAGATGTGAAATTTCTGTATTTTAAATATAAAATATAAAAAGTCTGCAAATACCAATAAAGATGTTCCATTCCACTTGACAAATCATGCGGATTCTGGTATATTGCAATTGTCAGAATGTGATCGGAAAACGTAAGAATCACTGTGGGAAGCTTGTGACGGATTGCGTGAAAATTCAATATTTAGCTTTGATCAGTGACTTTTGCGGACTTACAGGGAGGAAGAATATGGATATTGCTTCGTATATCAATTCCGGAGACATTGCAGCACATTGCCGAAAAATCGGATATCATTTTTCGGCAATGGAGGCGGCATTTTGCATTGGAACGTGTCTTCACATTTCTCTCATCGAGAAGCACGCCTTGTTGCGGGAATTGATGCGAACGGCGGAGGACGATTAGAATTTTTGGATTCGCCGGACATTCGCCGGTATCACCGGAACACAGCATTTACTCCGGCAGAACAGGCGGTTTTGATCAGTATGAGTGTGAAGCAATCCGTCACAGAAAAAATGGCAGCGCTCCGGCAGCTTGCTGCGCAATATTCCTCGGCGGAGTTCGGGGCGGATCGGGTACGCCATACCTTTCCGGATTTTCGGGAGGGCGTTTTGGAGTATGTGACACGGATGCAGGAGGCATTGGAAAAGCGGTATGAACCAGATGCCGTTGTGTTTTCTGTGATCTGTACAGAAGCCGGATATTCCGAAGAAAAACCGGTGTATTTCAGTAATTTTGAAGAGGCATATTCTTATCTGAACGAGCAGCATGCCGAATATATGCAGCCATTTTCCGCAGAAATCCACCGGATTCCGCTGGAGAATGCCAGGACACAGGTTGAATACATCTATTACTGGAATTCCGAACATGTGCTGTACGATATGCAGCTTCGGGAATGCGCATCGAGTCTGGATTTGAATACCTGTTTTGTTGCGGTTCCGCTGCTGTTTGCGGAAGGGGACCTTGTCAAGTGTCCGGATCGCTTTGGAAATGTGACCTACGGTGTCATTCATGGATTGTGGGACGAAGCAGACGATGAAAGGCACCGCAAGTATGGAGATATCTCGGATACGCTTCTCAATCTGGAGGGATACACGGCAGACAAGACGCACGCTCTGGGCGGTTTTTTTCATCGCATCTGTGATGTATTCAGCCTGTGGCTGAGCGCTTGCACTGCGGAGGAGCTGCCGGAAGATCAGAAGTATCTGCTGTTGATACAGGACGTGATTCAAGGAAGAATGGATACCTTTCAGCTGCTGGAATCCTATGGAACCAACCAGCTGCAAAGCACAATGCAATTTTTTCATGCCAATGAATTGGGAGGGGAGTAACTGATGGAATTTAACGAATATCGAAAGCTGCGCATTTCAGCGCCGGTAACGGAAACCATTCAGACAAAAAATATCTGCACCATGCTGTTCCCGCGCACACCAACAACGCCATCGATTCTCTATGGTGTTTCGTCGCCGGAAGATACAGCGCTGATTCGTTTGCCGGATTATGTTGGACAGAGTGAAATTGTGGATCTCATGAGCAGCACATTCTCCGGAAATGCCACGGTGCAGGAGATCATTTTGCCGAAACACCTGCGAATTCTCCGTGAAAATGCGTTTTCCGGATGTACTGCTCTTCGGTGCATCTGGATTCCAAAAACTGTGAGAGATATTCCGGAGGACGTATTTCTGCATTGTGATGCGCTGGAAGCGGTCTACTATGAGGGAAGCAAGCAAATGTGGGAGAAACTGCCCATTCGGCGGTATCGGGATTGTGTCAGCTCCAAAGGAATGGGTGCGAAATTTACAGAAAAACGAGTGCCGCTGGCAGGGAACGAAACGCTGTTTCGGGCGACAGTTTATTTTGACTGCGTCTGGGAATCCTGATTGTAGCACAGTTCAATCACAAACAACAAGAGCTAGCATTCCATATAGGATGCTAGCCCTTCGTTTTTCGATTCATTTGCAGTCATCGAAAATCTCTACGAGATTTTCACCAGAGAGATGTTGGAGAGTGTGACATTGTAGGAATCTTTCCCGCCCAGCTGAAAGATAATAGAAGCCGCTGCATCGTCCTGCTCTGCTGTGAACTCTGCGGAGAAGTGCGTCTTTTCGGAAACCGCATCAAACTTGCTGCTGAAATAGATGCTTCCATCCGCACCGCAAACCTGTACCGGCAGCATGCCGTCATATCCCGAGGTGCAGTCGAATTCCAGCCGGTAGCTTCCACCGTTTTTGAGCGGAACGCCGGCAATTTCGGCTTCAATGGCATCCGGTGTTTCACCGCCGGTGACCATGTTGATCCAGAAAGATTTGTCATATCCCACATAAGAGGCGGCATTTCCGCCTTTTTCCGCAGCAATATTCAGGCGGTATTCCGCATCCGCTGCCATGTCCAGCCCGATCTGATCGGATTCCATGCCGAGCGCCTGACAGATCTTGTCCGCCAGAACATAGGCGCTTTTCTGCTGGGTGACTGCCGAGGGGTGCCAGTCAGAACCGATGCCGTCCGCCTGATTTTGCAGCGTTGATTCATAGCTCATAATGCGCTGATCTCCCGTTTCTGTGCGGTACTGTTCTACTGCATTCTCCACGCTGGGATAGAGATCACCGCCCATGGTTCCAAGGGTGCAGATGAGGTAGGCACTGGGGTTCTTTTCCCGCAGGGTTTTAAGAAATTCCACATAGGCGCTGATGAATGCCGGCGTGCGTGCTTCTGCATCCTTGGACACGTAGCTGGAGTCGTTTGTGCCCAGGTTTACGACCACCACATCATAGGAATGGGTGTCGAAATCCCATGGCTTTGCGTAGTCCGGCAGTTTTCCGATCAGCCCGTAGCAATCCGGAATCAAGCTGTCAGTGTTGATGTCGCCGGAGGTGTAACCCGACAGCACACCATATCCGCTGTAGGAAACAGCACTGTAATCGGCATCCAGCTTCTGTGCGGTCAGATAGGCGTAGGATTTCATGAAGTTTTCGGTCGTTGTCCGGAACGGCTCATAGCTGTTGCTGCCCTCTACACCGTAGGCACAGGTGATAGAGTCGCCGATAAACTCGATGGAGAGCGCCTTTTCCTTTTCCGGAATAACCGCATCGGAGCGGTCGGAAACCGCAGAGATATCTTTCACGCCAACTGCACCGTTCATTGCCTCGGAGAGGTGGATGATCTGAATTTTTGCCGTGCGGATGATTTCGCCCTCAAATAAGGTCATCGTCTTTTCTGCGGAACTCATGACCTCATCTGCAACGATCTCTCCGTCCACCAAAACCGCATAGCGCGGGCGATAGTCGGCTTCGTTTTGAATGGAGCTGTCGCCGGCAAGTGTCACAGCGGCAGAGGTTCCGGTCACTGTGAAGGATACCGCAGAACCGCTCTGCACCAGCCAGGTGGTGTCGTTGCTGCGCATGGTTCTGCCGGTCAGCTTGACAGATTCCGAGGTGGCAGCATAATGCTGCTGTGTCAATTCGCCGGTAGTCTGCTGCATGCTTCGAAGCAGACACAGGTCGAATCCGTTCACAATGCCATCGCCGTCGACATCATCCGTCTGCGAGAGTTCCGAAGCCCCCAGCAGCGCTGTTTGCAGCGATTGAAGTTCTGCGTCCGCCGCAGAAACGGGGACGATCCCGCCGAACAGCAGCAGTGCAGCTGTCGGAAGTGCAATCCATTTTTTTCGATTCATGAGGTTCTCATCCTTTCTCCGTGTCATTTGCTGTGTTCAGGAGTTTGTACCGCAGCAGTGCCAGATCCATGCCGTTGATGACGCCATCTCCCGTCAGATCGCCGGTCAGTGTGGCAGAGCCGTCCAGCTCCAGCAGCCACTTCTGAAGCGTTACCGCATCCGCCAGCGAAACCACGCCGTCCCCGTTGATATCGCCGTCCGGCAGTGCTGTATTCCGGTAGACACGTGCGTACATGGTTTCCGCCCAAATGCGCCGCATCTCCTCGTATCCCTCGCTGCATGGATGTACGCCGTCGCTGCTCAGATACTCCGGATGCTCCTGAAGAATGCTGTAAAAGTCCGGCCCGGGAATAACCTGCGGGTACTGGGTATAGATGCGGTCGATCATGGCGTTATAGTCCTGTTCGTAATTCTGCACACCTGCTTCCGTGGCAAAGGGAATTTTCGGAAGCACAGGAATTTTTCCGGCATCCAGAACCGCCTGCACCATGTATACCGTATTCTCATAGTACGTTTGTGCACCGGTCTGGTTGCCCCATGCATCATTGGTTCCGTAGGCAATGGAGACGTACTTTCCGGGGAATGTTTCCAGCCAGCGGTCAATATTGTTTCTTCCGTCTGTGCTGGTAATTCCGCCGATACCGCCGTTTTCCTGAATGGGGAAGTAGCGGGAATCCAGCCGGTTGAGGTAGGTGGCGAATCCCGTTCCATAACAGTTGTTCATACCGCCGGCAGTGATGGAATCTCCCAGAAACAGCCAGCTGTCGCAGATACCGTTGGAAACGTCGTGAATGTCAAAGTTCACCATGCACGTTCCGGATGTTTTTCCGTCTACGCCGGTGATGTGCAGGCGAATCCAGTTGTATCCGGCGAAATCCACGAGATGCTGCCGGGAACTGAGGGTGTTTCCTGTGACGGTTTCTACGATCTCCCATCCGTCTTCCGGATAATCGCCGCCCTGCGCTGCATTTACTTCAATGGTATAATCCGACGGTTCCATGTTGCGGTTGCTGTACATGCCGATGGTATCGTATGCGCTGGTATTGTACCAAACGGCATCGATGACCTGCCGCTGTGCCTCAGGGACACCGGAGAGGTCATAGGCGAGATAATCCTCCGGCGCAGCGCCGTTCCAGAAAGAATAGTAGTAATCGTCGTTTCCGGCGCAGGCAGTAGCTGGATTGACACTGGAATAGGCGGGAACATTTCGGCTGATTACCGGATTGGGCACTTCCACGGTTTTCGCCGAATCCGCAGAAGCTGTGGGCGGAACAAGCAGCGCTGCCGTAATTCCGGCAGCAGCTGCGCAAGCAATGATTTTTTTCATACACACAAGTCCTTTTTGAAAAGAATATATTTATAGTATATAATTTTACACTTGGATTGTCAAGTATTTGTAGACAGAATAGCTCATCAGATAAATTTCTTTCGGTATTGGCTTGGTGTGCATCCGATGCTTTTCTGAAACAGCCGCATGAAATACTTGGCGTCCAGATATCCGCACTGTACTGCAATTTCCTCGATATGCAGGGAAGTGCTTAAAAGCAGATATTTTGCACGGTTCATCTTTGCAGCGATGTAGTCCTGTACATAACTGATACCGAAAAAGCTGCGATACAGATTGCGGAAATAGCCGACACTGAAGTGCAGCTGTGCTGCGGTGTTCTCCATGGATGCAGCTCGTTCCGGATGCTGGTATAGCGTCCTGCGGCAGGCGAGCAGCTTTGTACCGTATGGCGTTTGCAGCAGCTCCTGCGCTGCTGTGCCGACTTGCAGAATGCCGTATTTTCCGTTTTGAAAATACCCGCAGATTGCCGCTGGAAACAGCTTTTGAAGAAGCTTCGCAACTGCTACAGCATCGTGCACGATTCTTTCCTGCTGTCTGGAGGAGAAGCCGTTTTGAAATGTGTCGAATTTCAGGATGCCAAACATCAGCGTGCTGTTCTGGCTGGCGGACAGCACTTGTTTGAGCTGACTGCGGAAGCCTGTCTCGTGGCAGAGTCCGGTGATGGAGTCGTAGGTGTCAGAGATGTTCTGACAGGCGATGTAATACTGGATGTCCGTTTTCATGCGCAGAAATTCCAGACCATTGGAAACGGTTTTCGCCCAGTTGCGGAAGATTGGCTCATAGGTAAATACACCGTTGTAGGAGAGCACCACATATCCCATGGTACGCTTGGCAAAAAAGAGCGGGCTGAAATACGACACCGTGCACGGTCCTTTTGGAAAGAAGCCGGAGAGCTGTGCGGAAGTGGCGTGAAACTTGGCGGGATGTTCGTTGGCGAGAATGGCGTAACAGATCATGTTTTGGCTTTGGGGGTGCTTTTGGTTCCAGTCCTCCCGCAGACAGAGTGTGATCTCCGCACATGGGGAATGAGATAGTGAAACTGCTTGAGCACCGCCAGAAATTCCTGTATGGAGCAGCATTCTGTCAGACACAGTTCCAGCTGGCTGAATAGATTCAGAACCTGTCTTCACAAGAAATATATGTGGATTTTCGAGCATAATTTTGCCTTGTCTGCAACAAAATTTGCCGAAAAGACACGTGTATACGCTTGTGAAGACAGGTTCTCAATATCTGGAATCGCTGTTCCTCCCGAATCTGTACCGGTTCCGTCTGCAGCTGTGTCCAGTCCACGCCGCAGGCACAGCTGTTTCCACGAATCATTTTCCCCGTCATGGGCAGAAGCTCTGGCTCTAGTTGCCCTTCGAGCTGGCTGGACAGCAAGGTGACCGCATTCTGCCCCAGTGCGAAACGGTTGCGCTGAAATGTGGTGAGAAGCGGTGCGTGGTAAATGCGTTCCTGAACATATTCGTATCCCGCAATGGAGAGTTCCTGCGGAATTGGAGTGCACCTATTCTGCCTATACCACTGGTATCATTCGGGAGTATTCCGATGCTGTGGACATCTACGTCAACAACTATGACGAAGAAGATGCCAAGACGTTAAAGACAAACACGTTCAAGATTTACGGTTGCACTGCAGAACCCACGCTCACTTATACCGACCGTGGCATCAATCAGGCAGCTAGCGAGGTGACCACCTCTTATGCCGACGGTACGTATACCATCACCGTCAAACAGAACGGACCGGTAGACATTTCTGTCAAGTGCAGCGGTTCGGAGACCAACCGGCAGACGGCATACCAGGAGGCAGCCTATACTGCACCTGCATTTCCGTCGTTTTACACCGGCATCCGGCAGTATGAGGGCGAATTCTTTGACACCAAGAACGTGGAGGAAAATGTAACAAACAGCTGCTCCAGCGGGATCACAGGCTACTGGGGACAGGGCTTCCTGAAATTTGGCACCAAGGCAAGCGCAGCTGCAAAGGATACAGTGACCGCCACAAAGGCAGGAATATTTGATCTGACACTGCGCTATGCAGCTACATCGGATATCTCTCATGTGGATCTGTATGTAAATAGCAAAAAGGTCAAAACGCTTTCGCTGAAAAAAGGCAGCTCCTACAGCGACTGGAAAACGGTAACTGAGAAGGTGACGCTTGCAGAAGGGGACAATGCCATTGAATTTCGGGCAACCTCCGATCTGCCGTGTTCCCTCTATCTGGACTGTTTTACTGTGGATGGCGATTTCGGCAGCGCAGCACCAGTGCTGGAACCGCTGAACAGAAAGTATATCCGTAATCTCACGGTACTGGACACAGAAAACGTGGCGGACTGGTCTATCACTGATTCGTTCGGAACAGGAACCACCCTGTTCGGCGACCGTGAATTTACCGCAGTTTCAATTCCCCAAAACCTGAGCGGTGCGAAAGCTGTTTGCACTGCCTGCGACTCCAAATTGGTTCTGACCGATCTGGCAACTTGTACTGCCGGAGAGAATCTGACCATGTATGTGGCAATGGACACAAGAGTGACCGGCAATTTGCCGGCGTGGCTGAACGGCTGGAAAGATACCCGCACCTCCATTCGAACCTCCAATGACGTGATGCTGCACTTGTACAAGAAGAACTTCCGGAAAGGGGAGAGCATCACGCTGGGAACCAATGGCGGAAACGGCAACTCTGTCAATTATATCGTGCTGGCAGCAGCACAGGAGCAGATTCGCAAGGGCGATGTGAATCAGGACGGCGCCATCAACGGATTTGATCTGGCAGCAGCGAGAGCCGGAAAGACTGCAGAATTTTCGGACACCCGCAGCTTTGATGCTGCTGATGTAGACGGGAACGGTACACTGGAATCCGCAGACCTCCAGCAGATGCAAGCCTATCTGTTGGGAAAAATTCAGAAGTTTTCCACATCGCAAACCACAGTGACAGGAGAAGCCTATATGCAGAATGCGCAGAAGCAGGTGGTGGAATTTGCACCGGACAATGCAACCGCCGAGCAGGCAGGTGTGGCATACGGCACTTTTGAAAAGAACCTATGACTCCAAGATCTGCGGCAGAAAGAAAAACGTCAACGTGCTGCTTCCGGCAGGATACACCACCGCCAAGAAGTATCCGGTGCTGTATGTGCTGCATGGCTACTGGGGCAATGAGGATGCCTTGCTGGATGCAGGAGATGCCTCGCTGCGTTTGCGCCAGATCATTGGAAATGGCATTGCTGCCGGAGAGGCTAAGGAAATGAATGTGCTGACCAAGGAGCAGATGCCCTATATCCAGCAGAACTATTCCGTTCTGACCGGACGGGAGAACACAGCCATTACCGGTTTTTCCATGGGCGGTCGGGAATCTCTGAACATTGGCTTCTCCAGACCGGATTTGTTCGGCTACGTGGGGGCTATGTGTCCGGCACTTGGACTGACCACCGACCGGATTCCGGCGGATCAGCTCAAGTTTAACGGTGTTTCTCCGTATCTGCTCTTCGTCAGTGCCGGCTCGAATGACCAGATCGTCTGGTCGTCGCCAAAGGATTACCACGACACAATGACGCAGAACGGAACCATGCACATCTGTCACACCGTGACAGGCGGAGATCATGGCGGAAAAGCCATTTGTCCGCACATGTACAACTATATCCGTGCAATTTTCCATGCATCGTAAACGGGTATCATAATCTAAATTCCAAATATGGAGCAGGCAGTTATGCCTGCTCTTTTTGGCTTTACGGCAAAAAAATCAATCGGATATTCCAAAAAGTAATAGCAAACTGTAAAAAATAGATATTTTACATGTCACCGAATCGCTGGTATAATGGAAACAATAAAAACCACATGGAAACCGCAGAAATGGAGCGAATTATGAAAACAACGATCATTGGATTTCCCAGAGTTGGCAGCCTTCGGGAACTGAAGTTTGCCAGCGAGAAGTATTTCAGAAATGAGATCACAGCACAGGAACTGGAGCAGACCGCACAGCAGCTACGTGCTGCCCACTGGAACTTGCAGAAAGAAGCCGGAATCGGACTGATTCCGGTAAACGATTTCTCTTTCTATGATAATATGCTGGATACCGCAGTGCTTTTCGGTGCAGTGCCGAAGCGCTATCGTGACCTGCATCTCTCGGAACTGGACACCTATTTCGCCATGGCACGCGGCTATCAGGGAACACAGGGTGATGTCAAGGCATTTGCCATGAAGAAGTGGTTCAACACGAACTATCACTACATGGTGCCGGAAATTGCAGACGACACACAGATTTTTCTCACCGGAACCAAGCCGTTTTCCGAGTGGCAGGAAGCAAAGCAGCAGGGCATTTCCGGAAAACCGGTGCTCATCGGACCGTTTACGTTTTTGAGGCTGGCAAAGTACACCGGCGAAAAGACAGCAGAGGATTTTGCCGATGAGGCTGCTGCTGCATACTGCACCTATCTGGAAAAGTGGAACGAACTTGGCGCAGAGTGGGTAGAATTTGATGAACCGTGTCTGGTTATGGATTTGACCGCAGCGGAAATCGACCTGTTCCGTCGGCTCTACCAGAAGATTTTGGCAGCAAAGGGCAGTGTTCGGGTATTGCTGCAAACCTACTTCGGAGATGTTCGGGACTGCTATTCCACCGTATGCAAACTGGCGTTTGACGGAATCGGTTTGGATTTCCTCGAAGGAAAACAGTCGCTGTCTCTGGTACAGGCAAATGGATTCCCCAAGGAAAAGGTGCTGTTTGCCGGCGTTGTCAATGGCAAGAACATCTGGCGCAACCGCTACGACAAGACCAGAAAACTGGTGGAACAGCTGAAGCCGTTCTGCGGAGAAATCGTTTTGAACACCTCGTGTTCTCTGCTCCACGTGCCGTACACGCTGCGCCATGAGAAGAAGCTGGCGGAGGAATACCGGAAGCACTTTGCCTTTGCTGAGGAAAAGCTGACCGAACTCTCGGAGCTGTCCCGGATTCTGGATGCTGCGGATCCCGCAAAAACCGCAGCATATCAGAAAAACGCCGCACTCTTTGCCGAATCCAGAAATTGCAGCAATGCAGCGGTACAGGAAAAAGTGGCTGCTCTGACCGCATCAGATTTTGTGCGTCTGCCGGCATTTGCAGAACGGGAAAAGATTCAGCATGCCGAATTCCAGCTGCCGTTTCTGCCGACAACGACCATCGGTTCTTTCCCGCAGACTGCGGAGGTTCGTGTCAACCGTGCGGCATTCCGAAAAGGTGAGATCACCGAGGCAGAGTATGTACAGTTTAATCGCCGGAAGATCGCAGAGTGCGTCAAGGCGCAGGAGGAGATCGGACTAGACGTGCTGGTACACGGAGAATTCGAGCGAAACGACATGGTGGAATATTTCGGCGAGTGTCTGGACGGCTATCTGTTTACTGAAAAGGCATGGGTGCAGTCCTACGGCACACGCTGTGTAAAACCGCCGGTGGTATGGGGCGACATCAGCCGTGCCAAACCCATGACTGTGGATTGGTCGGTATATGCGCAGAGCCTGACGAAAAAGCCCATGAAGGGCATGCTGACTGGCCCTGTGACGATTTTGAACTGGTCGTTCCCGAGAGAGGACATTTCCCTTCAGGCGTGTGCTTACCAGATCGCACTGGCGATTCGGGAGGAAGTGCTGGATCTGGAGAAAAACGGAATCCGCATGATTCAGGTAGACGAAGCTGCTCTGCGGGAAAAGCTGCCGCTGCGGAAGTCGGACTGGCAGCTGGATTATTTGAGCTGGGCAATTCCGGCGTTCCGTCTGGTACACAGCGGTGTCAAGCCGGAAACGCAGATTCACACCCATATGTGCTACAGTGAATTTGCAGATATCATCCGTGAGATCGACGACATGGATGCCGATGTCATCACCTTTGAGGCAAGCCGTTCCGATCTGACGATTCTGGATGTTTTGCAGGAAAATAATTTCCGCACGGAAGTTGGCCCCGGCGTCTATGACATCCACTCGCCCCGTGTTCCCTCTGTGGAGGAGATTCAGACGGCAATCGAAAAGATGCTGAAGCGCATCCCCAAGGAAAAGCTCTGGGTCAATCCGGACTGCGGTCTGAAGACCAGAGGCGAGGCAGAAACACGCCCCAGTCTGAAACACATGGTACAGGCTGCCGCAGCGTGCAGAAACGCAAAGTAATCCAATCGGAAAACAACAACTGCCATCATCCATAGAAACTGCCGTTCCGTAAAGTTTTGCGGAACGGCAGTTTCAGATTTTTGAATGTGTAGTCAATGGATATTAGAACCTGTCTTCACAAGCGTATACAAGTGTCTTTTCGGCAAATTTTGCTGCATCCTGCGTGAAAAATACTTGCCGGGCGACAGCCCGCCTGCGTATTTTTGCCTTGCCTGCAACAAAATTATGCTCGAAAATCCACATATATTTCTTGTGAAGACAAGTTCTTAATCTGCTTTTTCTTTTTCGCTCTGCTTTGCCTTTCCCGGTTTCTCGGAAAAGAACTTCAAAAGCTGTAAGCCCCAGATCACAGCACCGCCGATCAGGAAGAAAAGAATGTTGAAGGTGTGCAGAGAGAGGGCATCCTGCGGATTTTTCAGCGTGGTCGGTCCCATGGTGATCGCATAAAGCGAACCGATCATCAATCCGATGATGAGAAAGACCGTCGCAGCACGATGCTTTTCCAGCGCAGCACGGATGATTTTGATAATGGCAACGATGCCCGTCAAAACGCCAATGCCAAATACAATGACGATGGGGAGAGAGTGGAGCTGCAAGTGCAGGATGTCTTTGATGGCGGTGATGATAGGCAGGTAGATGCCGAAGATCAGCAGCAGCGTCGAACCGGAGATGCCCGGCAGAATCATGGCACAGATGGCAACTGCACCGCAGACAAAGACATAGAGGTACATCCCGATTCCCGGATGGCTCAGATCCATGCCGTTTCCGCCGCCCACCGGATTGAAGTAGGTGATAGCGGATACCAGCGCAATGCCAATGAGGATGAAGAAGATTCGGCTGAGCTTCTCTTTCAGACATCCTTTTTCCTCTATGATGACAATAGGAATTGCAAAGACAATGAATCCCATAAATAGCGAGGATATCTGGTAGATGTGCGTTTCAAAGACGTTTGCCAGAATCAGCACGGCAAGACAGAATCCGATTGCCCAGCCAATGCCGAGCTTGATCAGATACTTCAGGGCGGCAATGCGTTTTTCCTTGGTTCCGGAGATCAGGTCATCTAGCGAGTCGACAAAGCGGTCGTAGAATCCCAGCAAAAACGCAATGGTTCCGCCGGATACGCCGGGAACGCTGTCCGCCAGCGCCATGCAGAATCCATGGATAAATGTGATGATTTTTTTCATGTCACAATAGCTCCTTTGTAATTTGTCTTTTTTATCATACATGAAAAAATTCAAAGAAAACGAAACGATTATTTAACGAACGATAAAGTATTATTAAACTATTCTTAAATTGAAAAGATACGTGAATTGAAACTGTCAAAAATCGCTGTGGCTTCGGGCAAAACGCCGGCTTTGGAAGCATAATATCGGCGTGAAATGAAAAAATCCGCATGTTGTTCCCGCAAAAAATGCCGGTCAGAAAAACTTGATATTTACCGAAAAGTGTGCTATAGTTATAGGGATATCTCAGACTGATCGAAATGGAAGTGAAAAAATGCGGTTATTCATGGCTGGACTCGATGTGCATTCAGCAGAGATTGCAGTGCGGGAGGCGCTTGCGTTTTCCATGGAGCAGGCGAAGGCATTCCTGACCGCACTGGTGCAGGAATCCGGCGTATCCGGTGCGGTGCTCTTGGCGACCTGCAATCGGACAGAATTATACATCACTGCGGAATCGGACATTTCTCCGGCGGAGCTGCTGCGTGCGGCAAAATCCGAAACGGCGGTGCCGGAACTCTTGTTGCTGGAGGAGATGGCGGCAGCGCAGCATCTGATGGAGGTCGCCTGCGGTTTGCACTCCCAGATTCTGCACGAGGAACAGATCGTGACACAGATCGGCGGTGCGCTGGAAATGGCGAGAAGCTGCCATACCACAGATGCGGTGCTGGACACACTGTTCCGCACGGCGGTTTCCGCCGGGAAGGAGGCATTGACGCAGGTCGCTGTTTCTGCCGTGCCGCTCTCCGTGTCCTATCGTGCAGTGCAGCGTCTGGAGCAGGTGCTGGGGGACTTGCGGGAAAAGCGCTGTCTTGTCATTGGCAACGGTAATATGGGACGGCTCGCCGCATCTCTGCTGGTGCAAAAGGGGTGCCAAACAATGGTGACGCTTCGCTCCTATCATTGTGGGGAAACTGTTGTGCCCTTTGGCACTGTGCCCGTATCCTATGAACAGCGCTTTTCCCGGATGGAGCAGGCGGACATTGTCATCAGCGCCACCCGCAGCCCGCACTATACCATCTGGAAGCACCAGCTGGAACAGGTGCAGCACCGTCCGGCGATGCTGGTAGATCTGGCAATGCCACGGGACATCGAAGCCTCCTGCGGGACACTGGACGGCGTGACGCTGTGGAATCTGGACGACTTACAGAGCGACACAGCACCAGACCAGCAGGCAATCACTGCGCTGCACCAAATTGCCAAGCAGTATGCGGATACCTTTCGCATGTGGCGAAACTATCGGGACTCGGTGCCATATATGCAGCAGCTGAAAGAACTGACAGCCCAGCGTATTCTGCATAGCACAGCAGTTGATGCTTATCAGTCTGTACCGCAGCTGGAGAAGATCGTTCGCCTGACCGCAGAAAAAACGGTGGACATGCTTATGGGCAGCATGAAAGCCCAGATTGAACCGGCGCTGTTGCAGGATTGCTGTACCAAAATCAAAGACAGGGGGCGATTTTAACCCATGGGAGAAGTGATTCGCATTGGCAGCCGTGCCAGCCGTCTTGCCATCATCCAGAGTCAGCTGGTCATGGCGGAGATTCAGCGCAGCCTGCCGGATGCCAGGCTGGAACTGGTGACCATGAAAACGACTGGCGACAAGATTCTGAACCGGACGCTGGACAAGATTGGCGGGAAAGGATTGTTCTTAAAGGAATTGGATAATGCGCTTTTATCCGGAGAAGTGGATTTGTGCGTGCACAGCCTGAAAGATGTGCCGGTGGAGGAGAATCCGGCGCTGCCCATTGGCGCATATTCTGCACAGGAGTCGCCCGGCGATGTTCTGGTTTTGCCGGAGGGAGCTCCTGACTGGGACGCTGCTGCGCCGGTGGGATGCGCCAGCTTGCGGCGTAGCATGCAGTTTCAGCAGCTGCATCCGGATGCGGCGGTCAGGCCGGTGCGGGGCAATGTGCTGACACGGCTGGAAAAGCTGGATCGCGGGGAATACGGCGCTCTGATTCTGGCGGAAGCCGGCTTAAAACGGCTGGATCTGAGTCATCGGATTCACCAGCGGTTTTCACCGGAACAGATGGTGCCGGCAGCCGGGCAGGGTGTTATGGTGACGCAGAGCCGTGCCGGTGAGTACGCCGAACTGCTGGAAAAGCTGAACCATCCGGATGTTGCACTCTGCGCCAAAACAGAACGCCGCTTGTCAGCACTGCTGGGCGGAGACTGCTCTGCGCCGGTGGGCTGCCACGCCAGATGCAGCGGAACACAGATGACGCTCTACGGATTTTCCGGTATGGGCGGCGTTCCGAAACGTGCCGTGGTACAGGGAAATGTGAGAGATGCTGCTGTGCTGGCGGAAGAACTGGCACGGCAACTTGCATAATTCAATAGAAAGCTGGTATGAACAATGAATTTGGCCAATCGTCCCCGTCGTCTGCGCAGCAGTGCGCTGCTTCGCAGCATGGTACGGGAAACACGGATTTCTGCGGATACGCTGGTCTATCCCATGTTTGTGCAGGAGGGAACCAACGTCAAGGAGGAGATTCCCTCCATGCCCGGACAGTATCGGTGGAGTCTGGATCGAGTGGATGAGATTTTGCATCAGGTGTCGGATTCCGGCGTGAAGAGCGTGCTGCTCTTCGGCATTCCGGCACAGAAAGATGAGGTCGGCAGCAGCGCATGGCAGCCGGACGGCATTGTGCAGCGAGCAATCCGGCACATCAAAGCGGCTTTTCCGCAGTTCTATGTGATTACCGATGTCTGTATGTGCGAGTATACCTCCCACGGGCACTGCGGGATTCTCTGCGGACATGACGTGGATAACGATCAGACGCTGGAAGTGCTGGCAAAAACTGCGCTCTCCCACGTGCAGGCAGGGGCGGACATGGTAGCGCCCTCAGATATGATGGACGGCAGAGTGGGAAGAATCCGGCAGGTTCTGGATGAAAACGGTTTTGTGAATACACCCATTATGGCGTATTCCGTCAAGTATGCCTCAGCTTTCTACGGACCGTTTCGGGATGCTGCCGGTTCTGCGCCGGCGTTCGGCGATCGGAAGGGCTACCAGATGGATCCGCACAACGCACGGGAGGCAATTTTGGAGGCAGAGCTGGACGTGCAGGAGGGTGCGGACATCCTTATGGTGAAGCCGGGCATGGCATATCTGGATGTGCTGAAGTCGCTGAAAGAGCGTTTTCACCAGCCCGTTGCGCTCTATAGCGTCAGCGGAGAATATGCCATGATTCAGGCAGCAGCTGCTGCCGGATATATCGACAGAACTGCCGTTATCTGTGAATCAGCAGTGTGCATGTACCGTGCCGGTGCAGATCTGCTGATTACCTATTTCGCCATGGAACTGGCGCAGTATATCAAAGAGGGGAGAATTGGATGATGCATACAGAGTGTTCAGAGGAACTCTATTCCCGTGCCAAGGAATTGATGCCGGGCGGTGTCAATTCTCCGGTGCGTGCGTTTTTGTCTGTGGGCGGAACGCCGCGGTTTATCCGGCGTGCCAAGGAGCAATACCTCTATGATGAGGACGGCAACGCCTATATCGATTACATTGGCTCGTGGGGGCCGATGATTCTGGGACACAATCCGGATTTCGTGCTGGATGCCGTCCGGAAACAGCTGGAAAACGGTCTGAGCTACGGTGCAGCCACTGCACTGGAAGTGGAGATGGCGGAGCTGATTCATGAGATCGTGCCGTGCGTGGAGATGATGCGTATGGTGAACTCCGGCACAGAGGCTGTTATGAGTGCCGTGCGTGCTGCCAGAGGCTTTACCGGCAGAGATAAGATCGTGAAGTTTGAGGGCTGCTACCACGGCCACGCTGATGCTATGCTGGTCAAAGCCGGATCCGGTGTCATGACCTCCGGCATTCCGGATTCCAGCGGAGTCCCACGGGGATGTACTGCTGATACCCTCTCTGCGGTTTATAACGATCTGGACAGCGTGGAACGGCTGTTCCAGCAGTACCCTTCGGAGATCGCCTGTGTCATCGTCGAACCGGTGGCAGCTAATATGGGCGTAGTCGTGCCGAAAAAGTCCTTCCTTCCGGGATTGCGCCAGCTCTGTGACCAGTACGGCGCACTGCTGATTTTCGATGAGGTCATTACCGGATTCCGTCTGCAAATCGACGGCGCAATCGGACACTTTGGCATCACGCCGGATCTGGTGACTTATGGCAAGATCATCGGCGGCGGTATGCCGGTTGGCGCATACGGCGGAAGAAAGGAGATCATGCAGCTGGTTTCGCCCCTCGGTTCTGTCTATCAGGCGGGGACGCTCAGCGGCAATCCCGTGGCAATGTGCGCCGGTCTGACGCAGCTTCGCTATCTGAAAGCGCATCCGGAGGTGTACCGGCAGATCGGCTTCCTGTCCCACCGTCTGCGAAGCGGTTTGGAGGAGATTATTCGCCGGTATCATGCGCCGTGCACCGTCAACGGCATCGGTTCGCTGTCCTGCCTGTACTTTACGTCGGAACCTGTGACCGATTATACCAGTGCCAAGAAAGCGGACACTCAGCAGTTTAAAGAATATTTCCACTATATGCTGGACACCGGAAGCTACTTTGGCCCAAGCCAGTTCGAGGCGGCATTTGTCTCCAATGCGCACACGCTGCGTGAAATTGATAAGACGCTGGCGGATGCCGAGGATTACTTTGCATCCCGGAACTTTTAAGGAGAGAACGATGGAACAGGGAATGGTATTTCTGGTGGGAGCCGGTCCGGGCGATCCGCTTTTGCTGACAGAGCGTGGGAAACAGTGCCTGCAAACTGCGGATGCTGTGGTCTATGATGCGCTGGCGAGCGCTTCAGTTTTAAACCTGACCCGACCGGACTGCGATCTGATCTTTGCCGGAAAGACTGCCGGACTGCACCACAAAAAGCAGAGCGAAACCAATCTTCTGCTGGTAGAGTTGGCGCAGCAGGGGAAAAAGGTGGTGCGTCTGAAAGGCGGTGATCCCTTTGTCTTTGGCAGAGGGGGAGAAGAGGCGCAGATGCTGCGGAAACACGGCGTGCCGTTTGCCATTGTGCCGGGCGTGTCCTCTTGCTATAGTGTTCCGGCATATGCCGGGATTCCGGTGACCCATCGGGATCACGCCTCTTCGTTCCATGTCATCACCGGACATCGAAAGGCATCCCGGCAGGAGGAATCGGACGGCGCTGCACTGGCAAAGCTGGAGGGAACGCTGGTCTTTCTCATGAGTCTTGGCAATTTGCCCCGCATTGCGGATACGCTGATACAGGGCGGAAAATCGCCTGGCACGCCGGCAGCCGTGATTGAGCAGGGGACGACTGCACGGCAGCGTGTGGTCACAGCACCCCTGGCGCACATTGCACAGGCGGCGCAGGATGCCGGTTTGCACACACCGGCGATGACGGTTGTGGGAGATGTGGTCTCTCTGCGTCAGGAATTGCAATGGCAGGAGCGTGGAGCACTCTACGGAAAAAAAGTGTTGCTCACGGGAACACCGGACTATGTGCGGAAGGCAGCGCTTCCGCTTCGAAAGCACGGCGCAGAGGCAGCAGAGGTGAGCCTGATCTATCCGCAGGAACCGCAAGAGGGCACATTTTCCGCAATTCCGTGGGGCGACTATACATGGCTGGTGCTCACCAGTGCCAACGGTGTGGAACTGTTTTTTGCCGGATTGCAGCGGGATAGCGTAGATCTTCGGCAATTGCTGCACCTGCACTTTGCCGTCATCGGTAAGGGTACGGCGCAGGCGCTTGCACGGCATGGGATTTTTGCGGACTGCATCCCGCCGCAATTTCACAGCGACAGTCTGGCGGAAGCGCTGATTCCCCAGCTGACGGCGCAGGACAAGGTGCTCCTGCTTCGGGCGGAGAACGGCTCTGAGGTGCTGCCGCAGCGTCTGGAACAGGCTGGTGTGTGCTTCCGCACTGTGCCGTTCTATGCAGTAAAGTCGGACTGGCGGAAAAAGCAACTGTTGCTGGCGGAGTTGAAAACGGCGGACTATGTGTTTCTCGCCAGTTCCTCCGCTGCCAGAACCTTTGCGGAAATGACTGCCGGAGAAGATCCCTATGCTGCACAGGTCATCTCCATTGGCGATGCGACCACGCACACAGCGGAATCCTTTGGAATCCCTGTGGCAAAGACGGCAAAACAGTCAGACATTGACGGCATGCTTCAGTGTATTCTCCCTCCTGCTGCAGCGGAGGATGCCAGATGACCGGTTATCCCATCTCCCTGCATTTGCAGGGAAAAAAGTGCGTTGTCTTTGGTGCCGGAAAAACAGCACAGCGGCGGGTGCAGGGACTTTTGCAGGCTGGTGCAGCGGTGACTGTGATTGCGCCGGAACCCAAGCCGGACTGCTGGAACAAGGCAGATCTGACCTATGTGCAGGCGCATTACCAACAGGCGTTTCTGGAGGAGGCGCTGCTGGTGTTTGCAGCGACCAATGACGCAGCATGCAATGCGCAAATCGTACAGGACGCACAGGCACTGGGAAAGCTGGTTTCCACGGTGACGGCGGATGCAGCGAATCTCTCTGATTTTTCCGTGCCAGCTACCCGCTGCAGCGGTGCGGTGACGCTTTCCGTGACAACAGACGGCAAAGCACCAGCGCTCTCCGTTGCCATTTGCGATGCACTGGTACCGGCGCTTGCAGATTGTGAAATGCTCTGCACCTGTATTTGCACGCTGCGCAACACTTGGAAAAAAACGATACCGGAACAGCGTCGCCGTGCACAGCTGCTCCGGCAGATCACAGCATCGGATGCACTAGCGCTGTTTCGAGAACAGGGACAGACCGCCTACCTCCAATACGCTGCGAAACTGTCCGGCATTGTACCGCAGGAGAAAACCGCAATTCTGGCGGTCAGCTTCGGCACTGCCTACGCAGAAACACGGGAGCAGACCATCGGTGCTGTGGAACGGGCAATCGGCAAGGCATTTCCGGAGGCGGACGTGTATCGTGCCTTTACCAGTAGCCGAATTGTCCGCCGAATGCGGCAGAACGGAACCCAAGTCGATACGGTGAACGAGGCACTGGAACGTCTGAAGCAGCTGGGCTATACGCAGATATTCTGTCAGCCGACTTATGTCGCTGCCGGCAAGGAATACGAACAGCTTTGCACCGATGCAGCGAAATGGAAACGGTCGTTTCTGCATCTCTCCGTGGGAGTGCCGCTGCTGATGCACACGGCGGATTATCCGCATCTCATTCAGACGATGGCGGAATCCGGCATCATTGCCCATGAAGCGCATCGTGCCTATCTTCTGATGGGACACGGAACGGCACATGCCGGCACGCTGGCATATCCGGTGTTTGAGGACTGGCTGCGGCACTGCGGATATGACAATGTGTTTGTAGGGACGCTGGGCGGTGTGCCGACCCTGGAAATGGCACTGGCACAGCTGAAAAAGCACGCCTATACGGAAGTGGTGCTCTCTCCTATGCTGCTGGCAGCAGGAAAGCATGTGCAGCGGGATATGGCGGGGGAACATCCGGCATCCTGGAAATCGATTCTGGAACAGAACGGGTATTCTGTGACAGTGCAGACGCAGGGACTTGGCGCATATCCGGCAATACAGGAGCGCTATGTTGCGCATTTGCGGGAACTGATGGCATCACAGAATTTCCCTGAAACTAAATAAGATTTGATATCGTAACCGGATAGGAAGTTTTCCTGTCCGGTTCTTTTTTGTGCATTTTGATGTTCTAATCACTCGCTTTTCGACTTCGTTTTATCACATCATACAAAAAGAGTAAAATCCTCTTGACAAACTCCTAGTTTTGCGGTATCATATATGGCATATTAAACATATCAAAACAATATGAATTATAGGGAAAGGAGGACATGACAATGCGGTATTTCAATTTAAAAGCGACAGGCGGCATTGTACGATGTTTCTTCTCTTTTTCTGGAATAGAGATCGCACAATCCATTCATAGGAAAGAAAGAGGGAAAAGAACATGAAAAAGAGCAAGATCAAGATTTTTGGACTTTTGGCAGCAGTCGTTTTGACTGGAGGAATTTTCGCCGGATGCGGAAGTGCTTCGGATGACACGGTCAGCATTGTCAACGTCTCCTACGACCCCACCCGAGAGCTTTACTCGGAGTACAACAAGATTTTCGCCGAGCACTGGAAAGAAAAAACCGGACAGGATGTGGAAGTCACACAGTCCCATGGCGGTTCCGGTAAACAGGCGCTGGAAGTTGCCAACGGTCTGGAAGCCGATGTGGTAACCTTGGCGCTGGAATATGATGTGGATGCCATTCAGGACGCCGGACTGATCGAGGACGGCTGGGTCAATGAGTTTGACGATGACAGCGCACCGTACACCTCCACCATTGTTTTTCTGGTGCGGAAGGGCAACCCCAAGGACATTCATGACTGGGACGATCTGGTCAAGGATGGCGTCGGCGTAATCACCCCGAACCCCAAGACCTCCGGCGGTGCGAGATGGAACTATCTGGCAGCTTGGGCGTATGCCGACAAGCAGGACGGCGGCGATGAGGCAAAGACAGAAGAATTCATCAAAAAGCTTTACCAGAACGTTCTGGTGCTGGACTCCGGCGCAAGAGGTGCGACGACGACCTTTGTGGAGAACGGACAGGGCGATGTGCTGATCGCATGGGAAAATGAGGCGTATCTGTCTATCAAGGACAATCCGGACGACTATGAGATCATCACGCCGAGCATCAGTATTCTGGCGCAGCCCTCTGTGGCAGTGGTGGATTCTGTGGTAGACGAACGTGGCACACGGGATGTGTCAACGGAGTATTTGCAGTATCTCTATTCGGACGATGCGCAGCGCATCGCAGGGGACAACTATTACCGTCCCTCCAACCCGACAATTTTGCAGGAATATGCAGATGTGTTTAACTTAAATATTGACCTTGTCACCATTCAGGATTTCGGCGGATGGGATGAAGCGCAGAAAAAGCACTTCGCCGAGGGCGGAATCTTTGACAAGATCTACGAAAAATAAGGAGCAACTATGAAAAAAGGCAGCAAACGGGTGATTCCCGGATTTGGATTATCAATGGGAGTGACACTTTCCATTCTCAGCATCATCGTTTTGATTCCGCTGGCGTCGCTGATCATCTACACTGCGCAGCTCAGCCCGTCAGAGTTTTTCGAAACGGTAATACGTTCCCGTGTTCTGGCAAGCTTTCGTGTAAGCCTGCTCACGGCGTTTATTGCCTCTGCAATCAATGCGGTGATCGGTGTAATTCTTGCATGGGTGCTGGTGCGCTACCGTTTTCCGTGCAAGCGCCTGCTGAATGGAATGATCGAGCTGCCGTTTGCGCTGCCGACTGCTGTTGCCGGAATTGCGCTGACTTCCCTGACCGCAGATACCGGTCTGGTGGGAAAGTTCTTCGCCCGTTTCGGCATTGAGATCGCTTATACCAGAGCCGGTATCACAGTCGCACTGGTGTTCATCGGCATTCCGTTTGTGGTTCGCACCGTGCAGCCGATTTTGGAAAAGCTTGACCCGACCTATGAAGAGGCAGCCGGTGTGATGGGTGCAAGCCGTACCCGCATCTTCTGGAAAGTGATATTTCCGGAAATTCTGCCGGCAACTCTGACAGGGTTCGGATTGGCGTTCGGCAGATGTCTTGGAGAATACGGCAGCGTCGTATTCATCGCCGGCAATCAGCCCTATGAAACAGAGATCACACCGCTGATTATCATGTCAAAGTTACAGGAATATGATTATACCAGTGCAACTTCCATTGCATTGGTGATGCTGGTCGCTGCATTCTTGATTTTGTTCTTTACCAATCTGGTGCAGGCGAGAAGCGCAAAGATTTTGAAGGGAGGTCAGTAAATCATGCACGAAGAAACTGTGGGTTCCAAAGTCGTCAAATGGGTTTTGATCGGTGTCAGTGTCCTGTTTCTAGTCCTGCTGCTGCTGCTCCCTTTGGTGACGGTAATTTCCGAGGCGCTGCGGGATGGCTGGAAAACCTATCAGGCAGCGGTAACCGATAAATACACGGTCAAGGCAATTCTCCTGACCTTGGAGGCAACTGCCTGCGCTGTTGGCATCAATACGATTTTTGGTGTATTTGCAGCACTTGCAGTGACCAAATACCACTTCCGTGGGAAGAAAGTTCTCACGACACTGATCGATGTGCCAGTTACGGTGTCGCCTATTATCGCCGGTTTGATTTTCCTGCTGACGTTCGGCAGACAGAGCGTGCTGTATCCGCTGATGCAGGATCTGGGCATCAAGGTGGTGTTCGCCGTACCAGGCATTATTCTGGCGACGATTTTTGTCACATTCCCGTTTGTATCACGGGAGCTGATTCCGGTTCTGGAATCGCAGGGATCGGACGAGGAAGAGGCTGCAGCTCTGATGGGCGCAGGCGCCTGGACGATTTTCCGCAAGGTCACGTTCCCGCATATCAAATGGGCACTTTTGTATGGCGTGGTGCTCTGTGCAGCGAGAGCCATGGGTGAGTTCGGTGCAGTTTCCGTCCTCTCCGGACACCTGCGTGGTAAGACCAATACACTACCCCTGCACGTGGAGATCCTGTTCAATGAATTCCAGTATGTGCCGGCGTTTGCAGTTTCGTCCATTCTGGTTCTCATGGCAATTGTAATTCTGGTGATTCGCAGCTTGATTGAACACCGGGGAAAGAAGGAAACCTGATGTATGTAGAATTGAATCACATCAACAAGCGCTTTGGCAACTATCAGGCATCGGATGATGTGAGTTTTGGAATTGAAAAGGGAAAACTGATTGGACTGCTTGGCCCCAGCGGCAGCGGTAAAACAACCATTCTGCGCATGATCGCCGGTCTGGAACATCCGGACAGCGGTGAGATCAAGATTGATGGCACTGTGGTCAACGATATTCCCGCCAGCAAGCGTGGCATTGGCTTTGTTTTTCAGAACTATGCGCTGTTTCGGTATATGACGGTGTATGACAACATCGCTTTTGGACTGAAAGTGCAGAAAGTGGACAGAAAGACCATTGCCAGCCGTGTGGCAGAGCTGATCGACCTCATCGGGCTGAAAGGACTGGAAAAGCGCTATCCCAGCCAGCTCTCCGGCGGACAGCGTCAGCGTGTGGCATTTGTAAGAGCCCTTGCGCCGAATCCGCAGCTTCTGCTGCTGGACGAGCCGTTTGCAGCAATTGATGCGAAAGTGCGTCAGGAGCTGCGCAGCTGGCTGAAAGAGATGATCGGCAAGCTCGGTGTCACCAGTATTTTTGTCACCCACGATCAGGATGAGGCAATCGAAGTTGCCGATGAGATTATCATCACCAATCGAGGCAGAATTGAACAGATGGGAACGCCGCTGGAGATCTACCGCCATCCGCAGACCTCTTTCACAGCTTCGTTTTTCGGACACACCTCCGTGCTGGCAGACTACCGGAAGTATCACACATTCCAGCAGATGGAACACGTGGAAAAGGCAATCGTCCGTCCGGAGTTCCTGAAAATCACCAAGAAGGGCGAGGTACAGAAGTACGGCAGTTCTGCTTCTCAGGGCGTGGTGGAACGGGTTTCTTTTCGTGGCGACTGGATCGAGCTGGAAGTTCGTGTGAACGGCGATTTGCTGATTGCCAAGCGTGACCTGGAAGAGCCTGGCGTTTCCGTTGGAGAAACAGTGGACGTATTCCTCTACCGCATCTTTGTGATTGCCGGCAAGAAGTGCTATCTTCTGGAGAATCAGTCCTTGCAGGATGATTCTGTATTTATTTGAGTGCTTTCTCATATTGTTAAGATTACAAATTAAAAGGAGTCGAGTACCATGGCTAAGATTTATCAGGGTGCAGTGGAGCTGATCGGAAATACTCCGCTGGTAGAAGTTATCAATCTGGAACAGCAGGAAGCGCTGAAAGCGAGAGTCCTTGTGAAGCTGGAATATCTCAATCCGGCTGGCAGTGTCAAGGATCGTATCGCCAAGGCAATGCTGGAAGATGCAGAGGCAAAAGGACTGCTGAAAAAGGGTTCTGTGATTATTGAGCCAACATCGGGGAATACTGGAATTGGTCTGGCTGCCATCGCGGCTGCCAAGGG
>ENA-UEPJ01001687-UEPJ01001687.1-human-gut-metagenome-genome-assembly--contig:-NODE-1687-length-25383-cov-23.651387_pt1 | contig 25383 bp, 16 predicted proteins | sample MGYA00242890_ERZ507896 | MGnify/ENA primary metagenome ERZ507896 (study PRJEB26167, sample SAMN06115508) | human gut metagenome | host: Homo sapiens | place: China:Qinghai | collected 2015-08-20... | reverse complement strand
TGGAACTCACAGCAGCGGGACTGTTCGGGACTTTCACCCGATTCCCTTTTCATCCGCTTCTCCGGATAGAGAACGCGAAACAAAACGCCGGCAAAGATAGGAATATATATAATAAGTCTATAAATCTTACAACAGTTTCTTCAAAAAAACATTCATTATTTTATAAGAAGCATAACTTAACCCCTTTCTGCGAGAAGGTAACCGATGAAAGGAAAAACGGGCACATATACAAGAGCATAATGCTCCCATAAAGAACAGAAATCCGGCAGAACTTCTGATATTTCCCATCCCGACCAAAGGTGACACGATACCTCCAAAAGCAAAACCTATTGCCCCTAAAAGAGCCGAAGCTACTCCGGCATTCCTACGTTCACAGTCCATAGCCAAAGTGTTGGAAGCAGTAAAAGCCATTCCTACCATTGAAAGCAAACAAAAGACCAACACTTCATAAACCCAGAAATTGCAATTCAGAAAGAATGCAACGGAAAGTAGTACGGAAATAAACAACATCCCATGATTTCCTATATGTAAGGCATGTTCCATGGTAGAACAACGCACAGACAATGCTGAAGATATTACCATTGCAACCGCATTAACCCCGAAGCAAACACTGAACAGCATGGGTGAAAGACCATAATGTTGTTGCATAATAAAAGGAGCGGAAGCAATATTGGTGAACAGAACACCCATTGTAAAACCGTATTGCAAAATGTAACGCACATATTGGCGGTTACGTAATACGGCACCGAAACGGTGATACATATCTACACATCTTATATTTTGCCTTTGTCCAATTGGCAGAGACTCCTTAAAACGTACACTTCCGATAACCAGAAGAACGCCCAATGCAAACAAAAACCAGAAAATGCCATACCAACCTCCAAAGTCAGCCAATGCCCCACCGCCTATCGGAGCAACTACCGTAGCTATTCCATTGACAGCGCCAATAGTAGCCAACATGCCAGCAAGCTCATGAGCAGAATATTTATCGGCAGCAATAGAACGGGATATCACAACTCCTCCCGCTCCGGCAACTCCCTGCACAAAACGCCACAACACAAACTGTGATATGTCCCGGGAGAAGATACAGCCTACAGTAGAAATCAGAAATAGACCCATAGCTACCAACAAGGGAGAACGGCGACCGTACTTATCACTTAACGGACCAAAAACCAATTGTCCTATCGCCAGCCCCACCATACTCGTAGTAAGCCCTAACTGCACTTTTGAAGATGTAGTCTGGAAGAAATCCGACATTGCCGGTAAAGTAGGAAGATACATGTCCATAACAAATGGACCAAAAGCGCTCAACATCCCCAAAAACACCAATATGAAACCTTTTGAATTTTGTTTACCTGTCATTATCTTTCCCTCTTTTAAAATCGGCGGCAAAATTATCCCATATTTTCCAAACAGCCTATGGCTTATCTTGTACAAAACATTTCATTTTCGGAACAATATACAGTATTATCATTGAATATTAGTATATTTGTTGCGTAAAACAGAACTTTATTCACATGTACGAACAAATATCTCCAGACACTTCCCATATCAGATATGAAGAAACCGACTTGTCGTATCTGAAACTACGTCCATACCGTTTTAAATGTGGCATATACTTAATCTGCATACAGGGTAAAAGCATTATTTCGACAGGAGTGCAACAATATGCTTTTGATGAACAAACCGAATTAATTTTCCTTACAGGCAGCCTCATCCAGATAATACAGGCCTCTGCCGATTTTAAAGTACGGATACTTCTATTTCCCAAAGACGTTTTCCTAAAAGCAATACTACCGATTGATACCCCCTACTTCAATTACGTACATGAACACCCGCATTATCATCACACGGCAGATGAAAGGAGTCAGAATACGTGGCGGGAAATTGTATTATGGATGGACGTTGCCCAAATGCTTTTCAAGAACAACAACACACTCTTGTTCAGAAAACAACAAGAACTTAATTTCCTTCAAAGCATATTAATGTGGCTTTTCAATACTATTCCGGAAAAACTGGCTGCCAATAAGCAATATAGCAGAAAACAGATGCTCTGCCACCAGTTCATGCAACTGATACGCGAACACAGTACTTGCGAACATCAAGTTCCGTTTTATACGGAACAGCTCTGCATAACTCCTCGTTACCTATACGAAATCACCACTCAATACATGAATGGAAAAACGCCTAAACAACTGATAGATGAGCAACTGATAGCGGAAGCCAAAGTTCTTTTAAACGAACCGTGCTTATCTGTTACCGAAATTGCCGAACTGCTGAACTTTGCCGACCAATCTTACCTGAGCCGTTTTTTCAAAAAGAACACCGGCATGTCTCCTAAAGAATTCAGGTTACAAAAGCTATTATAACCAGTTTCGTCAAAATAATTTAAAATCGGTTGTTTTAACCGCCATTTTATTAACTTTGTTAGCATAACCAAAACCAAGCTGCCATGAAATACAAATTATTAGTTCTTGACGTAGACGGGACACTTCTCAACGATGCCAAGGAAATCAGTAAACGGACTCTTGCTTCCTTACTTAAAGTGCAGCAAATGGGCATACGTGTCGCATTGGCTTCCGGAAGACCTACATACGGCCTTATGCCATTAGCCAAAACTCTTGAATTAGGCAACTATGGGGGCTTCATTATCTCCTATAACGGTGGTCAGATAATCAATGCGCAAAATGGGGAAATTCTGTTTGAACGGCGAATCAATCCGGAAATGCTACCTTATTTGGAGAAAAAAGCACGCAAAAATAATTTTGCCATATTTACTTACCATGATGATACCATACTGACAGATAGTTCCGATAATGAACATGTCCGTGCCGAAGCCAATTTGAATAATCTGAAAATCATTCAGGAAGAAGAATTTTCCACAGCAATAGATTTTGCACCATGCAAATGCATATTAGTCAGTAATGATGAAGAAGCATTGAAAGATTTGGAAGAACATTGGAAAAAGCGTTTGGACGGAACGCTGGATGTTTTTTGCTCGGAACCTTACTTTCTGGAAGTCGTGCCCTGCGGAATTGATAAAGCAAACACCTTAGGCGTCCTATTATCATATTTGAACATCGCCCGTGAGGAAGTAATCGCCATTGGAGACGGTGTATGCGATGTCAATATGCTCCAAGTTGCCGGTCTGGGCATAGCCATGGGGCATGCGCAAGACTCCGTAAAAGTTTGTGCCGACTATGTAACAGCTTCCAATGAAGAAGACGGTGTTGCCCAATCTGTAGAAAAATTGATTCTGGCTGAAGTGCATGCTGCTGAAATACCTCTTGACCTGCTAAACGAGCGGGCACGCCATGCATTAATGGGCAACTTGGGTATCCAATACACCTATGCCTCGGAAGAACGCATAGAAGCAACCATGCCCGTAGACCACCGTACCCGCCAGCCCTTTGGCATTCTACACGGCGGTGCAACTCTTGCGCTTGCCGAAACCGTTGCCGGACTCGGCTCTATGATAACCTGCCAGCCCGATGAAATTGTGGTAGGCATGCAAGTCAGCGGAAACCATATTTCGTCCGCACACGAAGGAGATACCGTACGTGCGGTAGCGACTATCGTGCATAAAGGACGTTCATCTCATGTGTGGAACGTAGATGTATTTACTTCTACCAATAAGCTGGTTTCTTCTGTCAGAGTTGTTAACAGTGTTTTGAAGAAAAGATAAGTTGAGATATGCCAATATGGAGTAGACTCATAAACATCAGATATGCCATAGTAGATGTCGAAGTCGGCTTGAAAAATCATAAAATCCATGATATCGGAGCACTCCGCCATGATGGTGCAACATACCACAAAGCTTCAAAAAAGGAGTTATTTGAATTTCTCAGCGGCACGGATTATATATGCGGACATAACATCATTCACCATGATGCCAAATATCTATTCACAGACAAAACATGCCAATGGATTTTGGTCGACACGCTTTATATATCTCCTTTGCTGTTTCCGGAACGTCCTTACCATAAGCTTGTGAAAGACGACAAACTGATAAGTGATCAGATGAATAATCCGGTAAATGATTGCGAAAAAGCAAAAGCACTGCTATTGGACGAGATAGCACGCTGGCATTCGTTACCGGATGCAAAGCGCCGGTTATTTGCATCTTTATTAAAGGATAGGAAAGAGTTCGAAGGTTTTCTCAGCATGGTAGATGCTGTGTATGCCAACAAAGGAATATCCGAACTGATTAGCAACCTCTATGTGAATAAAATATGCCAGCATGCAGAGCTTGACATGCTTATCAAACAATATCCGTGCGAACTGGCATACGCATTAGCCCTGATTGACACAATCGACCATCATTCCATTACTCCGGGATGGGTACTTTACAATTATCCCAGAGTGGAATTTGTTATAAAACTTCTACGACACAACAGATGCAACGAAGGTTGTGTTTACTGCAACACCCAACTGGATGTACTACATAACTTAAAAATATTTTTTGGATACGAACAATTCCGCACCTATGAGGGTGAGGCTCTTCAAGAACAAGCCGTTCAAGCAGCGGTAAAAGGCAAATCGTTACTGGCAATATTCCCTACCGGCGGTGGAAAATCGCTGACTTTTCAGCTACCGGCACTCATGTCCGGTCATTCGGTACATGGTCTTACAGTCGTTATCTCACCATTGCAGTCACTGATGAAAGACCAGGTAGATAATCTTGCCGACCGGGGAATTACTGATGCTGTAACCATTAATGGCCTATTAGACCCTATTACGCGGGCACTATCAATACAAAGAGTACAAAATGGGGAAGCTTCCCTCTTATATATAGCCCCCGAAATGCTTCGTTCAAAAACCATTGAGAAAATTCTGATGGCGCGCCATGTAGTAAGATTTGTGATAGATGAAGCACATTGTTTCTCTTCATGGGGACAGGATTTTAGAGTCGACTACCTTTATATTGGGAAATTCATCAGAAAATATCAACAGAAAAAAGGATGCAAAGAACCAATACCTGTGTCTTGTTTCACTGCCACGGCAAAACAGAAAGTTGTGCAAGACATTCGCGATTATTTCAAACAGACATTAAATTTAAATCTGGAATTATATGCATCAACAGCCTCAAGAACAAACCTTCGCTATTCTGTCATACACGCTGAAACTGATGATGATAAATATTTAAAATTAAGAAGACTTATAGCTGAGTCCGATAGCCCTACCATTGTTTACGTATCGCGCACTAAACGTACTAAAGAACTTGCTGTAAAACTAACTCGTGACGGTTATAAAGCATTACCTTTCAACGGTAAGATGGAGTCAGAAGAAAAGATTGCCAACCAAGATGCATTTATGAATGACCAAGTACGCATCATTGTAGCAACTTCAGCCTTCGGTATGGGAGTCGATAAAAAAGATGTCGGCCTTGTAGTACATTATGACATATCCGATTCACTGGAAAACTATGTTCAGGAAGCAGGAAGAGCCGGTCGCGACCCTAAACTCAGCGCACGTTGTTATGTACTTTACAGCGACAATGACTTGGACAAGCATTTTATACTGCTGAATCAAACCAAATTAAGTATCAGCGAAATACAACAAGTATGGAAGGCCATAAAGGACCTTACCAGACAACGTATGAGAGTCAATTGTTCTGCATTGGAAATAGCACGGCAGGCAGGTTGGGACGACTCCGTATCCGATATTGAAACCCGTGTTCGGACGGCATTGGCTACTTTGGAACAAAGCGGATACCTGATAAGAGGAAATAACGTACCCCATGTGTATGCTACGGGTATCACTGTAAAAAATATAGATGAAGCAAGAATGCGCATATCGGCATCATTGTTATTTGGCAGTGATGAAATAGAAAAGGCCGTTCGAATCATCAAATCACTGATTTCACAGAAATATATTACCAAAGCTCAAGACTCAGAGGCTGAATCACGAATTGATTATCTGGCAGATATATTAGGAATCAGTAAAAAAGAAATAATATCTGTTGTAGAGCGCATGCGTCAAGAAGGCATATTGGCAGATAGCAAAGATATATCCGCTTATCTACAGGATACCGGAGACTCGGAACGAAAATCGCAGGCTCTCCTCGAACGCTTTGCAAAACTCGAACGATATATTCTTAACCACATTCCTGACGAATCTTTACAAACATCATATAAGCAACTAAATGATAATGCCACAAACAGCGGAATCAATACATCCAAAGAAAAGGATATTCGGACATTGCTCTATTTCCTCTGTGTCAAAGGATACGTCAAAAAAGAAGAAGACGCTTCCCATAATATAACAATCAGTCGCCAGACAGATTTCGATTCAACCATCAAACAGTTTGAAAAACGACTGGAAATAAGCCGTTTCACCATAGAATGGCTATACAAGTTAGTTGCCGATACGGAAAAAGAATGCTCACAAAACAAAACAGTCCAATTTTCCGTAGTAGAACTTCTAAATCAAATAAAGTCAAATCCCCAATCTCTTTTTAGCGAACCCGACAAACTACAGTTGGAAGATGTGGAAGAAGCCCTTCTTTATCTATCAAAAATCGGAGCATTAAAGCTTGAAGGCGGTTTCCTTATTCTTTATAATGCTATGAATATTCAAAGAATAAAGGATAACAAATCAAGATATAAACAAGACGACTACCGGATGCTCAACGAATTCTACAAGCAAAAAATCCAGCAAGTACATATTGTAGGGGAATACGCCAATTTGATGGTAAAGGATTATAATGCAGCATTGCAGTATGTCCAAGACTACTTCCAGATGGACTACAAAAAATTTGTCGCAAAATATTTTAAAGGAGAAAGAGTAAGTGAAATACAGCGCAACCTGACTCCTCAGAAATACAAGCAACTGTTCGGTCAACTATCCAAATGTCAAATGGAAATTATTTCCGACAAGGAATCGCGCTGCATCGTTGTTGCAGCAGGTCCCGGCAGTGGAAAAACACGCGTACTGGTCCATAAACTTGCATCACTCCTATTACTTGAAGATGTAAAGCATGAACAGCTCCTAATGCTGACATTTTCAAGAGCGGCTGCCACGGAATTCAAACAGAGGCTTATGGAGCTGATAGGAAATGCTGCCCATTTTATTGAGATAAAAACATTTCATTCCTATTGTTTTGACCTTTTAGGAAGAATAGGAAACCTTGAGGATGCCAAAGACATCGTCTCGAAAGCTGCCAAAATGATTAATCAAGGGGAAGTGGAACCAACCAAGATCGGTAAGACAGTACTTGTCATAGACGAGGCTCAGGACATGGGAAAAGAAGAATACGACCTTGTGAATGCCTTGATAGCCAATAATGAAGAGATGCGTGTTATAGCAGTGGGCGACGATGACCAAAACATTTATGAATTCCGCGGTTCGAATTCCCGATATATGTACCGACTGACACAAAATCCTGAAAGTAAGTTCATTGAGATGACTGAAAATTATCGCAGTACACATCATTTGGTAAATTTTGCCAATGAATTCGCTAAGAATATAGGCAAAAGAATGAAAAGTACCCCAATCATTTCAATGCGAAAAGAGAACGGATGGGTTAGAGTAACATATCATCAATCAAAGTATATGTATCAGCCACTGGCTGAAGAACTGCTTCATCAACGAGGAAGCGGGACCTCATGTGTGCTTACCCAAACAAACGAAGAAGCAGTCATTTTAACGGCTCTTTTGCGAAAGCATGCCATAAACAGCAAATTGATACAATCCATGGATGGCTTCCTTTTCTGGAATATGGCCGAGATGAGATATTTTTTGAGATATATAGAGAAACGGATAAAAACTCCTTTAATTCCGGAAGAGTTATGGGAAAAAGCGAAGCATGTAACCTACACCACTTATGAAAAAAGTAAAAGCTTGACATATGTAAAGCGTTGCATAGAACTATTTGAACAAACCAATAAAGTAAAATACCATAGTGACTTCAAAGAATTTGTATTTGAGTCATCAGTAGAAGATTTCTGTGACATTTCGGGGACAGATGTTGTAGTATCAACCATCCATAAAGCCAAAGGAAGAGAATTCGATAATGTGTATATGCTCATATCCGATAATTACTCAAAAGACGACCATCTTATGCGTCGATATTATGTAGGAATGACCCGTGCTAAAAATCAACTGTTTATACATACGAATGGCAACTGCTTCAATCATATAAGCGCTGACAGACATTGTATCGACCGAAAAGAATATGCGATGCCCGAAGAAATAGTTCTGCAACTCTCCCACAAAGATGTCTTTCTGAAATTTTTTAAAGGACGCAAACAAGAGATATTAGCATTAAGAAGTGGAGATTCTCTGATTTACAAAGACTCTGTTTTATATACAGCCTCAACCAATAAAGCGGTAGCAAAATTATCACAGAATATGCAAGCCACAATGTGTGAGTGGGAAAAAAAGGGTTATAAAGTGAGAGCTGCGTATGTCCGATTTATTGTAGCATGGAAATCTAAAGATTCCCCAAAAGATGAACCGGAAACAGCCGTCTTATTAGCAGATTTACTACTTTCATTATAACCTAAGATACATAATCCTCAATCCAAACAAATAAGGAAAACCATGCGGATAATAAGAAAAGCGTGCAACTCATTGAGCTGCACGCTTTTGCTTATTGTTTGTTATCTGTTTACTTATCGGAATCATTTCACTTCTTCAAAGATAATCATTACTGAATATCAATACATTATATATTGCTTGGTACAGATATGATTACTTTGCTCCAGTTACTACATATTTAAGCCTTAGAAAAAGCAGAAAAACCGCCACAGGAAAACTTTAACTTAGTTTAACTATGCTATTTTGTGTGATTTCTGTTTTCTCTTGTTTTCAAATAGTCTTGGATATTTTCTCTTGTTATGGTTTTGCTTTCAAAAATCACTGATTACTATGTGATTGCAAAAATACACCTACGATTTGTCTATCGTTTTTTATGAAAATCTATTGTACCTTTGCATAGGGAAAATAAACAATAATAGGTATGAAGCAAAAACAAGATATACTTCACTCTCTGATAATCGAGGTTACTATGGTGCTATTAGCTTCAATGATAGCGTTTCAAGTATGCAATATGCTTGGAATACGAATGAGTTTGATTCCATTAGTTATGGTCATCGGATATGTCATACAAAAACTACTACACCATCTTTGCATTATCTTAGCAAGGTATCTTGTTGATGCAATTCCTCCATCATTGCTAATATCTGTCAAAAAGTGTGTGAGTAAAAAGACACAGCCTTTAGCGTATTCACCTACCTCAAACAATGAAGAAGTCCAGAAAAAGCGACTGGAGCTATTTCATTATGAATACCAACGTGAGCAACAACAATACCAATGGCAAAAAGAAAGAGAAGAAGATGAAAAATTGAATGCTATCCTGAGATACACACGAGATACATTTAAACGGTTTGATTTGGAGGAAATAGAGATTTACCAAATATGCGAATCTGTCCGCTATTTTGCAATTAACCGTCAAGTGCTTTCTGCAACCGAAATTCATATCAAGAAGCGCACGTCCCTCACTCAAATCTCGTTGAAGAACTTTGCTTGGAATATCGCTTTTCAATATAATATAGGTAGAGATATGACTACATCATTTGTAATGGCGACATTTGCAGAGTGGTTTGCCAATTCCACATTTGATACTGTTAGAAAGAATCTGCGTACAACCACAGGACGGCATAAGATTGAAATAGACGAAAATATTTTGGCAAAGTACAATGTGCAGACCCATTAGCAAAATTAAATTTATGCATGTTTCGCATAATAAGATTAGGCCAACCCCTTATCATATATGACATTCAATAGTTCGTTTGCTAGTTTGGTATCTGAAATTTTAATGATACTGTCTTCTTCTGTTGAATATCCAAGAACATTAACACTACCATACCAGATGGCCGTTTTATCAATGATACAGGCGCATAACGATAGTTTTGGAACAATCCTTATGAATAACCCTTGATTCTTTAGATACTCGGTTTGTTCGTTCTCGGTTGTTGTAAAAATAGCAACATCAATACCATTTGCCTGAAGTTCAAGCAAGTTTTTTATAAGCGCGTTCCGCTCTACACGGTAAAGTCTTGGAGATGATATTACAACAGATTGATTTGAGCTTTTCATTTCTTGAACAATGGGATAACGGAACGTATTCCCATTGAAGATTTGCCCTTCACACGATGATAAATGCAAGTCCTCAGTCGCATCAAATAAAGTCGATACTTCTTTCGTAAGAACACGATAACCAATGGCTGAATATCCCTTTAGCCGTTTACGATACATACTTTCGCACACAGGTTCGTGTATGTCAATATAATCATAAATGCGAACATCTGTTTTACCTTCATTCTCTCTATGCAATCGACCTGCATATTGGGCAACCAATCCTTTCCACGAAATAGGAAGAGCAAGAAATAGTGTATCAAGCCTTGGATAATCAAAGCCCTCTCCTACATATTTTCCTGTAGCGACTATTACAAGAGGAGCGTCCCGTGGAATATCCTGTAGTTTTTGTATAATTTCACGTTTATGTTTGCTCGTACCCTCTCCTGTAAGTTTTATAACATTAGCTACTTGTGGTTCAAGCATTTTCGTAATCAACTCGACATGAGAAGTTCTACTTGTCAGTATAATTGGTGTACGACCTGAGGCTACTGCGTTAAGAACATCTTCTATGATGAGATTATTTCGCATCTCAGATTCCGCAAGTGATTGTGAGAGTGCCGTAAATGTATGTTTGTCGTCTGTAACGGGTCGATACGAAGTAAACCTCGGCACAAGATAACGTTGAAATGATTGTTTTTGTATCTGTGCCTTAGCATCAACTGAAAATCGAATCGGGCCACATTGCATAAAAATAATTGGCTGTAGTCCGTCTTTGCGAATTGGAGTGGCAGTAAGCCCATAAACATAATGAGCCGTAACGTGTTTTAGAACATTTTCAAAAGTTATTGAAGATACATGATGACATTCATCAACAATAACCATTCCGTAATCTTGTACAAAAGACTTGACTTCACCATCTTCAAAGCAAGATTGCATAAGAGCCACATCAACAACTCCATGCAATGTATTTGAAGTTGAATCAAGACTTCCGACTGGAGAAAAGACTTTCTTTCTACCACGTTTCTTAGGTACGTTATCCTCTATGAAATCAATATCAAGAAATTCAGAAAGGCGTTCGTGCCATTGCATAAGCAATGCTTTAGAATGTACCAAGATAAGTGTATTTATCTTTCTTTGGGCAATCAATGCTGCCGCTGTAACAGTCTTTCCAAAAGCGGTTGTTGCCGACAATACTCCATTTGTATGGGGCATAAGTGAATTAATGGCTTCTAACTGCTCATCACGTTCTTTACCCTTAAAGGCTATCGCAATAGATTTGCCATGGTTGGTTTTATCAATTATTTCATAATCAATACTTAGAGAAGACAACATGGCTATTATAGCCTCTTCGCACCCCCGAGGCATAACAAGAAACTCATCATTGAAATCAGCGCGACAGATAATGCGAGGAATGTTATATGTTGAAATACGCATTGCCTGCTTACTGTAAAAATCAGGATTCTTGAAGGCGGCAAATCGCTTCAACTGATTAATCACCTTGCTGGAAATTGAACTTAATGGGATATAAATATTGTCGGATTTGTTGATTTTAAGTTTACTATCAAAGTCTGTCCGTGCGACTTCTTGTACAATAGGTATTTCCCAAGGCTTTGCTTCCGAAGATGTGGCTAATGCTCCAAAATCCTCTTGTTGATGTTCAACCAACAATCTATCCACGACACATTCGTCAATTCTCTTGACATTGTACAAATATGCCCATTGGTCTTTGAATGGAAGAAATTTATCATCAACAAAAACGCTGTTTCCCACTTTTCTTGCTCCACCTTGTAATGGTAGTGCTATTAGATTTCCAAATCCTCCTTCCGGTATTCTATCTTGGTTTGGAAAGAAACGGTCGTATGAATCAAAAGAAATTCTTCCATTCCGCTTCATAGCTTCCGTAAGAATGATATTACCAAACCGTCTCACTTTAATAGCTGGAATCGCATCAGTGAAGAAGACCCATACATGTGCTCCATTTCCAGACCTTGAACGCTCAATGCTACATGGGACATTCCAATCTCGACAAACAGAAACGAATGCCAACACATCATCCTTATATCCGTGAGTGCAGTTTTTGTCATCAAAATCAGCGCACAGAAAAGAGCATTTATTATCCGGAGTAATGACATACAGGCCGATAACATCACATCCGTTTTCGTCTTTACCTTCCAAATGACGATATATGTCTTGGTTTGTCAATGACGCAAAATTACGGTTGGGACATTCCGTACATTTATGTTTTTTCTTGTCGCATATTCCTCTACGCCATTCGTTGATACAGACTGGTTGATAGCCACCTTTTTCTGTGGTTTTGCTGAACCATCGTCGTGCAAATACATCATCCCTTCCTTTGAAAAAGCTATGGAATAATTCTATTTTCTCATCAAGAGAGAAATATACAGGAGGAAATGAGATAGAAGAGAATACTGATTCCTCATCCATTCTGTTTGTAGTAGAATAGGCAATGCCGTATTGCCGAAGGATTGATTTCAATTCTTCGTTTTCCGCAAGAAGGCTGTCGTATTTTCTGACAAGTGTGTCGTATTTCTCCTTAAAGTTATCCATCATACGCTTAGAGATTCTTTTGACACTTACAAAAATACGAAAAAGGACCCAGACTATTGAATATAATTCACTATATTTGCAGAATAAAATTACATCTAAGAATGAAGCTAAATAGAATAAAGGCAGTCTTGACAGACAAAGGTATCTCGCAGACATGGCTAGCCAAACAACTTGACAAAAGTTTTAGCATGGTTAATGCCTATGCTTGTAATAGAATCCAGCCCAATTTGGATACGTTACAGCAGATTGCGGAAATACTTCAAGTGGATTTAAAAGAATTGATAACGGACAAAAACGAACGTCAATAGCGTTTGTCGTTATCAATTATTTTTACACTACAACTTCTGATAATATAAAAATATAGGAATATATGACACCGGAAGAAAAAGCTCGAATTAAAATTGACCAATGGCTGACCGAAGCCGGTTGGAAAGTTATAAACCGAGAAGAATATGAACCGACTTGTACGGCTGTAGCCATAAGGGAAGGATTGCTAAAAGGTAATCTTGAAGCCGATTATTTCCTTTTTATAAATGGAAAGGCTGTTGGTGTGCTTGAAGCCAAGCGTGAAGAAACGGACGCTTTCTCGGCAAAAGTGTGTGAGCAAGCTGCACTATATGCTAAAAGTGTACCCAATATCTACCAAACGTATCAGAAGCCATTACCCTTTATCTTTACCTCCAACGGCAAGGAATTATATTTCTGTGATTTTCGCGAAAAGGATGCTTGTTTCATCCAAATAATGACTATACCCACACCGCACGAACTGGTTAAGAAGTTGGGAATAAATGATTATTTTGCCGGACTACCTACTCTGCGCAAAAAAGGGTTGCGTAATTGCCAATATGAAGCCGTTACAGAACTGGAGAAAAGTTTTCGCACAGGTCAAAATCGTGCATTGATGGTTCTTGCCACAGGTGCAGGTAAAACATATACGGCTTGCCTTGCTGCATATCGTATGTTGTCATACACTCCTATGCGCAGAATCTTGTTCCTTGTGGATAGGAACAATCTTGGAAAACAAGCTGAAGGAGAGTTTGGCACATTCCGATTGACTGAAAACGGTGATGCTTTCAACACAATATTCACTGTCAACCGTCTTCGTTCTGCTTCCATTCCTGCTGATAGCAATGTAGTTATATCAACCATACAACGCCTTTTCTCTTTCTTGAAAGGAGAAGCCATAGAAGATACGGATGATGATGACGACAACGAACTAACGGAAGAAGTCGCCTTGCCTGATAATCCGAATTTGCCCCACGATTACTTTGACATGATTATCATAGATGAGTGCCACCGCTCTATCTATGGAAACTGGCGCAAGGTACTCGAATACTTTGACACGGCAAAACTAGTGGGACTGACGGCAACCCCTATTCCAGAAACAATAGCATTCTTCAATAACAATCGTATCGTCAACTATACTTTGGAAAAGAGTATTGTGGACGGTGTAAATGTGGATTGCCGTGTATATCGCATCAAGACAGAAGCTACCGAAAACGGTGGAGCTATATTGGAAGGAGAAAAAGTAAAAGAGGAGACTCGCTATACAGGAGAGATAAAAACAATCAGCAACAAAGAGACAAAGACCTACACCAATAAAGAACTGAACCGAAGCATTATCAACCCGGCACAAATCAAACTAATACTCTCCACTTATCGTGATGCGGTCTATACCGAGATGTTCAACGACCCACAGCGTGAACCAAATATGGACTATCTGCCCAAGACTTTGATATTTGCTCTCAACGAAGCCCATGCCACCAACATAGTGCAGATAGCGAAAGAAGTGTTTGGACGTACTGATGACCGTTTCGTTCAGAAAATCACTTATTCGGCAGGAGATAGCAATGAACTGATACGACAATTCCGAAACGATAAGGATTTCCGTATTGCCGTGACTTGCACATTGGTTGCAACAGGTACGGACGTAAAACCGCTGGAGGTGGTGATGTTTATGCGTGATGTAGAGTCCCAATCTCTTTATGTTCAGATGAAAGGTCGTGGCGTGCGTACCATCGGAGATGAGCAGCTACGCAATGTTACTCCAAATGCCTTTAGCAAGGATTGCTTTTACTTGGTGGATGCTGTGGGTGTTACAGAACACGAAAAGACTGTCCCTACAGCAACTGATGAGCCTACGACAAAGACCATTACCCTCAAAGAATTATTGGAACGGATTAGTCATGGTTATATCCCCGATGAATATCTGAAACGGCTTGCAGCAACACTTGCCCGAATCTATAACAGAGCTGATAATTCTCAACGAAAAGAGTTTGAGAACTTGGCTCACGGTGATATGAAGGAATTGTCGGCAAGAATCTACACTGCGCTTGAAAACGACACACTTCCTCCTTTTATAAATGCAAATGAACCCAATAGCGAACGCAAAGGATTGGTTTCTCCACTTGCAAATCATGCGGATGCCAGAAGATATTTGCTTATCCTTGCTGCCGGATTTGTCAATACATTGATGCCGGGCGAGGACACGCTTATCTCAAAAGGTTTCTCCGTAGAAGAAGCAAAAAGTACGACGGAGGCATTCGAGGAGTTCTGCAAAGAACATAGTGACGAGATAGAAGCTTTACGCATTATATATAATAATGAAGGAGAGCCAATCACTTATTCAATGTTGAAGGACTTGGAGAATAAACTCAAAATGGCGAATAACCATTTTACGTCCAAACAACTTTGGAACTCCTATGCCATAGTCAATCCAGCGGTTGTAAGACGTTCCACAACAAAGGAAGAAAGTGATGCCCTGACCAATATCATACAGTTGGTTCGTTTCGCTTACCATCAGATTGAAAAATTGGATAGCGTGGTTACCACCTCCAAGCAATACTTCAACTTGTGGCTGGGACAAACGCAACGTAACATAACAGACAAACAGCGAGAAGTAATCAGCCGCATTGTAGATTATATTGCATCCAATGGAGCTTGCACTATTAGAGACATCCGAGAGGACGATGCAACCCAAGCGGCTCAAATGATACGAGCCTTTGGTAATATGCAGAAGGCAGACGAGGCTTTGCACTCACTTTACACATTTGTAGTTTTAAGAAAATCAGCATAATATAATGGCAACAAATAACGCAACAGAGCAGTCGCTCACAAAAAAGGTTTGGAATTTGGCAACAACCCTTGCCGGACAAGGCATCGGCTTCACCGACTATATCACCCAACTGACCTATCTTCTGTTTTTGAAGATGGATGCCGAGAATGTAGAAATGTTTGGAGAGGAATCAGCTATACCCACCGGTTATCAGTGGATGGACTTAATCTCTCTTGACGGATTGGATCTGGTCAAGCAGTATGAAGATACGCTAAAGCAGCTCAGCGAACAAGAAAACCTAATTGGCACAATTTATACCAAAGCCCAAAACAAGATTGACAAGCCCGTTTATCTCAAAAAGGTTATCTCGATGATTGATGAAGAGCAGTGGCTCATCATGGATGGAGATGTAAAGGGTGCTATCTATGAAAGCATTTTGGAGAAGAATGGTCAGGATAAGAAGAGCGGAGCCGGGCAATACTTTACGCCTCGTCCATTGATTAAGGCAATGGTAGATTGCATCGCTCCACAAATGGGCGAAACGGTTTGTGATCCGGCTTGTGGTACTGGAGGTTTCCTGCTGACGGCATACGACTATATGAAAGATCAATCCGCCAACAAGGAAAAGCGTGACTTTCTGCGTAACAAAGCTTTGCATGGAGTAGACAATACACCATTAGTTGTAACGCTTGCTTCCATGAACCTCTATCTGCATGGTGTCGGTACAGACCGAAGCCCGATTGTATGCGAGGATTCTTTGGAGAAAGAGCCTTCCACGCTTGTTGATGTGATTCTTGCCAACCCTCCTTTCGGCACTCGTCCGGCAGGTTCGGTAGATATTAACCGTCCCGATTTCTATGTCGAGACAAAGAATAACCAGTTGAATTTCCTCCAGCACATGATGCTGATGCTCAAAACAGGAGGACGTGCTGCGGTGGTATTACCCGATAATGTTCTTTTTGAAGCCGGAGCAGGTGAAACTATCCGCAAACGCTTGTTACAGGATTTCAATCTTCACACCATCCTGCGCCTACCCACCGGTATTTTCTATGCTCAGGGAGTGAAAGCCAACGTATTGTTCTTTACAAAGGGGCAACCCACTAAAGAGGTTTGGTTCTATGACTATCGTACCGATGTGAAGCACACTTTGGCAACCAATAAATTGGAACGACATCACTTGGATGATTTCGTTTCCTGCTACAATTCCGGTAACTTAGCCGAACGAAAAGAAACATACGATGCCGAGAATAATCCACAAGGGCGTTGGCGCAAATATGCTGTGGACGAACTATTGGCTCGCGACAAAACCAGTCTCGACATCACTTGGATTCGTCAAGGTGGCGAAGTGGACGACCGCTCATTATCGGAACTAATGGATGAGATAAAGGAGAAAAGCGATACTATCAGCAATGCCGTGGCAGAGCTGCAAAAGTTATTGGTAAATATAGAGGAGGACTAAATTTTATGGGCAAAGACATCATCACAAACAATCAAGAAATAAACAACTTGTTTCAAAAAGTTGTTGACCTTATCACTCAGGCAAGGAAACGTGTGGCGACAACAGTCAATATCGCTGAAGTCTATACAAAATTCCATATTGGCCAATATATAGTAGAATATGAACAAAAGGGAGAGATTAGAGCTGAATACGGAAAGACTGTACTGAAAGAACTCTCTAAACGTCTGACTGACAGATTAGGAGACGGTTGGGGATATTCAACTTTAAAAAACATCAAACAGTTCTATTTAGTTTATGCGAAAAGGCTAAACACTGTCGAGCCAATTGAAAACAGCAAACTTAGGTTGCAAAATGAGGAAAGGAAATACGATCAAGATTTAGTGCAGGATAAAAAGGACAAACACTGTTTAGCCTTTTCAGAAGAATCATTTACTCTTTCGTGGTCACACTATCTAATATTGATGCGTATAACAGACCCAATGGCTCGAAGATTCTATGAAATTGAGTGCCGACAACAAGATTGGAGTGTGCGACAACTCAGCCGGCAAGTGGCATCTTCGCTTTACGAACGTCTTGCGCTCTCACGTAACAAAGACGAGGTGATGCGGTTGGCACAGGAGGGACAAACCCTTGAAAAGCCATCTGACATTATCAAGAACCCCATTACATTAGAGTTTCTTGGTCTAAAGCCTGATGCTGTATACTCGGAAACTAAACTAGAGAATGCCATTATCAGCAAGATGCAGCAATTCCTATTGGAACTTGGCAAGGGATTTCTTTTTGAGGCTCGTCAAAAGAGATTTACATTTGATGAACAACATTTCTATGTTGACTTAGTGTTCTACAATCGCTTGCTACAATGTTATGTGCTTATAGACTTGAAGATAGAGAGACTTACCCATCAAGACTTAGGACAGATGCAGATGTATGTCAATTATTACGATCGCCACGTCAAACAAGATTTTGAAAAGCCGACAATTGGCATCCTGCTGTGTAAGGAGAAAAACGATGCACTTGTGGAACTTACCTTACCCAAAGATGCCAATATATACGCCTCGGCATATCAGCTCTATCTCCCTAACAAAGCTCTATTGCAGGCCAAGGTAAAGGAGTGGATTGAAGAGTTTGAAGAGAGTGAAGAAGAGAAACAAATAAACAAAAACTAATTGTGCAGCCAAGAACTGCACAAACTGTCCAACCAAAAATTGGACAAATAGATTAACTGGTATGGATACTAAGAAATTACGTCAAAAGATACTCGACCTTGCCATTCATGGTAAACTCGTCCCTCAAGACCCGAATGATGAGCCTGCATCTGTTCTCCTTGAACGTATCAAGGCAGAAAAGGAGCGACTGATAAAAGAGGGTAAAATTAAAAAGAGCAAAAAGTCTACAAAGGCTTCTGATACGCCCCATTATGAGAACGTACCGTTTGAGGTACCAAGTTCGTGGGTGTGGACAACTTTGGGAGAAATTAGTAATTATGGCGAATGTAATAATGTTTCCGTTGATAGCATAACCGATGACGACTGGGTTTTAGAACTTGAAGATTTAGAAAAGGATACAGCAAAAATCATTCAAACACTTTCTAGATCAAAAAGAAGTATTAAAGGAGTACGGCACAGATTCAACAAAGGAGATATCCTATACTCTAAATTACGCACATATCTGAATAAGGTCTTGGTCGCACCACAATCAGGATATTGTACAACTGAAATAATGCCATTCAATTCATACTGTAATGTTTCTTCATATTATCTTAATCATGTACTGCGTTCGGCATATTTTCTTGACTATACGCAACAATGTGGATATGGTGTTAAGATGCCACGCTTGAGTACAACAGATGCTTGTAATGGCATGATTCCATTGCCACCTCTTGCTGAGCAAAAGCGTATTGTGAAAGAAATTGAACACTGGTTCTCTTTGATTGACGTTATAGAAAGTGGAAAGGAAGATTTGCAGGCAACCATCAAGCAAGCCAAGAGTAAGATTCTTGACCTTGCCATTCACGGCAAACTCGTACCACAAGACCCAAACGATGAACCTGCCTCAGAACTGCTCAAACGCATCAACTCGAAGGCAGAAATCACTTGTGATAACGGGCATTATACGCAGTTACCAATTGGATGGGAGGTTGTTTCGATGCAAATGTTATGTTCTTTGACGGATGGAAAGAAACTTGACGGTAAGGAAATGCCAAATCTTGACGTAAAATATCTAAGAGGAGAACGTGATTTTAAGACTTTGACCAATGGGCGATATGTAGCAGCCAATAACCTGTTGATTTTAGTTGATGGAGAAAACTCTGGTGAAGTGTTCAGAACACCGATTGAGGGTTATCAAGGTAGTACATTCAAGCAACTACACATTGCTGAAAACATACATACTGACTATCTTTTGCACGTAATTAACCTACATCGTAAGAGTTTACGTGAGAACAAAATTGGTTCGGCAATACCTCATTTGAACAAAAAACAATTTAAGGCAATAGAGGTGCCCGTACCGCCTTATAATGAGCAAGTAAAGATTGTTGCTGCAATAAATTCAGCGCAAGATAGATTGGATACAATCATGGAGAACTTATAAATTCTCCATGATTGTATCAAGTTTTTCAAACATCACATTTACAGCATTGGTTATACGCTTTTGTTCCTCTTTGGGTGGTATTGGTATGCAAAGTTTAGAGTATTCTGAAATCCAATAACGCTTATGAGTGTCACCAATGAGTCGTGTTATGTTCATAAACATAGCGACATATTCAATTTCTATACTGTCAGCCACTCTTAAAATTTTCATGGCAGATGATTTTACTTTGAATGGAAAATCAACGAGTTTAGAATCTGTGGTAAAGTCATCAAAAATGATACAGGGTGTATTCTGATAAATGCCTTCAGTTTCGTTGGTATATCCTATTATAAAAGACTTCCCAGCCGTTAAAACAGGGGTCAAATATCTATCATCGTAATCAGTTGATTTGACTATATAAGCTTGTGGCTGCTCATATTTTACGATGTTTTCTAATTGACATTCGCACCATCCATCAGGTAACTGCGTATAATGCCCGATACGTACCTTTATATTATTACCATATTCATTCTAATTCAATGTAGTATGGTAACAAAATTCAAAAATCAATTGGCAAAGAGTAATTTGGCCAAAAACACAGTCTCCTCTTATGTGTGGACGGTGCAGTATTTCCTCAATCATTATGGAGAAGTGAACAAGAAAAATCTTTTGGCATACAAGGGGTATTTGGTGGAGAACTTCAAACCGCAGACAGTGAACCTGCGCTTACAAGGAATCAATAAATTCCTAGAGTTTACAAAACAGGAGAAGCTGAAAGTGAAGTTCGTAAAGGTGCAACAAAAGAACTTTTTGGAAAATGTAATCAGTGATGCCGATTACAAATTTCTCAAAGCCAGGCTTAAAGCTGATGGCTATGAAGAGTGGTATTTCATCGTGTGGTTCATGGCTGCCACCGGGGCACGTGTTAGTGAATTGCTCCACATCAAAGCGGAACATATCAAAGTGGGTTATCTTGACCTGTATAGCAAAGGCGGAAAGATTCGACGGCTATACATCCCCAAGAATCTACGAACTGAAGCTGAAAAGTGGTTGAAGAATCAAGGCATGACATCCGGCTATATCTTCTTGAACCGTTTCGGTCAGCGCATTACCACTCGCGGAATCGCTTCCCAACTCAAACATTTTGCTGAAAAATACGGAATGAATAAGGAGGTTGTTTATCCTCATTCATTCCGCCACCGTTTTGCAAAAAACTTCCTTGACCGCTTTAACGACCTTGCTCTGCTTGCCGACCTTATGGGGCATGAAAGCATAGAGACCACTCGTATCTATTTACGCCGTACTGCCAGCGAACAGCAAAAGATTGTGGATAAAGTGGTGAACTGGTAAAATCACATTAACCCTTAGGAGTGTATTCACTTACACTTCTAAGACCTTTTGGATATTATCAAGAACAGAGAATAGTTCTTCTATCTTTTGAACAATACGCTGTTGTTCGGCAAGTGGAGGAAGTGGAAAATACATATCGTTAAAATCTGTACTATTAAATCCTGCTTGAGCTGTTCTTGATATTTCTTTCAGTTTTCCCTGATACAGGTCAGACAAATAGTAATAATATGCGAACTCCTTATATATGAGATTCTCAAATTTAAAAATAACCTTTGCCATTGCCACATTATAAGCCCCTTGTTCAGCATGAAATACTTTTCCTAAAGAGCCACCATAACGAGCTAATAATATATCTCCCTTTTTAGTCTGTTTGGAAGCAAGATTAATTGGAATATAAACAGGTACAGGAGACTCTCCATAATCTCTAATCTGATAAAGCCTAATGTAATTTGGCTTAGGTTTAGTTTCAAAATAATTTTTTGATGGTTGAGCTCCTCCTGATATATCTAAGATGGAATTATGACCACACCATACCCATGACTCAGGAATTTCATAAGGAAACTTCTCACTATGCCCGTTATCACAAGGTGTGAAGTCGGGATTTATGCGTTTCAAGAGTTTAATGGCTGGCTCGTCGTTCGGGTCTTGCGGTACGAGCTTTCCGTGAATGGCAAGGTCAAGAATTTTACTTTTGGTTTGTTTGATGATGGTCTGTAAGTCGACTTTGCCTTGTTCTATTTGGTCTATCAAAGCAAGCCATTTCTCTATTTCTGTTATAATGCGATGTTGCTCTGCAAGTGGAGGTAATGGTACAAGAGTGTTCCTAAAAATATCTAATCCAACAAAAGGTTGCGCACCACCAATAGCTATTGCTTGATACTCTTTTATTTTTGATTCTAAGAAATAAGCGATATATTTTGTACTAATGTCGCTATTTTGATAAGGCTTAAAAAGAGCAACATTTTTTATTGCCATGTCAAAATAATTATCATGCTGTATGTAAATCATACTTCCGATATTTCCTCCTATCATAGAGTACAATATGTCTCCAATATCAACTTTTGAGCGTTTGATAATATTTTTATAATCTACTTCTGAGATATATCTGGTTTTTGAAAAGTCAAATTGTCCGTTCTTAAAATCTTTACTAGTGATTAAAGGGTAGCCTTCTTGAGTATATTTAGGTGAATCATGAGTTCCGTCACGAACATCCATGCAATCTTGGAATTTACACCACACCCACGATTCCGGCACCTCAAACGGTACATTCTCATAATGGGGCGTATGTATTGTACATAATGAGTTAAAAACATTTAATGTGTTGCAACTTTAGTTTTTAATTACAGCACATCAAATAGGACGTTTATCTTCTCCTATAACTTTTCTTTTTATTCTGAATCTTAACCATTCCTATCGCAAACATCAGACACCTTCTTCGATAGGCTTCTTCCTCTTCATCGGGTTGACGACCATCCCATCGGATATCAGATGAAGAGTCACCTCCTCCAGAAGATACACTGATAGGAGTTCCACCTGCTAAAGCATCCGCTATGGCGAATATCTTTGACCGGAGTGATGGATTCGACAGTTGGTCAAGTATGGTGTCCAATATTGATTTTAACTCATCGTTGTTCTTTGAAAGTTGTTCGACATCCCTTTTTAACCGATAAAATTCCCCATACTCTGCCAATACATTTTGCTGTGCAGTCTTCACTTGTCTCTCCGCTTCATTTCTATAGAGAGCCTCTATTTGGCGGACGATCGAATTGAAACGCTTGGCTATTTCCTGATTCTGTTTCTCAATCCATTTGTCCGTAATAAACAGAGGATATTTCCCCGAAATACAAGGTGGATCAAAATCAATTTTGTAGTTTCTGAAAGGCTGTATTACAGAGCCAGCTTTTTCAAGGTCTTGGGTCAGTTTGTTCAATTCCTGCTCTTTTGTATGGAGTTTGTCAGCCTTGTCTTCAAGTTTGGATTGGTATTCTGAAATCTGTTTCTGTATATCCGCCTTTTGAAATTTGTATTCTTCAAGAGCTATTTTACCGGAAGCCAGTTCCTTGTCAATCTGTTCAAGTTGAGATTTAGACTTGAATATTTGCGATTCCAGTCTGTGTATCATAGTCTGTAATCCCTTAACCGCTTTCTCCGCCTGTTTTGCCTCTTTTGATAGCTTACGAATATAATCGCGTTTGTTCAAATGCTGCACATTGCGCCCATATATGCTGTCTCCTCGTTCAAGTCCGTATTTACTTCCGACCTCCTCATACAGCGATGTGTGCATTTCTTTCAATATCTGCCCATATTCAAACCTGTTCTTTCCGAACTTTGCAGACCACATGACACACTCACGACCGCTTTTAGGCCGGATACCGACTGGCACAACTAAAGCATGAATATGCGGGCTGCTCTCGTCAAGGTGAACCTGAAAGCCGACAATGTTTTCCTGACCATATCTTCGGGAACACCAATCATAAACATCCTTCGCCCAAAGTTCTATTTCCTCGCAGCGGTGCAGATGGCTGTTGTCTGATCCTTTCTCTAAATTGACGGTCTGATTGCCAAAAGCCATCTCAAGTGTACGTTCATGATTGCCGCCAAAGACAAATTTGGCGCAACAGTTCGGTTGAATCTTACTGTCCGGTTTGAATGGCTTCCAACCTAATTCCAACAATCGTTCCTGCAAACGGAGTTCAAGAGACTTCTCTTGATACCCCAACGGATGTATTTTGCCATCGGGACCAATCTCAAAATTCAGCCTCATTCTGGTCTTGTCATAATTGTTGGTAGGGTCTTGATTTTTACAATCGACCTTATCTTCGTTCCAACGCCTTTCGTTCTCGTTGGCTTCTGATGTGCCAAATGATTTGGCAGCTTCAACGTGCATTGCTTGTTTTATATCAGTATTCATAATCTCGTTTTTATACGTATTTCTAATAATTGGAGCTTGCTCCTGTGCCTATTCACATAGTGTGGCAGTAGCCGGATTTTATTGCTATCAGGCAAAAAGTCCTTATTGTGTTATGGACTTTCTATAAGTGACCGGAACAAGTTCCTTCGTTATTCAATAAGTTCTAACCCCAATTCATCAATGAGCGTCTGCAAAGCCGGATTGCGCTGTATCATCTTTGAAAGAATCATTTGTGGTGTATCGGTCATCAAGAGGAAATCGGCAATGTCCAATCCTTTCTTTCGTTGTTCATCAGTAGCGCATTGTTCTAATGTGTCACTCATTATAACCTTTGAGCAAACGGAGAAGAGCATAGCCATCTTGGATTGCCAAATCTCTTTTGCTCCTAAGTCCGGACACAACATTACCGTCCGACCTTTTAATACACCAACCGCATCTGCTTTGAAGCAGCCGTGCATTCCACCAGTAGCCAGCCATATAAATTCCGGCATATAATGAGTGGCTATCAAAGCAGACTTCTCACTCTCTACTATAGCAATCGGTTTGGCAGGATTATCAGACAACAGATGCTCACCAAACAAACATTGCTTTAGATTGTAGTCGACAAGGTTCAACTCGGTATGTACCCAACTTACATAACTTCTCGGCTCTTTTGTCCGATGTCCTGTTGTTGAATCATACAACATTATCTTTCCGGTTCGCACGTAGCCTTGCCTATCAATCTGCCAGTAGACAGTAGAGCCGCCCCATTTTTTTGATGTGCCAACACGATATAAATGGAATATTCGCTTTGTTTCATCCTTGCCCAATATACCTACCAGATAAATGTACAAAGGATTCATTGTGTAATTGGTAAGTGTTCGCTCCATTAGTTCTTTATCAATAAAGGAAGTAGGTGGCAATGAATGTGGCTGTGGCTTAGCATGTTCAATGCCATAATTGGAACCTTTTTCTATCAGCGTTGGATTATCCTTGAAATAATCAGAGGGCGTATAATGGTATTTGCACGACTGCTCATGGTCGCATCTGCCTACATAGTCAGGAAACGAAACTTCCCCTTGAGTATCAACGTAACGTATAAAACATTGTTTCTTTCCACACTGAGGACATGAAAGTTTAGAGCCTCGCTTATATTTTTGAAGGGTAAATCGGTATTCATTCATGCTTGATATTTTTTATAATTGCAGTCCGTGCAGTTTGCAGTTCTTGCAGTTTTGCAGGAAAACGGATGATACGAAAGTGCAAACTGCAACAACTGCAAGATGCAATGGGGATAGGTTATTGCAGTTTCTCATATTCCCCTCTCTTAATTTTCTTGATTATCTTATTCGTGGTAAGGCTGACCAAAGAATACATTACAGAGCGTTCGGAAAGCCCCACTTCTTTTCC
>ENA-UEPJ01001686-UEPJ01001686.1-human-gut-metagenome-genome-assembly--contig:-NODE-1686-length-25388-cov-11.983999_pt1 | contig 25388 bp, 17 predicted proteins | sample MGYA00242890_ERZ507896 | MGnify/ENA primary metagenome ERZ507896 (study PRJEB26167, sample SAMN06115508) | human gut metagenome | host: Homo sapiens | place: China:Qinghai | collected 2015-08-20... | reverse complement strand
CCCTTGCCGCTCTGGCTGTTGATGCGGATGACGTCGGCGTCGTAGGTGCGGCCGATGTCGTGGGGGTCCACCGGGATGTAGGGGCAGGTCCAGCGGTGCTCGCCATGCTCCTTGCGGTAGGCCATGCCCTTTGCAATGGCGTCCTGATGGCTGCCGGAGAAGGCGGCGAACACCAGCTGACCGGCGTAGGGGGTGCGCTCGTAAATGTGCATCCGGGTCACCCGCTCGTAGGTGGCACAGATGCCCGGCATATCAGAGAAGTCCAGCTTGGGGTCTACGCCGTGGCTGTACATGTTCATGGCCAGTGTCACCGCGTCCACGTTGCCGGTGCGCTCGCCGTTGCCAAACAGGCAGCACTCCACCCGCTGTGCACCCGCCAGCACGGCCAGCTCTGCGCAGGCTACGCCGGTGCCGCGGTCGTTGTGGGGATGGGTGGAGATGATGACGCTGTCGCGGTATTTCAGGTGCTTGTCGCAGTATTCGATCTGGTTGGCGTAGACATGCGGCATGCTCATTTCCACGGTGACAGGCAGGTTGATGATCATGGGGCGGTCCGGGGTGGGCTGCATGATGTCCAGCACGGCGTTGCACACATCCACGGCGTAGTCCACTTCGGTGCCGGTGAAGCTCTCGGGGCTGTATTCGAACAGGAAGTTGCCCTCGTACTCCTGACTGAGCTGCTTGACCAGCTTTGCGCCGTCGGTGGCGATCTTCTTGATCTCCTCCTTGCTCTTGTGGAACACCTGCTCGCGCTGGGCCACAGAGGTGGAATTATAGAAGTGGATCACCGCCCGGGGCGCACCCTTGACGGCCTCAAAGGTTTTGCGGATGATGTGGTCACGGCACTGGGTCAGCACCTGCACGGTGACATCCTCGGGAATCATGTTCTTCTCAATCAGGGTGCGCAGGAACTCGTACTCGGTGTCGCTGGCGGCAGGGAAGCCCACCTCGATCTCCTTGAAGCCGATTTTTACCAGCATCTGGAAGAACTCCAGCTTTTCCTCAAGGCTCATGGGCACGATCAGGGCCTGATTGCCGTCGCGCAGGTCCACACTGCACCATGCGGGGGCCTTTTCAATGTGATCCTTCTTTACCCAGCTGTCATAGCCTGCGGGTACCGGGTAGTAACCCGGAGCGTACTTGGTTGCGTCCATCATAATGTGCGTCCTCCCAAACGATTTACACTTCTTGCTCCATGCTCTTTGTGAGCGTCCTCGCCCTCTCAGTCTCACATTCGTTCGACAGCTCCCCCAAAGGGGGAGCCCTTGGCAAAACCGGAAACTTTGCCGTACTGCCAAGGCCTCTCACTTTGGGAGAGGTGGCACGGCGTAAGCCGTGACGGAGAGGGCAAGCCTGCTTCCAAAAGGCAGATATACGAAAAGGCTCTCGTCTTTCAAGGCGAAAACCTTGAGAGACGAGAGCCTGTAAATTCAAACTACAGGGCACCCGTGGTACCACTCTCTTTGCTGCGCCTTTGGGCACAGCCGCTTTGCACGATCGGCTTTTTGCGGCGAATCGCTGCCCGGGTAACGGTGGGCGTCCGTCAGAGCCTACTTGTGTGTTCAGCTCTGCCGCTCAGGGGCCAGTAACCGAAACCCTCTGCACCCGCCTTGCACCACCCGGCGGCTCTCTGTACGCAGAAGAAATTCGTTTTTTCCCCGTCAACGCATTTGTGCTTTTTTCAAAGTGGACTAAGTTTAGCATGATTCGCAGGCAGTGTCAAGCAGTTTGGCTCATTCTCAAAATGAAACAATTTCACAAAAGAAGGGGCAGAATTTTCCAAAATTGTGCACGGGTCGATTCGATGCATTTTACAGTCGATTCGTGCCGGAGATCGTCCGGGGGAGGGGCAAGCATGATATGATACAGACAAAGAAAGAGAGGAGGCACTCATTTTATGAAACGATGGACCCGAAAACTCCTTGCCGGTCTGCTGAGCTTTGGCATGCTGATGCAGGTGGCAAGTCCCCTCAGCGCACTGGCGGCAGAGACTCCTACGGTGAAAAGCTCCATCACTGTGTACGATGGCTTCTCAAGGCTCTATACTTCTGTCACCTATGTTTTGAACCGCTATACTGATGGAAGCGTTCGCTGGGAAGATGACAACCCCTGGGACGGCGTGGCTGTTTCGTACGACACCAGTTCCAACACCTATGTTTTTTCCGGCACGCTCTCTGTTCCGGCAAAGGGAACAGGTAATCAGGCAACGCTGATCTGCTCTGATCCACAGAATGACAGTATCAAGATCGATGGCGGCGACGGCGTGGCTGTCAATACGAGCCTGCAAATTGGTGTCTCAAATCAGACACGCGGCGCAAAGAATGTTACAGTTCTTGCAAATAGCAACTCTACCGCAATCAATGGCAGTGCTGCATTTGACTGCTATGGTGATGTGACGATTACGAACCCAAGCGGCGCAGTAACCAGCCAATATGATGGCATCGTTGTTTATGACAATGCAAAAGATATCGTAATCACCGGCAAAAGCGAGGCCCCGCTGATTGGCGGTTCATTTTCTTCCTTCAGCAGGGGCAATATCACCATTGAGAACCCGGATGGCGCTGATGTTCGTACGAACCTGTCGATTAGAGAAGGGGCTGCTGAGGTCAAGCTGACTGGCAGCGACAGCAGCGGCTTAGTGCTGTTTCGGGATTCGTCCCTTAGCACGTTCAAGATCAAAGCCAAGACTCTGACAATGGAAAACAAGAGCGGCCCTGTGGGTCCGGTCGAGTTCACCCGCACCGATACCACGAGTGCTTACCGTGTAGCAGTTGGTGAAAGTGAAAGTATCAATACTCAGACTGCGCTGACGGATACGACTTACTCTGAAACGGTGAATGCGAAGTATCTGCGTATCAGCACGGACGGATTTGTTCCGGCACCTGTCACTCCTTATGGCTTCAGCGTCAACGGAGAGCCTGTCACCGCAGAGAATGCCGGGACGACTCTGCCCGACGGTATGACCTATGATAAAGCGGCCAACAAGCTGACCGCAACCAAGGACATTACCGGCAATCTGACCATTGAAGTTACCGACACGGCCTTGAAGTTGGATGTGAGCCTGCAGTCTGTTACCGGTGATGTGACCCTGCTGGGCGTGAACGATGTTGCCATTACCGGCACTGTGAACGGCATGCTGACTGTGGGCACTGAGGATGCCTATGCCAGAGGTAATGTGACCGTGAACGGCCAGCTTTTGGGCGGCACCGAAATCAACTGCATCGGCAATGTGAAAGCCACTGGCAGCAGCAACGGCGGCATCCTCAAAACCAAAGATTTCTATCAGCCTGATATTATCCGCTGCAACGGTGCCGTTTATCTGGAAAACGCTGGCAACGGCTACACCACCTGCAGCCTGACCGTGATTGGTGCCACCGATGTAACCGTGAAGGCAAACGGTGTATTTCACGCTGCAATTTCCGGCGAAGGCGACATCACCTGCTCCGGCACTGTAACGTTGACCACCACTGGCGTAAGAGCCATGGGCAGCAACGACCCGCTCACCTACACCCCGATGCAGGGCGATTCCTACACCGTACAGCTGGACGATCAGACACCCTTTACCCGTACCGGTATTTTCAAAGAATCGGAAGTGAACCTCCTGAAAAAAGTAAAGAGTATTATCATCACCCCCACTGGCAGCACACCCGCTCCCGGCCCGGACGACGGTGACACCACCCCCGACGATACCGGTACGGTTGACTCCGGCTCTGACGCAGGCGGCGCTGTTGCAGCCATTCTGGTGGGCGGCGCAGCTGTTCTGGGCGGTTACGAGATCACTACCCGGGTGATCCTGCACAACATCCTGCCCGAGGGTGCAGCCATCCCCGCAAACCGCGGCCAGCTGGCACTGCTGGTGTGGAACAATGCAGGCAGGCCCGAACCCGCCGCACAGCCCACGTTTGCGGATGTGGCCGACGCTGACATGGCAAAGGCTGCACAGTGGTGCACAGAGCAGGGCATCATGGAGGCCAAGACCACAGACACCTTCAAGCCGGAAGGCTGGACCCCCAAGCTCAAGGTCATTGAGACCTGGAACAAGGCGTTCCCCAAGCAGTAATCGCATAATAACAGTACAATAACGCCCCCGGAAGAACAATAGCCTTCCGGGGGCGTTGTGTTTCGCACCAGAGTATGGTACACTATTTGCAAGGCACTGATTGCAAGATCGGTGGTCATGCTTCCTGCTCCCGCATCACTGATTCTTCCTATACATGGAACGAAGCAGAGGTTCCGGGAGTGGAACTTTTTTGTAAATGAAGCTTCCCGGAGCCTTGAAGGCGAAGGGAGGAATGTCGAATGACGTTGTCTGAGACCATGCTGCTGTTGACTCTTCTGGCCACAGTGGCGGCGTTGCTCGTTGATGTAGCGAAAGCTGCATTTGACATTGCGTGGAAGATCTCGCACGACCGAAAAAACGATAAAAACAAAAAAGATTGACCGCCCAGTGTTCCAAGCCTGACGGTCAATCTTTTTGACTAGCGGGACAGGAAGCTGACCATTGCAGTCAGTGTCCTTTCTATTTGTAGTATAATCGAACCAACGTATATTGTCAAGCAGAGCGCACGGACTCTTATTGTTAACAATTTGCTAAGTTTTTGGAAAGTTCTGCTCGAACCGCTGTTGCGGGCCCGGCGGCTGTGCTATACTACTTGCATCAAGAACCAAAGGAGGAAGCGTCATGAAAGAAGTCAAACCTTCCAAAAAGCCGCTGGCGATCTATTACGCCATCGTGCTGGCGGTCCTGCTGCTGCTCAACCTTGTGCTGCTGCCGTGGATGAGCGAGCGTCAGGTGGAGAAAGTGGACTACGGTACCTTTATGACCATGACCGAGGAAAAGAACATCGGCCGTGTGGATATCGAATCCAATCAGATCATTTTTACCGATAAAGAGGAAAAGCAGGTCTACAAGACCGGCCTGATGAACGACCCGGAGCTTACCCAGCGCCTGTATGATGCCGGAGCGCAGTTTTCCAGCGAGATCGTGGAGCAGGGCTCGCCGGTGCTCAATTTCCTGATCTGGTTCCTGCTGCCTATCCTGCTGTTCAGCTTCATCGGCAACCAGATGAACAAAAAGCTGATGGAAAAGGCCGGCGGCGGCCCGGGGGCTATGATGTTCGGCGGCGTGGGCAAATCCAACGCCAAGGTCTATGTGCAGTCTACCCACGGCATCCGCTTTGCGGATGTTGCCGGTGAGGATGAAGCTAAGGAAAACCTGCAGGAGATCGTGGATTATCTGCACGACCCCGGCAAGTACGAGAGCATTGGCGCATCCATGCCCAAGGGCATCCTGCTGGTGGGCCCTCCGGGCACCGGCAAGACCATGCTGGCCAAGGCCGTGGCAGGCGAATCCAACGTGCCCTTCTTCTCCATTTCCGGCTCGGAGTTCGTGGAGATGTTCGTGGGCATGGGCGCGTCTAAGGTGCGCGACCTGTTCCGGCAGGCCAAGGAAAAGGCCCCCTGCATCGTGTTCATCGATGAGATCGATGCCATCGGCCAGAAGCGCAACAGCGGCAATCTCGGCGGCAACGACGAGCGTGAGCAGACTTTGAATCAGCTGCTCACCGAGATGGACGGATTTGAGGGCAACACCGGTGTTATCATTCTGGCGGCCACCAACCGCCCGGATTCGCTGGACCCGGCCCTGACCCGTCCCGGACGTTTTGACCGCCGCGTGCCGGTGGAACTGCCCGACCTCAAGGGCCGCGAAGAGATTTTGAAAGTGCACGCCAAAAAGGTGGCGCTGGCCCCGGGCATCGACTTCAACACCGTGGCCCGCATGGCCTCCGGCGCCTCCGGTGCGGAACTTGCCAACATCGTCAACGAAGCAGCCCTGCGCGCCGTGCGTGCAGGCCGCAAGAGCGTGACCCAGGCCGATCTGGAGGAGAGTATCGAGGTGGTCATTGCAGGCTACCAGAAGAAGAACTCCATCCTCACCGACAAGGAAAAGTGCATCGTGGCCTACCACGAGATCGGCCATGCACTGGTGGCGGCCAAGCAATCCAACTCTGCCCCTGTGCAGAAGATCACCATTATCCCCCGCACCTCCGGCGCACTGGGCTACACCATGCAGGTGGACGAGGGCAACCACTACCTGATGAGCAGGGAAGAGCTGGAAAACAAGATCGCCACCCTTACCGGCGGACGCGCCGCCGAGGAAGTGGTGTTCCGATCCATCACCACCGGTGCCTCCAACGATATCGAGCAGGCCACCAAGCTTGCCCGCGCCATGCTTACCCGCTACGGCATGAGCAAGGACTTTGACATGGTGGCGCTGGAGACCGTGAACAACCAGTATCTGGGCGGCGACACCTCGCTGGCCTGCTCGGCGCAGACCCAGCGTGAGATCGACCAGAAGGTGGTGGAACTGGTCCGGGCCCAGCACGAAAAGGCCATCCGCATCCTGACCGACAACCGCGCCAAGCTGGACGAGCTGGCACAGTATCTGTACCAGAAGGAGACCATCACCGGCGAGGAGTTCATGGAGATCCTGAACCGGGAACCGGCACAGGCCCAGTGACCCCGGCGGCAGAGCTCCAAAAAATTTTTATAGCCCGCTGCAATAATCCCGCCGCCGCATCCGTTTATAAGACAGATGCGGCGGTTTTGTATTACACCGCATGGCAGACCATGGTTTTCCACAAAACAAAAATGTGCGGTGCAAAACCGCCGTCAACGGAGGTATTCCAAATGAAACTGAACCATAAATTTGTCCGTACCGTCACCACCACCGCTGCAGTGCTGGGTGCTGCCGCTATGCTGAGCGTGGGCGCATTTGCCGCAGAGGCAGACATCAACGACCCTGCTGCCGCAGGCTATCTGCCCCCGCAGGAGCAGATGGTGCAGGGGGATATCGCCCTGCACAGCGCCGATGTGGCGATCGGCGAAAAGGACCCCACCTACGGCGGCTACGGCGCACCGGAGGGAAACCCCATTCAGGGCAACATCATGCTGATCTCCGGCGATGAGCTGGCCGCCCCGTCCGCAGATGCAGCGGCGAAAAAGAGCGAGGCCCGTTACACCGTCAAGGGCCTGTTCGGCAGAGAAGTGCTGTACACTGCCCGCCAGAAGGACAGTGTGCTGACGCTGGATGTGCCCGCCGGTTCTGCTACCTTCCGCACCACCGTGCAGGACATGCAGACCCTGCTGAACGAGGGTGTGAGCACGCTGGTGGTCCAGACTGAGAAGGGCTCCACCACCCTGAACCTGTCTCTGCTGGTGGAGGGCCAGAAGGGCACCGACCGCGTGGTGCTGCGCCGACTGGGCGAAAACACCTTCCTCACCGTGGGCCTGCGCTGCCGCCGCGATTTGATCGTGGGGCGCTGACCGCTGAGATCAAATGATGAAAGGGCTGCTGCACGCAGGGATGTGCAGCGGCCCTTTTTGCGCTTTTCTGTTAAGTTTTTGAAAATTTGCGCAGATGTCTTTGCAAAGTCTGCCGGGAGATGTTATAGTTAAATTGAAACAGTATGCATTCCCGATAGAAAGGAAAAGACGCCATGGAACACTTTGTGGAGTTTGAGGACGTTTGCAAATACTACCAGACCGGCAGTGTGAAGATCGCCGCCGCAGACCACCTGAATTTCTATGTGGATAAGGGCGAGTTCTGTATCATCGTGGGGCCCTCCGGCGCAGGCAAGACCACCCTGCTGAATATCCTTGGCGGTATGGACAGCTGCGACGAGGGCAACGTCTGGCTGGACGGCCAGAACGTGAGCCATTTTACCGCCAGAGAGCTGACGACCTACCGCCGATACGATGTGGGCTTTGTGTTCCAGTTCTACAACCTTGTGCAGAACCTGACCGCACTGGAGAATGTGGAGCTGGCCAGCGAGATCTGCCGCGACCCGCTGGACCCCAAAGAGACCCTGCGCAGCGTGGGTCTGGGAGAGCGGCTGAACAACTTCCCAGCCCAGCTTTCCGGCGGCGAGCAGCAGCGGGTGTCCATTGCCCGCGCACTGGCCAAAAACCCCAAGCTGCTGCTCTGCGACGAGCCCACCGGTGCACTGGACTACAAGACCGGCAAGCAGGTGCTGGCCCTTTTGCAGGATACCTGCCGCCGCACCGGCCGCACGGTGATCGTTATTACCCACAACACCGCCCTAACGGCGATGGCAGACCGCATCATTCAGGTGCGCAGCGGTAAGATCGTCTCCAATCAGGTCAACGAGCACCCTGTGCCGGTGCAGGAGATTGAGTGGTGAGAGCTGTGCTGAAAAGTTATCGTAAAAACATCCTGCGGGAAATGAAGGACAATCTGAGCCGCATGGTCTCGCTGTTCGGCATCGTGGCGCTGGGCGTCATGATGCTGACCGGCCTGATGAGTTTTGCGCCCAGCATGCGCATCGCCGGGCAGAAATACTACGTGCAGCAGAACGTGTTTGACCTGCGGGTGCTGTCCACGCTGGGCCTTTCGGAGGACGATATCACCGCCATTGCCGCCGTGGACGGCGTGGAGGCTGTGCAGCCGGTGAAATATCAGGACGTGGAGGCCCAGTGGCAGGGCCAGAGCGAGACGGCGGTGGTGCGCCTGCAGCAGCTGCCCGCCGACCCCGGGGCCGACACGGCAGAAAATATGGATCGTCTGGTGCTGCTTTCGGGCCGGATGCCTGAGACCCCGGACGAGTGCGTGGTGCATGTGATGGGCTACGGCGACCCGGTGGAGCCGGGCACAGTGCTCACCCTGCCGGAGGACACCGAACATGTGAGCCGGAAGCAGTTCACGGTAGTGGGCACCGTGCAGGACCCGCAGCATTTTTCCACGGACAAGGAGAGCAGCACCGCCGGTGACGGCCAGCTGGATGATATCGTATTCCTGCCGGAAGGCAGCCTGACCATGGATTATTATACGGCGTGCTATCTCAAGGTGAAAAATGCCGGCCTGTATGATAATTACTCGGACGAGTATCAGGCGGCAGTGGATGACACAGCCGCAAGGGTAAAGGCCATCAGCGGGGCACAGTGCACAGCCCGGCGGGCGGAGCTGATCGAGGACGCCAGTGCAGAGCTGGCCGACGCCCGGGCCGAGTACAACGACAAAAAAGCCGAGGCTGAAGCGGAGTTTGCAAAGGCAGAACAGCAGCTGGCCGATGCACAGGCCCAGCTGGACAGCGCCAAGGCCCAGCTGGACGCGGGCGAAGCGGAGCTTGCTGCCAGCAAAAAGGCCCTGCCGGATACCATGCAGGGCGGTGCGGACGAGCTGGTGAGCGGCGAGCAGCAGCTGCTGGAATTTGAGGATCAGCTGCAGCAGATCGAGATGCTGGTGAACCTGAAAAAGGTGGCCGACCCGCTGCTGGGCTATGCGGAAACGGCTCTGCACAACGCGCAGAAGGCGCTGGACGAGGCCGAACCCGCCGACGAGGAATACACCGACCTGCGGGATGCCCTGCAGAAGGCGCAGGATGCTTACGACAACATCAGCGGCCAGCTGAACGGCTATCAGGCCCAGCTGGACGAGGGCAAGCGCCAGATGTATGCACAGGGGCTGATCTCTTCGCCCAGCCTTTCCAACGAGCAGCTGGTGACCGAAGCCAAAGCCGCGCTGCGCCAGATGAAGGTAAAGCTTCTGCAGGGGCAGCTGCAGCTGACCACCGGCACGGCCACAGCCTACACCCAGTTCGACGCGGCGCGCACCCGGCTGGACGAGGGCTGGCAGGAATACAGGGACGGCGTGCAGCAGCTGGCCGATTCCCGCGCGGAGTACGAGAGCCGGAAGGCCGAAGCCGAACAGCAGCTGGCCGACGGCCTTGCCCAGCTGAACGACGCCGAGGAGCAGGTGAGCCAGATCAAGAGCGGCGAGTGGTATGTGCTGGACCGCGGCTCCACCATGAGCTTTGTCACCTTTGAGCAGTATGCCGACCGCATGGACGCCATTGCACGGGTGTTCCCGGTGTTCTTCTTCCTGGTGGCAGCACTGGTAGCCACTACTACCATGACCCGCATGGTGGACGAGAACCGCCTGCAGCTGGGCACCCTGAAAGCACTGGGCTACTCCAACGCAAAGATCGCAGGCAAGTACCTGTTCTATGCCCTCAGCGCCAGCGTGCTGGGCAGCATCGTGGGCATGGTTATCGGCTTTGTGGTGTTCCCGCTCATCATCTGGTACGCCTACCAGATGATATTCAGCATGTCCACCTTCACGCTGCACTTTTACCCCGGCATGGCGGCAGCCAGCGTGGCCATCAGTGCGGCTGTCATCGGTTTTGCCACATGGAGCGCCTGCCGCGCCAGCCTGAAGGAAAAGACTGCAGCCCTGCTGCTGCCCCGGGCACCTGTGGCGGGCAAGCGCATCTTTTTGGAGTACATCACCCCGCTGTGGCAGCACATGAGCTTCTCCCAAAAGACCACTGCCCGCAACCTGTTCCGCTACAAAAAGCGCTTTTTCATGACCGTGCTGGGCGTGGCGGGCTGCACAGCGCTGCTGCTCATCGGCTTTGGCATTCAGGATTCCATCCTGCCCATCGTGGACAAGCAGTCTGAGCAGCTGACCCACAACGATATGACCATCGTCCTCAGCGACGAAAAGGCGCTGACCATGGAACAGGGCCTTGCCAGTACGCTGGACAGCAGCAGTGCGGTCCGCAGCTGGGGCGCGTTCTACACAAAGTCCACCACCCTTTATAATGAAGAGGGCGAGAGCGCTGACGTCAGCATCGTGGGTGCGGAGGACGATGCCCGGATGACCGAATACTTCACCTTCCGCACCCGGGTGGGCCACGAACCCATTCCCTTTGAAGAGGACAGCGTGATCCTGACCGAAAAAACAGCCCTGAATCTGGGGCTGAGCGTGGGTGATACGTTCTACGTGGAGGCCGCAGACGGGAGCCGTGTGCCGCTGACCCTGACCGGCATTGCCGAGAACTACATGTTCACCCGGCTGTATCTGTCCGGTGCACAGCTGGAGAGCCTGCTGGGCGGTACACCGGAGTGGAATACCGTGTACGGCCTGACCGGCTGTGCCACCGAGGCAGAGTACAACGCCCTGCGCACAAAGCTGCTGGGCTGCAACTACGTCAGCAGCGTCAGCTTCACCGAGGATACCACCTCCATGTTCGGCAGCCTGATCGGCAGCCTGAACTACGTGGTGGTGCTGATCATCGTGTGCGCGGCGGCGCTGGCGGCGGTGGTGCTGTACAACCTGATCAGCGTCAACCTTGCCGAGCGCAAAAAGGAGCTTGCCACCATCAAGGTGCTGGGCTTCTATGACAAAGAAGTGTACCGCTACATCTTCCGCGAGATCGAGCTTTTGTCCCTCATCGGCTCCGGTGTGGGCCTGCTGCTGGGCGTGCCGCTGCACCGGTTCATCATCCTGACCGTGGAAATGGATCAGCTGATGTTCATTCGCACCATTGCACCCCGCAGCTATCTGCTGGCAGTGGCGCTGACCATGCTGTTCACCGTTGTGGTCTGTTTTGCCATGCGGCGGCATGTGCGGCATATCAGCATGGTGGAGAGCATGAAGGCACCGGAGTAACAGGAAATCACGGAAATCAACTTTTGTAGCTTGACCCAGAGCTAAAGCCTTCACCCCTTGGGGGGAAGGTGGCGCGTAGCGCCGGATGAGGGGTATTTAGGGCAAGATGCTGTTGTCCTGCGCCCTCATCAGTCACCTGCGGTGACAGCTTCCCCCGACCGGGGGAAGCCTTTAGAGGAAAATTGATTTCCATGACAGGAAATGCAGATGTGTTGTAATCTGTAAAAAAGTGTGGTAAACTAATTATTAAGGCGCTGACTGCAAAATTGGTGGTCAAGCTTTCTGTCCCGCATCGCCGCTTCATTTTACTTAGAACGAAGCAGAGGTTCCGGGAGGAAACTTTTTTGGAAGTGCCCTGCCCGGAGCTTTGAAGGCGAAGGGAGGGATATCGAATGAATCTGCTGGAGACTCTCGCATTGCTCACGTTCATTCTTGCGTTGCTGAGCTTGATCGTGGATGTGATTCGTCTGACCGTTGAGGTCATGGCAAAGTTTTCCCAGATGAAAAGCGATGATAACAAAAAAGATTGACCGCCCCAGCCTACCAAACTGAACGGTCAATCTTTTTGACGAACGGGATGGAAAGCTGACCCTTGCAGTCAGCGCCCCTTCTATCTATAGTATAATCGTGAGAAAATTCTTTGTCAAGCATCCATCCTGCGAAAACTGCAGCGCGGCAAAGAACCGGTAAATTCATAAAAGCTTCATACAAACAACATGTTTTCGCTGAAATTATCTGGTATCCTGATATCACCGGACAGGCAGAGCCGCAACTGCCTGAATGGGTAACATGATTCCTCCTTTACAAACCAAATACCGCAAAAAATACCGCGCCCCGTCTGTTCCGCAGCAGACGGGGCGCGGCGTTTTGTTATGGGCGAAAAGCACAGCGCGGGCTGCCGCTCAGACCGTCAGCCCTGCAGCCTCTTCCGCGATGGCATCTGCCTGCATCTGGGTGAGCACCCGGCACTTGACCATCCGCTTGAGCACGGTCTGGGTACGCTTGAGGGCCAGCTCCGGGCTGCTGGCGTAGAGCGAGGGCGCGTTGGGCAGGCCCGCCAGAAACACGGCTTCGGCATCGGTCAGCTGGGCGGGTTCCTTGCCAAAGTACCCCTCGGCGGCCTGCGTGATGCCATAGCAGCCGTTTCCAAAATAGATGGTGTTGGCGTACATCTCAAAGATCTGCTGCTTGGAGTAGGCCTTTTCCAGATCGAACGCGGCCAGCATTTCGGCGGCCTTGCGGGCCAGATGCTTGTCCTGCGTGAAAAGCTCGTTCTTGGCAAGCTGCTGGGTCAGAGTGCTGCCGCCCTCGGCCAGAGAGTGGGTGCGCAGATCGGCCAGCAGAGCGCGGGCAATGGCTCCCGGGTCGATGCCCTTGTGGGTCATAAAGTGCTCGTCCTCGGTGCAGATGACCGCATTGATGTAGGTCTGCGGCAGCGCATCGTAGGAGGTATAGCTCCCGCGGGCACGGATGGTGTCGTACATGGAAGCCACCGGGTAACTGCTGGCGGCACTGCGGTACAGCTGCCTGCCCTGATAAAAGAACCAGCCGCCCGCCAGCAGTCCGCCGAGCAGCAGAATGCACAGGACGGTGAGCAGGCTCTGCGTTACAAAACGAAAGAAACGATGAAGCATCGAAAAACTCCTTTGATGATAAAAAAGAACGCTACCATAATAAACGATTTGCCGGGCTTTTGCAAGAACGGTTTCAGTATAGCAGCAAATTTTTAAGGTTTTATCAAGGAATGGAAAAAGTTCTCCGAAGGAACGAAAAAGTATGACTCCTGTTGCAACTGCACAAGGCCCTGCCGCAAATGTGGGCTGCGCATCGTGCAGAAAACTCAATTTGCAAAAAACTGGAATTAACCCATTGACAAACTAGGTAAGAAGGAATATAATGCAGACAACAAATCCACAAGCCTGATGGGAAATTGAAAGACCGGCTTGTAGAGGAGTGGGAAAGAGTTTTACGGGAAAGGAGGGCACGGATATGAAGCTGATTTGGAACGACCTGCTGCATGCAAACTTCCGCTGTGGGCGAATGTGCGGTGACCGGGCAGAACATCTGGCTGTGAACTGTACGATGCCCTCTTGTTGTGCACGAATGTGTGCCCGAATGTGACATGGGACAGTTTTGCAGCTGAATTGTGATTGCCCGGTGCGCTTTTGTATCACGCATCGGGATTTTTTGTATCAGGAAATTATACTAAAAGTACAAATAGAGAGGTAAAATACAATGTCTAACTATAAATTTGAGACCCTGCAGCTTCACGTTGGTCAGGAGCAGGCCGATCCCGCAACCGATTCCCGCGCAGTGCCCATCTACCAGACCACTTCCTATGTGTTCCGCAACAGCCAGCACGCAGCAGACCGCTTTGGTCTGGCAGACGCCGGCAACATCTATGGCCGCCTGACCAACTCCACGCAGGACGTGTTCGAGAAGCGCATCGCTGCTCTGGAGGGCGGCGTGGCTGCTCTTGCAACCGCTTCCGGTGCCGCAGCTATCACCTACACCATCGAGGCGCTGGCGCAGGCCGGTGACCACATCGTGGCCCAGAAGACGATCTACGGCGGCAGCTACAACCTGCTGGAGCACACCCTGACCCAGTTCGGCGTTACCACCACTTTTGTCAATGCACACGATCTGGCCGAGGTGGAGAACGCCATCCAGCCCAACACCAAGGCGGTCTATCTGGAAACTCTGGGCAACCCCAACAGTGATATCCCCGATATCGACGCCATTTCTGCCATCGCGCACAAGCACGGCCTGCCGCTGGTCATCGATAACACCTTCGGCACCCCGTACCTGATCCGTCCCATTGAGCACGGCGCAGATATCGTTGTTCATTCCGCTACCAAGTTCATCGGCGGCCACGGCACCACGCTGGGCGGCATCATCGTGGACAGCGGCAAGTTCGACTGGAAGGCAAGCGGCAAGTTCGGCAACATCGCCGATCCCAACCCCAGCTACCACGGCGTCTCCTTTGCCGATGCAGCAGGCCCTGCAGCCTTTGTCACCTACATCCGTGCGATCCTGCTGCGTGATACCGGTGCCACCATTTCTCCCTTCAACGCCTTCCTGCTGCTGCAGGGCACCGAGACCCTGAGCCTGCGCATCGAGCGCCATGTGGAGAACACCAAGAAGGTGGTCGAGTTTCTGGCAAACCACCCGCAGGTGGAGAAGGTCAACCACCCCTCCCTGCCGGATCACCCGGATCACGCCCTGTACCAGAAGTACTTCCCCAACGGCGGTGCTTCCATCTTTACCTTCAACATCAAGGGCGGCCGCGAGGAAGCATTCAAGTTCATCGATAACCTGAAGATCTTCTCTCTGCTGGCAAACGTTGCGGATGTGAAGAGCCTTGTCATCCACCCCGCTTCCACCACCCACAGCCAGCTGAACGATCAGGAACTGGCCGAGCAGCAGATCTACCAGAACACCATCCGCCTGTCCATCGGCACCGAGCACATCGATGATATCATTGCCGATCTGGAGGCAGGCTTCGCAGCTGTCCGCGGTGAGTAAATCGCTTTCCCCTGAGCGTCTCCGACAGAGTGTGTATGTGCCTTGTCTTTTCTTCTTTTCTCTCCTTGTCTGATGGAACCATTCCCTGTATCCTGGGGCGTATCTGACACCTTGAACAGTTCCTGAACACAGCAAAAGGGCCCCTGCCAACCGGCGGGGGCCCTTTTGCTGTCAGATGTGCTTTAACCTTTGACACCGCCCAGCGCCACACCGCGGACGATGAACTTGGAGAGCAGCAGATAGACGATGATCACCGGCAGGATGGCGATGGCCACCATCATGTACACCTTGCCCATATCGAACTTGAGGAAGTCTGCGCTGCGCAGCTGTGCAATGAGGATGGGCAGGGTCTTTTTGTCGGCGCTGTCCAGCACCAGAGCGGGGATGAAGTAGTTGTTCCAGCTGGCCACGAAGGAGAAGATGGCCTGCACCGCCAGAGCGGGCTTCATGATGGGCAGCACGATCTTATTAAAGGTATAGAACTCGCCTGCACCGTCGATGCGGGCGGCCTCCACGATCTCCATGGGCAGGGAAGCGTCCAGATACTGCTTCATGAAGAAGAACACCGTGGGCGCTGCGATGCTGGGCAGGATCAGCGGGACAAAGCTGTTTTTCAGGCCCATTTTGGTGATGAGCTGCAAAAAGCCCAGAGCCGACACCTGCGTGGGCATGGTCATGATGAGCAGGATGATGGCAAAGGCGGCTTTTTTGAACCGGAAATTGTAGGCGTAGATGCCGTAAGCCGTCAGGGCCGAGAAATACACGCTGAGGGCTGCCGAGCAGGCCGAGACGATCAGGCTGTTGCGGATGCCGGTGCCCACCGGGATGTTGGCGTCTGCCAGCACGTTCCGGAAGTTGGTGACGAGGGACTTGCCCGGCAGCAGCGAGAAGCCCTTCTGGATCTCAAAATGGGTGCGGGTGGAGTTAATCACCAGCACATAGAAGAAGAACAGACACAGAAAGCTGATGAGCACCAGTACCAGATAGCACCAGGCGCGGCGTGCCGCCAGTGTTGCTTTTTCAGACTGCGTTTTCGGAGTGCGTGCCATATTCACTTGCCTCCTTTAGCTGCTGCCTTCCGGGCAGCTTTCAATTCCCTGCGCTGGGCTTTGGTCAGGCCGTCATCCTCCCGGGTGAGGGAAAAGTAGACCACCACGCACAGCACCGCACAAACGAGGAACAGCACCACCGAGACAGCACCGGCCATGCCGTAGTTCTTGCTGAACAGGTGGTTGTTCAGGTACATGATCATGGTGGTGGAGGTGCGGTCCGGCCCGCCCTTGCCGTTGGTGAGGATCTGCGGCACATCGAACATCTGCAGACCGCCGATCATGGAGGTGATCATCACGTAGACCAGAATGGGCCGGATGAGCGGGATGGTGATCTTCCAGAACATCTGATTCGGGGTGCAGCCGTCCAGCTCCGCAGCCTCGTACAAGGTGGGGTCTACGCCCATGATGGCTGCCATGAGCATGATGGTGGTGTTGCCGAACCACATGAGGAAATTCATCAGGCCGATGAGTCCCCGGTTGCCCCACACGGTGTTCAAAAAGCTGATGGGAGTCTTGATCCAGCCCATGCTCAGCAGCACGGCGTTCACCGGGCCGTTGTCCGAGAACAGCGCAAAGAACAGCATGGCAAAGGCCGAAGCCATGATCAGGTTGGGCATGTAGATGACCGTTTTGAAGAAGGTCTGGCCCTTCAGCTTCAGGCGCAGATCGGTGAACCATGCCGCCAGCAGCAGCGAAACGGCGATCTGCGGGATAAAGCCGATGATCCATAGGATCAGCGTGTTGCTGAAATACTTGGGCAGGTCGGTGGCGAACAGGGTGATGTAGTTCTTCAGGCCCACAAAGCTGGGGCCGATGATCTTCAGGCCGCTGCGGTAATATTCAAAAAAGCTGTAGTAGATGGTGGATGCCAGAGGGATCAGCTGGAATACCGCGAAGATGATAAAGAACGGCGCAATGAAGATGTAGCCCCATTTCGCGTAGCTGATCGACCCTTTCTTTTTCTTTTCTCCCATAGGATCGCCTCCTGTTATCTGTAGAAAAGCAAAGAGGGCGGGCGAGATATGCCGCCCGCCCTCTGTATTTACTTTTCCGTGTCAGCGAATTGGGTCATGCCGCGATCATGCGGGCCAGACCACATCGGTCAGCTCGGGGTACTTCTCCTTGATGGCGGTCTCGAAGTTTGCCTTTGCGGTATCCTCGTCCACGTTGCCGGTGAAGTAGTCCTTGAATGCGGTCTGGAAGCTCTCGTTCAGGCCCTGATCGTAGGGGCCTGCGTTGGACATATCGATCTTCTTTGCAGCCTCGGCAAACAGGGCGATATGGTTCTGGCCGCCCAGGAAGTCGGACTTGTAATCGCTGCCTGCGATCTCTTCCATGGCCTTCTCGTTGTTGGTGTAGTCCTGCGTATCCAGCGTGATCTGCTTCATGATGGCTTCATCGCAGGTCAGCTTCTGCATCACGTCCCGGATGATCTCGATGTTGTCACTTCCGGCTGCGCCGCAGATCCAGGTGCCGCCCCAGTAGTAGGGCTGAGGGCCTTCGCACACGGCGTAGTCGCCGTAGATGCCGTTGCCCACTTCCTCCTTGCCGCCTTCGGCCACAGGGGTCTCCAGCGAGTTGCCCAGCAGGGTGAAGTTGATGCCCCATGTGGAATAGAAGAAGCCGAACACCTTGCCGGTGGGGCCCTGATCGGCCGCCCACTGGCTGTCCCACAGGCTGGACTTGTTGTTGTAGCTCTTGTCGGTGTATTCCTTGGTCTGTTCCACCCACTTCATGATGTTCTCGTCCACGGTGACGGTGGTGCCGTCCACCCACGGAGCGGCCACATTGTTGGAGAAGGTGCGGTATGCATCGTCAAAGCCGGACAGCATCTTGTAGCCCTTGGCAGAGGCCTGTGCCGCCACATCGTTGAACTTATCCCAGTCGGACAGGTGTGCCTGCACCTCGGTGGGGTCGTCGGTGCCCAGAACATCCTTGGCGATGCTGCGGCGGTATGCGAACAGGCCGGGCGTTGCCTGCCATGTGGTGCCGCGCTGGCTGCCGTCCACCGTGACGATGTCCTTGGTATACTGGTACTGGCCGGCCAGATCGGAATCGGTCAGGCCGATGTCGGCCTTCACATCCAGAACGTAGTCGGAATCTACATACTTCAGTGCGTAGTCGGCCTCGATCAGGAAAATATCGATCTTGTCATCGTCGGCGGCGCTGTCCTGACTCAGCAGGGCCTCGTCCAGCTTGTTCTGATAGTTGTTGTTCTCGTTGGCGTTGATGGTCCACTTGACGGTGGTGCCGTCCTTCAGGGTAGTGGTGGACTTGTCCGCTGCGATCTCGGAAACTTCCGGATAGTAGTCGTTGAAGCGGCTCTGGAACTCGTCGTTCCAGCACCAGATGTTCAGCACCTTGCCGGCGGCAGAGGTGCCGGAAGCGGCTGCGCTGGATGCGGGAGCGGAAGAAGCGGTGCTGGTGGAAGCGGAGGAACCGCCGCAGGCAGCCAGAGCTGCACCAATGGTCACTGCGCCGGATGCGAGCAGGAAATTACGACGAGAGATCTTTTTCATAAGGGTAAACCTCCTTCATGGTTTTCCATTATCTGCAAAAAGCTTTCTTCTCAAAAAAGGCTCCACGAACCAGAACCTTGGGAGACGGATCAGAGGCTGCGGACCGACCCGCCGTCCAGCAGCTTGCCGGAAACGCGGATCTGTTCCGGTAGGGTCACACGCGGGTGCTCGATGAACTCGATGAGCTTGTCGGCGGCGGTGCGGCCCAGCGCAGTGGTGTTCTGCCGGTAGGTCACCAGCTGAGGCTTGACCACCCGGGAAAGGTAGATGCCGTCGTAGCCCATCACCGAGATGTCCTCGGGGATCGAAAGGCCCGCTTCGCTGATGGCGTTGTAGCCGCCCAGCGCAGAGAAATCGTCCGGGAAGATGATGCAGGTGGGCCGCTGCGGCAGTGCCAGCAGGGCCATGGTCTCGGCGGCACAGCGGTCGGCATCGTGGTAGATGCCCTCCCGCACATATTCCTCCGGAACCTTCAGGCCCAGCTCTTCGCTGGCCTGATAGAAGCCCGCCAGACGGTTCTCGGTGACGGCGGTCTTTTCGCCGTGGATAAAGGCGATGCGGCGGTGGCCGCAGGCCCATGCCTGCCGCACCAGAGCCTTCAGGCCGGAAACGTTGTCCGAGAGGATGGCCATGCGGTTGTTGAACACATGGTCGATGGTGACGACGGGCACCTCGCTGTTCACCAGCTCCACCACCTGCGGGTCGTAGAAGTTCACGCAGGCGATTACCACGCCGTCCACATTGCGGTAGCGGCAGTGCTCCAGATAGCTCATGCTCCGGCCGCTGATGTTGTGGTTGATGAAGGTGATGTCGTAGCCGTGCTTTTCTGCTTCCACCTTGAAGCTGTCCAGCACAGCAGAAAAATATTCGTGGGTCAGGCCGCTCTGCCGTTCGTCCACAAACAAAACGCCCAGATTGTAGGTGCGGTTGGTCTTGAGGGAACGGGCGGCGGCGTTGGGCAGGTAGCCCATGCGGTGCGCAGCGGCCCGCACCCGCTCCCGGGTGGCGGCCGAGATGTCCGGCTGGTTGTTCAGTGCCTTGCTGACCGTTGCCACCGATACACCGCATTCCTTGGCCAGATCTTTCAGGGACGGCATCACTTTGCTGCCTCCTTCAGGAAATATTGTGCGGGGATGTTCTCTGTCGATTGCTTAATCGTTTTCGCAATTTCATGATAGCGCATTGTGCATCAAAAATCAAGCGCATGAGAAAAACTTTCATTGCTTTTCATGAAAGTTTGGCGTTCTGTCCGTTTTCGGAGAAGCGGAATTGTGCATTCCGGATGGATTTCGTTACATTTCGATGAAAATTGAAAACATTTTCGCTGCGAGTTTCGCTGCCGATATTATTACTTCTAAATGGGGTCCGGACGGTTTCGTTTCTCGCCGGCACCGGGAAGAACGGCAGCGAAACTGCGCAGGAAAGATGAAGATACGCGGGTTTGTGAACGCTGTTTCCGGAAATTTTTTTGCGGGACCCCTTGCTTTTTTGCGCGGCTTCGGCTATGCTAAAGGCGAAGAGAATGCTTCTGCCTGAGTTCTTAATCGTTTTCGCAAAAACGATGCGGCCGGCTGTCCCGGCCGCTGATAAGGAGGAAGCATTTATGAGATTCGGCCATTTTGATGACGCACGCAGGGAATATGTCATCACCACCCCGCAGACCCCGCTGCCGTGGATCAACTACCTTGGCAGTGAAGACTTTTTCAGTCTGGTCTCCAACACGGCAGGCGGCTACAGCTTTTACCGGGACGCCCGGCTGCGCCGCCTGACCCGCTACCGCTACAACAGCTCTCCGCTGGACATGGACGGCCACCACATCTACATCAAGGATGGCGGCACGGTCTGGAACCCCGGCTGGCAGCCCACCAAGACGCCGCTGGACCGCTACAGCTGCCGCCACGGGTTGGGCTACACCATTCTGGAGGGCGAAAAGGACGGCATCTGCGCCGCGCAGGAGCTGTTCGTGCCCAAGGGCGATGCCTGTGAGCTGGACCGCCTGACCCTGACCAACCGCAGCGATCGTCCCCGGGAGCTGGACGTGTTCAGCTATGTGGAGTTCTGCCTGTGGGACGCTGTAGACGACAGCACCAACTTCCAGCGCAACTTCTCCACCGGCGAGGTGGAGGTGGAGCCGTGTGCCATCTACCACAAGACCGAGTACCGGGAGCGCCGCGACCACTACGCGGTGTTCTGGTCCAACACCCCTGTCACCAGCTTTGACACCGCCCGGGATGCTTTTTGCGGTGTGTACGGCGGCCCGGCAGACCCGCAGGCTGTCCGTGCCGGGCACTGCAGCGGCAGCATCGCCCACGGCTGGGCACCGGTGGGTGCGCTGCATATCCATGTCACCCTTGCCCCCGGGGAGGAAAAGAAGATCCTCTTCGGTCTGGGCTACATCGAGAACCCGCAGGAGGAAAAATTCACCGCCCCCGGCGTCATCAATAAGACCCGCGCCCACGCCATGATGGCCCGCTACGCCGACGATGCACAGGTGGATGCCGCCCGCGCCGCGCTGGCCGACCACTGGGAGAGCCTGCTGTCCGGCTACCGGCTGCAGTCCGGCGAGGAAAAGCTGGACCGCATGGTGAACCTCTGGCATCAGTACCAGTGCATGGTCACTTTCAATATGAGCCGCTCGGCCAGCTACTACGAGAGCGGCACCGGCCGCGGCATGGGCTTCCGGGACAGCTGTCAGGATCTGCTTGGCTTTGTGCACATCGTCCCCGCCCGGGCGCGGGAGCGCATTCTGGACATTGCCGCCACTCAGTTCGAGGACGGCAGCGCCTACCATCAGTATCAGCCCCTGACCAAAAAGGGCAATCGGGATGTGGGCACCGGCTTCAACGACGACCCGCTGTGGCTCATTGCCGCCACCGCCGCCTATCTGCGGGAGACGGGCGACTGGTCCATTCTGGAAGAACAGGTGGCCTTTGAGAACGACGAGTGCAAGGCACAGCCGCTTATGGAGCACCTGCGCCGCAGCTTCCGCTTTACCTGCACCCATCTTGGCCCCCACGGCCTGCCGCTCATCGGCCGCGCGGACTGGAACGACTGCCTGAACCTGAACTGCTTCTCGGAACACCCGGGCGAGAGCTTCCAGATCACCGGTCCCAGCGAGGGCCCGGTGGCCGAGAGCGTGTTCATTGCGGGCATGTTCGTCAAGTACGGGCGCGAGTATGCAGAGCTGTGCGACCGCCTGCAGCTTGCCGATGAGGCCGCAGCTGCCCGCCGGAGCATCGACGCCGTGGAGCAGGCGGCCCTGACCGCAGGCTGGGACGGCGCATGGTTCCGGCGTGCCTACGATGCTTTTGGCAACCCCGTGGGCAGCAGGGAGTGCACCGAGGGACAGATCTTCATTGAGCCGCAGGGCATGTGCGTCATGGCAGGCATCGGCAGGGAGACCGGGCAGGCCGCGCAGGCGCTCCGGAGCGTGGAGGAGCGGCTGGACACCCCATACGGCGTGGTGCTGCACCAGCCCGCCTACACCAGCTACCAGCTGAATCTGGGCGAAATTTCCAGCTATCCGCCGGGATACAAGGAGAACGCAGGCATCTTCTGCCACAACAATCCGTGGATCAGCTGCGCCGAAACCATGCTGGGCCATGGAGACCGGGCCTTTGAGGTGTACCGCAAGACCTGTCCGGCCTACATCGAGGATATTTCCGAGATCCACCGCACCGAACCCTACGTCTACAGCCAGATGGTGGCGGGCAGGGATGCGCCCACCTTCGGCGAGGCGAAAAACAGCTGGCTGACCGGCACGGCCGCATGGACTTTCGTCAATGTGAGCCAGTACATTCTGGGCATCCAGCCCACGCTGGACGGCCTGCGGGTAGACCCCTGCATTCCCCACACCCTGACCGGCTACACCGTCACCCGCCGCTACCGGGGCGCAGTGTATCACATTGCAGTGGACAACACCGCCGCCGTGCAGCACGGTGTGCAGAGCATCACGGTGGACGGCAAAGCCCTTGCGGGCAATGTGCTGCCGCTGGCTGCTGCCGGGACTACAGTGCAGGTGCAGGTGACCATGGGTTAAACCGACTTTCTCTGCTTTTTCATAATATTCTCCTCATAGCCAAACCCGCTGCGCAGACCCCTGCACGGCGGGTTTGGCTTATAAAAAAGAGCGCTCTCCAACAGCATAACGATCAAAAATGCGCTCCGCATTCACGATCATTCCCCTCCCTCTTGCAATTTTGGCGCAAAGGGTGTAGAATACAGTCACAATCAAATACAGGGGAGCTCGTGACAGCGGGCTGAGAGGAAGTACCCGAACTTCGACCCTTTTACCTGATGCGGATAATGCCGCCGTAGGAAGTCATCCATATGATTTTTTGCAGGAGGCCCCGCAGAAGGGGGTCTCCTGTTTTTTGTTGTAGCTTATTTTACTGTTCTGAGGAGGATGCCTTGTACCTTTCTGCGGGGGGACCGCCGCAGCGGACTGAGGGGGAGCGCCCTGAGTGCCGTGAATCGTCAGCGATGGGAAGCCGTGTTCCGGCGTGAGAGGAGACCAGAAAGTCTCGACCGCTTGTAGATCTTGCCTGTGCCGTCCGGTACGGGCTGTTTGCGGGGGCGCTGTACGGTTTTGCTGCTCCCGCAGGAGAAAGGAGCCTTGTCTTATGAAAAATCTTTCTGTGAAAAAGCTGGCGCTGGCCGGTATGCTGTGCGCTCTGTGCGTGGTGGGCAGCGTGTTCAGCTTCCCCATGTTCGGCAGCAAATGCGCACCCATCCAGCACATGGTCAACGTGACCTGCGCCGTGCTGCTTGGCCCGTGGTGGGGCGTGGGCGTGGCCTTTGTGGCCTCCCTGCTGCGCAACCTGCTGGGTCTGGGCAGCCTGATGGCCTTCCCCGGCAGCATGTTCGGTGCCCTGCTGTGCGGCCTTGTGTACGCTAAGACGAAGAACATCTTTGCCACCATGGTGGGCGAGGTGTTCGGTACCAGCATTCTGGGCGGTCTGTGCGCCTACCCTGTGGCCATCTTCCTCATGGGCAAGAGCGCCGGTGATATCGCGTTCTATGCCTATATCGTGCCCTTCCTCATCTCCACTGCCGTGGGTTCCATCATTGCGGGCGTGCTGGTGTACAGCCTGCAGCGCTCCGGCGCACTGCGCTCCATGCAGAACAGTCTTTCCTGACAGAGGTGCACCCGAATGTTCAAAACAGAATTCGAGAACCTGCGCCGCACCTGCCCGCTCATCCATAACATTACCAACTACGTCACCGTGAACGACTGCGCCAACATGGTGCTGGCCTGCGGTGCTTCGCCCATCATGGCTGACGATGCTGCCGAGGTGGAGGACATCACCACCATCTGCGGCGGACTGAACATCAACATCGGCACCCTGAACAGCCGCACCATCACCAGTATGCTGCTGGCGGGCAAAAAGGCTAACGCGCTGGGCCATCCTGTGGTGCTGGACCCGGTGGGTGCGGGTGCATCCCGCCTGCGTACCGATACGGCCTACCGCCTGCTCCGGGACGTGAAGTTCGCGGTAATCCGCGGCAATATCTCGGAGATCAAAACGCTGGCCTCCGGCGTGGGCACCACCAAGGGCGTGGATGCCGATGTGGCTGATAAAGTCACTGAGGAAAATCTGGATTCTGCCGTGGCCTTTGCCAAAAAGTTTGCGGCTCAGACCGGTGCCGTCATTGCCATCACCGGTGCCATCGACATCGTGGCCGATGCGCAAAAAGCCTATGTCATCCGCAACGGTAATCCCATGATGAGCAGCATCACCGGCACCGGATGCCAGCTCTCGGCCCTCACGGCGGCTTTCGTTACCGCCAACCCCGGCCATCCGCTGGAAGCTGCTGCAGCCGCAGTGTGCGCCATGGGCCTTGCGGGCGAGATCGCCCACAAGCGGCTCACCCCGCAGGACGGCAACGCCACCTACCGCAGCTACATCATCGATGCCATTTACAATATGACCCCGGAACAGCTGGAAGAAGGAGCAAACTATGAAGTGCGATAAGCAGAACATGCTTCTGTATGCCGTCACCGACCGCGCATGGGTGGGAAAACAGTCCCTCTATGAGCAGGTGGAAAGCGCCCTGAAGGGCGGTGTCACCTGTGTGCAGCTGCGTGAAAAAGAGCTGGACGACGAGGCTTTTCTGAAAGAGGCTGTGGAGATCCATGCTCTGTGCCAGCGCTACGGCGTGCCGTTCTTTGTGAACGACAACGTGGACATTGCCATCCGCTGCCACGCCGAGGGCGTGCATGTGGGGCAGGAGGATATGGCCGCAGCGCAGGTGCGCGCCCGTGTGGGCGAGGGAATGATGATCGGCGTTTCCGTCCACAGCGTGGAGGAAGCACGGGAAGCCGTGAAGCACGGCGCAGACTGCCTTGGTGTGGGTGCGGCCTTTTCCACTCATACCAAGACCGATGTGGACGTTCTGCCCCACGAGACCCTGAAGGCCATCTGTGACGCCGTGGACATCCCGGTGGTGGCCATCGGCGGCATCCACAAGGAGAACATCCTGCAGCTCAAGGGCACCGGCGTGGACGGTGTGGCCCTTGTGAGCGCCATCTTTGCAGCAGATGACATCGAGACCGAGTGCCGGGAGCTGAAGGCGCTTTCCGAGCAGATCATCTGACCGATCCCGCGGCAAACCGGGGGCACCACCTTGGGCCGCGTTATAAAATTCATGGAGAAAACCAACATGAAAAACGTATTTTGCGCAGGTGCCGGCATCCAGAACGTACTGTTCTTTCTGAATGACGGCTGCCTTTCCCTACCCTTGTATGACCAGCACCCTGCTGTTCAGAGATAAACTGTCATTTGGAGGAACAGAGCGTATGCAGACTTATACCACCCA
>ENA-UEPJ01001670-UEPJ01001670.1-human-gut-metagenome-genome-assembly--contig:-NODE-1670-length-25567-cov-46.367085_pt1 | contig 25567 bp, 22 predicted proteins | sample MGYA00242890_ERZ507896 | MGnify/ENA primary metagenome ERZ507896 (study PRJEB26167, sample SAMN06115508) | human gut metagenome | host: Homo sapiens | place: China:Qinghai | collected 2015-08-20... | reverse complement strand
GGTTACGAGATATAGCGGTGGTGGAAACCTTTTTTGCAACAGGGGCAAGAGTAGATGAGATCTCAAACATTCGCGAAGATAGCATTAATTTGAATACAGGATTGATAAGGCTCATGGGAAAGGGGGGAAAAGAGAGATATGGGAACTATTGGAATTATAGGCCCTAAAAGAATGGATTATTCAAAAGTCATTTCGGTCATGAAGTATATAAATAAGAAGTTAAAAGATAAAGGAATATAGAGGTTGAAAAATAATTATAATTTTTGCATTGGCAAATCTTAAAATTATTTGAAATGATTTTGAATTAAATGTGTAATAATAAAGAAAGAGGCGATAAAATGGCAAAAGAAAATGAAAATGTTGAACAAGAAGTAACAGAAGAAATAGAAAAAATTAATGAAGAAAAAAGTGAATTACAAAAAAAACAACAAGAATTAGACGATTTGACAGACAGATATAAAAGAATTCTAGCCGAATTTGAAAATCATAAAAAAAGAAGTCAAAAAGAAAGAGAAGGATTATATAATTCAATTTTAGGAGACATAATAGAAGTAGTACTTCCAATTCTTGATAATCTAGAAAATGCAGCAAAAGTTGAAACATCAGATGAAAATTATAAAAAAGGTATTGAACTTGTATTAAAACAATTCCAAGATGTACTTAAATCAAAAGGTGTGGAAGAAATAAAAGCTCTTGGAGAAACTTTTGACCCAGAGTTACATGAAGCTGTTAGCAGTGTTCAAGATGATTCAAAAGGTGAAAAAGAAATAGTTCAAGAATATACAGGGATAACTATTTTATCTTTAGTATTGATTATTTACGTATTGTTTTTAATTATTCCTTTTTTTATAAATGGGATTGTAAATTCATATAGTCCGCAAATTTCTAAAGCGGTAGAAGATTCTAGCGGATTTAAGTTAAAACTTGACGATATTAGATTATTAACCACTCCAAAGTTGACCGTAGGATTAGGTATTTCTCATATAGATGTGAGTTTGCCAAATGGTGAAAGTTTTTTGACTGCTGATAATGTGCAGGGAAAATTGTCATTGCTTCCTTTACTTTTAAGGAAAATAGAAATTGATATGGTTGGCGCTGATAATATCAATGCTAATTTAAAAGTAAAAAAAGACGGTAAATTTTTATTAGAAGATTATTTCCCTGATGAAGATAAATATGATAGCCAAGAGGTTGTTCAAGTTAATACAATGACAGAATTGCCATTTGGATTAAAACTTTCAAATCATTTGCCTAATATGAATTTAAAAAATTATAATATTTCATTTGTTGATATCCCTACTGATAAGTCTTATTCAATATACGGGAATAATCTGTTGATTAGCGATTTTATATTGAATAAAAAAATTAAATTGTCTACTGATGGGCACTTCATGTTGCAAGATAAAGTGCAATTTAATTATGATATTAAACTGTTAAATAAGATTATGCCGGATGTTGATTTGAATGATCTTGTGTTTTCTCAAACAGAGTCTGAACCTAAAGAAAATACTCAGGCAGTATTCAATATTATAGATGTTTTCAAAGCTATTCATAACAATCAATTAACTGCGGATTTGAATACTGATATAAAAACAAGCGGTACAATTGATGAAATTCATTTTGACGGGAATGCAAATGTATCAAATTTAAGTTTGGCAGTTGATGGTAAAAAACTTCCAGCAAGTAGTGTTGATTTAGCATTCAAAGGTAAAAATATCGATATGTATACTAAATTGTATACAAAAGATAAAGAGTTAACTGAGGTTATCGGAAAATTTAAAACAGGTAAAAATCCTAAAATTGATTTGAATTGTAAATCAAATGCTCAATTTAAAAGTATAATAGATATAGCAGATAGTGTAGCAAAATCATTTAATTATAAAGACCTTGATACATTGACAGCTACAGGTGGAATGGATGCTGATTTTAGTATTAAGTCTAATTTGAAAAAAGTTGAATCTTCAGGATATTTAAAAATTCCATCTGCTTCTTTAGCTTATAAATTGTATAATATTGCAGTTGATAGTATTTCAGCTGATGTTGATTTCGCAAATAACATGATAAATATTAAAAAGGCAGGACTTTCAATTCTTGGACATCCTTTAAAAATAAGCGGGACTATAAATCAAGATGCTGAAGCTGATTTGAATATTTCTGCCGATAAATTACAGTTAAAAGGTCTTTTGCTTGCAGCAGGTCAAATTGCTCTATTAAAAGATAATCAAATTAATAGCGGAACATTGTCAATGAATACTTCAATAAAAGGTAAGTTGAATAAAATTGTTCCAAAAGTTAATTTGAGTATAGATAATGTTAATTTAAAAAATGTCCCTTCAAATACATCTGTATCAGTTGCAAATTCTAAAGTTAATTTAGTTACAGATGGCAAAACTGCATCTGGAGATGTAAGTATTTCAAATGCAAAAGTTACAAATCCAATGGCTGTAGTATCTGCTCCGGCAACTAAAATTACAATCGGAGAAAAAGATATAAATATTGATAATTCATATTTGCTAATTGACAATTCAAGAATTGATATTACAGGAAAAGTTGCAGACTATATGTCAAAGGATATTAATTTTGATATTAATGCAAAAGGCAATATCTTAGCATCTGATATAAAATCTATGATTCCTGCTGATTTGAGAAAAGATGTTGGAGCAAAAGGGGCTTTACCGCTTGCTATTGCATTGAACGGGAATGATAAAGTTCAAAATATTAAATTCCAATTAGATGCAACACCATCTGCTTATGTATCAATTTTAAATGTAGATGAGTTAAACGGTAAAAATACATCAATCAAAGGTAATATAAAAATAAATTCAGATAATCTTGAATTTTCAGATACTGGTATTTATGCAAATGAGTCAAATCTTGTATCATTGAAAGGTAATATAAGTGATTTATATAAAACTCAAAAGCTTAATTTGAGACTTATTTCACAGAAAAATGTTTCTTTTGTAATTCCTGGATTTAAAAATTCAAAAATAAATGCAGGAGCTGATATAGATATTTCTGGTATTGCTTCAAATCCTTATTTGAAAGGAACTGTATCAGTACCATCTGTTAAAATCCCTGATATGGCATTGACAATGGACGATATGTCAGTGATTTTAAACGGTAATATTTTAAAAGGTAAAGGTACGTTGAAAAAGTTTGTGTCAGGTGGAATTGTTGCAGAAAATCTATCTTCTGATTTTAATTTTTTAAACAATGTGTTTTATCTTAAAAACCTTTCAGGCGAAGCTTTTTCTGGAAAAGTTAACGGGAATATCTCTTATAATATTCAAAACGGACATATTGGGGTTAACTTCAAAGGTACAGGCATGGATGCAGAAAAAGCTATTGCTGGTGCTGCAGGACTTAAAAATGCTTTATCTGGGAAGCTTAATTTCAATACAAATGTGACTTTGCATGGTGCAACTGATGTTGAAATGATGAAAAATTTAAAAGGGACAGCTTCTTTTGATATAACAGATGGAACTTTAGGCAATATCGGGCGTTTTGAAAACTTCTTGTTTGCTCAAAATCTTCAATCCAATAGTATAATAAAAGCTGCAGTGAATTCTGTATCATCTTTGCCTGCAATAAAAAATACTGCTCAATTCAAAACGATAAAAGGTAATTTATCTTTTTCAAACGGTTGGGCTACATTAAATCCTGTAACAACCTCAGGTCCTTCGATGGCTTATTATATTACAGGTAGATATAATTTGTTAAACGCAACTGCAAATGTTATAGTCTTGGGCAGAATTTCTGCAGAAGTTGTATCATTATTAGGGCCTTTAGGTGATTTGTCTGTTTCAAAATTAACTTCTTATATTCCAAAATTTGGGACATTGACAGGAAATTTGATAAATGCTTTGACATCGAACCCCAAAAATGAAAAAGTGTCTGCAATTCCTCAATTATCATCAGGAAATACTAATTATAAAGACTTCAAAGTTGTATTTAATGGGGGAGTTGAGAGCAGAAGTTCTGTAAAATCTTTCAAATGGCTATCTACTTGTGATATGTCGGCTATAGAAAAGACGTCCGTAAAAGAGCAGGTTCAACAAACTAAACAAGCTGTAAAAGAAGCTGTTCAAGAAAAAGTAGACGCATATAATGCAAAAAAAGAACAACAAAAACAGTCTGCTCAAGAAGCCAAACAACAATTGCAAGATGCTGCAGAAGGCCTTAAAAACTTGAAAAATTTATTCAAATAATTTATACTAAAAATATAATTAAGAAAGGAGCTAGAAATGAAAAGATTTAAGGCAGAACAGACACAAAAATCTTGTAAATTTGCCGATAATTGTGTAGAATTGTCTACGCATGTAGTGCTCGGGGGGGGGGGATTTAAAGCTTGCTCCACAAGGGTTTCGAGGGGGTAGTTATCTTGAAAATGGACACCCGAAAAAATCCATTCAATTTTTAAAAATAAAATCAGGATCGCTTTGTCAAAAGTTTTGCAATAACAGATTTGGATTTACATTAGCAGAGGTCTTAATAACTTTAGGGATAATTGGTGTAGTCGCAGCAATGACAATGCCTACGCTTATTAATCGAACAAAGAATAAAGAAATCCAAGCTCAGTTTAAAAAGACATACTCAGAGCTTAATCAAATGTCCCAATTATTCATGAATGATATGGGGATGTCAGTTACGGATTATTGTAAAGATAAAGGAGCAACTCTTTTTGTAAAGCAAGAATTTCCAAAATATTTCAAAGATATTCATGTTATTGATGATACTATTTATAACTCGACAGATGAAGACGGCAATTTAAAAAGTTCTGTGTATCAAGTTTATTCATTAAATGGCGCCAAATTAAGAATGGGTCCATGTGATAATTTCGGTTTTAGATCTGATTCTGGGGGACGTATTTATTCTTTTAATTCTGATCCAATTTATCCAGAGCAACAAGGACCTGTGGTTTGTGTTGATGTAAATGGACAGAAAAAACCAAATAAATATGGATATGATATTTTTATTTTCAGATTTGTTGATAACGGACTTGTATTACCTATGGGGAAACAATATAAATCTGATGAATTGGATTATGGGTATGGAACTGATGCCAATTCTACAAATTTTTTTAAGCAGTCAGAATGTAAATTTTCTTCAAAGGTAAATAATCAGATTTCATGTGCTGCGTATGCATTAGCAGATCAGCATCCTACAGAACAAGGTAAAAATTATTGGCAAGATTTTCTTGGCGGTAGTCGTTAATTTTCTAAAGGACACAGGCTAAAATCATTAGTAAGATTGTACCAATCTGCATTGCGGTTGCCATGTTCTGGGAAAACTTGTTTGAGTCGTATCTGCTTGCAGTTTTTTGAGCTTTGTAAGCACTTGAGATACGATTCAAACGATCTTCCTGTGTGTCTGAATTAAATGTAGTTCCAAACATAGTAGATTCAAGTCTTGATAATCTGTTATCCATGTTATCGCCATTGAATGATTTTTTAAATATAGATTTTTCTACTGATGCAATATTAACTTTTTCAGGTTTTCTGTTTCTTGAATTGTAGGCATCGTAGTCAAATTCAGGTGGCTGATATTCATCAAGAGCATAATTTTTATCAAGCGGGATTGAGTCCCCATCGTAGTAATCATTAGATGATTGTGCGATGCTGTTATCCATAAAAGATTCTGGTTTTAATTTAGCTTGAAGTCTTTCTACTCTAGAAGAAAATGGGTCATTATCATATGTTTGACCCAGAGATTTTTTCTCAAGATTAGCTAGTCTGCTATTCAAATCCTGATTTTTAAATTCTTTATTGAATACTTGTCTTTCAAGTTCATTTATTGATGGATAGTCTACATTTGCTCCTGCAGGTGGCATCTTTTCTTCTGCAATTCTATCTTTATAGTTGTCTTGTTCTTCTGCAAATGTATCTTCTTTTGGTGCTATTTCATGACCGATTTGTTCCGCAGACATATCTTTATTAAGACTAGCAATTCTTTCATTAATTGATTTATTAGGTCTGCTTTGTCCATATACACTTTCTTCTATTCTTGAAAGTCTTGAGGCATCATCAGATGTTGTATATGTAAAGCCGTATAATGAATTTTCTAATTTGTCTAAAACTGCTGAATATTGACTTGCTGCAATAGCACAATTTATGCTGAGTAAAACACTTATGATTACAATAAATTTTTTCATAACTATAAACTCCTTACAGATAGGATAATAGTGAATGTAATTTAAAGCTATTCTACAGACTTAGTATTTAAAATTTTTGATAAATAAACAAAAAATCGTAGTACCTAAGTCCTACGATTTTTTTATTCTTAGAAAAAAGTATTAGTTAAAAGATTAATGTTTCAATCTTTTTAGTGCTTCCAATTCATCTTGGAAAGGTGAAATATTTGTTAATTTTTCAATTATTCCAGGCATTTTTTCACATACGTAGTCAATTTCTTTTTCTGTTGTGAATTTGCTTAATGAAAATCTTATGCTTCCATGAATTGCAGTGAATGGTACATTCATAGCTCTTAATACGTGGCTTGGTTCTAGAGAACCTGATGTGCATGCGCTGCCTGAACTTGCACAGATGCCTAAATCACTCAAGTGAAGTAGAATTAATTCACCTTCAATATATTCAAATCCAATATTTGTAGTGTTTGGAACTCTGTTTACAATTCCGGTATTTAATCTAGCATTGAATACATTTTTAACGATATTTTTTTCTAATTTATCACGAAGTCTTTTTACTTCTGTTGCTTCATATCTCAAATGGTCTTGTGCTAATTCTGCAGCTTTTGCCATACCTACGATGTAAGGAACATTTTCAGTACCTGCACGTTTCCCTCTTTCTTGGTGACCGCCGATAATTAATGGAGTGATGAGGGTTTTAGAATTAACGTAAAGAGCTCCTATTCCTTTTGGTGCATGGAATTTATGACCTGAAATACCCATTAGGTCAACACCAAGAGCTTGAACATCAATAGGAATTTTGCCTGAAACTTGTACTGCATCTACGAAGAATTTTGTTTCTTTGTTTTTTGATTTAATAATTTCAGAAATCTTTTCAATCGGGAAAATTACACCTGTTTCGTTATTCGCATACATAACAGATACAAGTGCAGTATCATCATTGATTGCTTCTTCTAATTGTGCTAAGTCAAGTTCTCCGTTAGAATTTACACCGATGTAATCAACTTTGTAACCTTCTTTTTCAAGTGTTTGATATAAATTTAAAACACAAGGGTGTTCTACTTTAGTTGTGATTATGTGTCTTTTATTTTTGTTCATGTTCAAAACGCCGCGAATTGCAGTATTTGCACTTTCTGAACCACAAGACGTAAATAAAATTTCTTTTTCATCTTTTGCATTGAAGAAATCTTTCATTACTCCACGTGCTTCTCTTACCGCATGATTTGAGCGTTTTGCAAACTCATATACGCTAGATGGATTTGCGTATTCTTCTTGAAAGTATGGGAGCATTGCTTCCAAAACTTGAGGATCAACTTTTGTAGTTGCATTATTATCTAAATATATTAAACTCATTTTTTTATACCTCTATGACTTCGATATTTTTATCAATAGTTTCTCTTAGTGTTGATTCAACAAAAGATTTAAGTGTTAGGTGTGAATTTTTACATCCTGAACATTTTCCACGAAGTTTTACCATTACTTTGTTGCCGTCAATATCAACTAAAGTAATATCTCCGCCATCTTTTCTTAATTCCGGTGATATTTGATTTTCTATAACGTTATTAATTTTTAAAATCTTTTGAGCAGGAGAAAGTGTAGATTCTGCTTTGTCATGTTCTTCTTTTTTATAGTAAGTATCAATTATGTCTTGGATTAAGCCCTTACATTTTCCGCATGCTCCGCCTGCTTTTGTGTAATTTGTGATTTCTTCAACAGTTTTAAGTCCGTTAATTTTAATAGCATCCCAAATTACATTTTCAGTAATTCCAAAGCAGGTGCAGACAATTTTTTCTCTTTGTTTGTTTGCTTCTTCCTCATTTCTGATGTCATCTAAATCAGTGTAATCATCATAATTTTTTAATGCATCTTCAAGAGCTTCATAGCCCATAACAGAGCAGTGCATTTTTTCTGGAGGAAGTCCGCCTAATTGGTCTGCTATGTCTTTGTTTGTAATTTTTTTTACTTCATCAATAGTTTTACCAATAATCATTTCAGTTAAGATGCTTGAACTTGCAACTGCTGATCCGCAGCCAAAAGTTTGGAATTTTGCATCTGTAACTATTCCGTTATTAATTTTTAAATATATTTTTAATGAGTCTCCACAAGCTAATGAACCTGCTTCGCCTATTGCATCAGCATTATCAATTTTCCCTACATTTCTAGGGTTTCTGTAATGATCTATAACTTTATCTGAATAATCCCACATAGTCTTTTATCCTTATTTATCTACTACATAATTCTATTTTAGCTCAAAAACAAAAGTGAGAATAATTACTTAATATAAAATTAATTATTCCTTTATAATGGTTTTTAATGCTTGTTTTATGATTAAATAGTAGTACTGATTTTTATCAATTTTAATTATTCCTCCATTTTCAGTGTTAAAGAAATCTTTTACCCATACAGGATCTGCGATGTTAAATCCATTGATTATTATTTGATGTATATTTTCATTTTTTATATCTTTTATTTCTTGCGATATAATTAAAATAAGTTCAAATTTTCTATTGCCTCTTCTTTTTTTTAAGGCATTGTATAAGTTGTCGATATCTAAAGATGTCGGAAAATTATCTTCCCATATATATGAGTATATGAAATATATTTTTTTATTAGTTTTTAGGCTTTTTTGGAAATTTTTAATTCTTTTTTTATATTTTTTTATAAATTTATTTTTTGTTAAATTTGGATCGTGATTGTATACTGCATCGATATTTTTATTAACCCAACAAAAATTATCTTTATCATATGATAAATTATCAAAGTAATTTATAAAATTATTATCAATACATTCTGTAATTTTTTTTATATTAAAATGAAAACAAAGATCAAATGGATAAGTTTTTGCCCCATACATTTTTTTAGGTTTTAATTTTGCAGCTGTCGTTGCAACTCTAGGTAAGCAGTAAGCTCCTAATGATATAATTTCGTAATTCAGTTTTTTATAATATATGTAATCTTTAATGGAAAATTTTGAAAAATTTTTATCGTAGAAAAAATTTTTTTCTTTTATTATTTTAGCAATATTTTTAATTATTTTTAGTAAGTTCATATTTTTTATTTCTTTGTTAGTTTTTGCATTTTAATCCATAAGGTATTGTTGCTTTTTGGGTAGAATGTGATGCCGGGAAATTCTTTATTAGCGGGAGATTAAGTTCTTCAAAAATATAATCTACGTTTTCACAGTCAAGGAAATCCCCTATTGCGATTGCTTTTGTGTTTTTTCTAATTTTTTCAATGTTAAATAATTGAGTTACCATTTTATCTATTTTATATAATGGTTCGTTAAGATCTTCTAGGAATAATGTGAATTCAAAGTCAGGTATAAAATCTTGTCCGCAAAGTGATACGAGTGTTGATAAATTTCCGCCCCAGAATGTCCCTTCATAATCGAATTTATCTTTACATGCAGTTTCAAAGAATTTATCAATTGTGTATTCACAAAGATTTTCTTGTCCAAAATCACTTAAAATCATTGGTCCTGAATAGGTCATAAGTCCCGAACGTTTTAAAAACATCGCGTTAAGAGCTGTGATGTCTGAATATCCACAGAAGATTTTTGGATTTTCTCTAATTAAATCATAGTTAATTTTGTTTATTAACCTGATTGCTCCATATCCGCCTCTTAGGCATATTATTGCGTTTACTGATTTATCTGCAAACATATTATGCAGAGCGTCTAATCTTTCTTCATCTGTGCCTGCCAGATATCTGTTTTTTTTATATATATTATCAGATAATTTAATTTTGTAACCTTTATTTTCAAAGAATTTTACTGCGCGTAAGAGATTTGTATCATCTTCCATTGGACCAGAAGGTGCTAAAATTCCTATTGTATCCCCTTCTTTAACTAATGCAGGTTTAATTATCTTCATAATGTTTTCCTTTTCGGTATTATCTTGCTATAATTTTACCATGAACGAAAAATACATACCTTTATATAGAAAATATCGTCCTCAAAAATTAGAAGAGGTTGTTGGGCAGGAACATATTAAAAAAGCGTTAAAAAATGCTATTGAGTTAAATAAAATTTCTCATGCATATCTTTTTACAGGTCCTAGAGGTACGGGGAAGACTTCTACCGCTCGTATTTTCGCAAAATCTTTAAACTGTAAAGAAGGACCTACAATTGCACCTTGTGGTGTTTGTGAAAACTGTATTGATATCACAAATTCAACACCTATGGATGTAATTGAAATTGATGCTGCAAGTAATAGAAAAGTTGAAGATGCTCAAAATATTTTAGAAAAGGTTATGTATGCTCCTGTAAACAGCAGATATAAAATTTATATTATAGACGAAGTTCATATGCTTTCAACTACAGCTTTTAATGCTCTTTTGAAAACATTAGAAGAACCTCCGAAAAATGTTATATTTATTCTTGCAACTACAGAAGTGCATAAAGTATTGGATACTATAAAAAGTCGTTGTCAGCGTTTTGATTTTAAACGTATAACTACTGATGATATTGTTAAGCATTTAAGATATATTTCTGATAAGGAAAAGATTAATATAACTGATGATGCGTTATTTACTATTGCAAAAAATTCTGCAGGTGGAATGCGTGATAGTATTGCACTTTTAGATCAATTAAGCGTTCTTGATGGAGAAGAAGCAATTTCAACAGATGATATTAATAATTTGCTTGGTCGTTTGTCTTTTGATACTTTGAATTCACTTGCAGATAAAATTGTTAATTCAAAACCTCAAGAAGCTATCGAAGATTTAGAAAAAATTTATAATTCTGGAAATGAACCTGTTCAGATTTTGACAAATTTAATGGATTATTTAAAGAATTTATTAATTGTAAAAAATTGCAGAAAAGAAATTGTATTTGAATTAACTCAAGCAAATGATGCTCAAATTGCTGCATTGAATTCTCAAGCTGAATTAGTCGAAACACATCAAATAGTATTTTTAATTGATAAATGTTCTGATTATATAAAAGAGTTAAAATTGACTAATAATCCTAGACTGTGGTTAGAAGTCGCTATTATTGATCTTGCAAATTTGACGGAAAATACATCTCTGGTTGAACTGCAAAATAGGATTGCTAGATTAGAAGGCGGAGCTACAAATATAGGTGGTAATACAAGATCATATTCAGCTCCTGTTCAGGTTGCTTCATATAAGACTGCTCCAACTCCTGTTATGAAACCTGAAATGCAAAGAGCAGAACATGCAAAACCTGATATTTTAAAACAAAAAGAGGCTGAAAAACAAGTTGAAATTCCTAAAGAACAGCCTGTTCTAAAATCAAATGAAGAAAATCAACCACCTGTAAAATCTCAACCTCAAAGTAATGATGATTTTGCTCCTATGCCAAAATCAAAAGCTGTTGCAGGTGATGATATTTCAGTATTATGGGGACAATTGTTAGAAAATATTCATAGTGCACCGACAAGAGCTCTTTTAAAACAATGGGCAAATCCTGTTAAAATAACAGCTGAAGATACTGTTTTATCTATGAAAAATGAAATTTTCTTAAATCAGGTTCAAAGCGGTTCTAAAAAACAAGCAATTATTGATGCTGTAAATTCTTTATTCGGGCAGTCTAATTCAAATGTAACAATAAGACTTCCTCATCCTGATGATGTACAAATAAAACCTTCTGCACCAAATCATTCAGCACCTAAAACATTTGAAGCTCCAAAGCCTAAACCTTCACCAATAATGAAACCTGTATCATCTGAACCAGAGGTTAAATCTGAAGAAGTTGAGGAATTAAAGGAAGAAGTTACGCAACAGGTGAAATCAGATAGTGCAGCGAAAATTGAGGCATCTTTGCATTCTGATAATGTGAATATGGTAATGCAGTTGTTTGATGGTAAAGTTATTGAATAGAGAGAGGAGTACTTGAATGTTAGTAAATTCTTTAAATAAGCAAGCTTTTGGTTCATCTCAGGTTTATAGAGATGTTATACTCGGTAGAAAAAATTTTTATTCATTAAGTACTGATGATAAACTTAATGTTATTTATGATAAATTAAACAGTTTAGAAAAGGATCATAGAAGTTTGTCTGAAAATCAGATAAAAATGAATGATTTTAATAAGGAAGCATTTGATTGTTTGCTAGCTGCTTCTTCTAGAAACTCTAGATCTTCTCATGTCGCTTATAATAATATTAAATCTCAGTATGAAAGCAACAAACTTAATATAGTTGGTTAAATTTTTGTTGTACTGAATTTAAAAGCTTCTAAATTTTCTGAAAAATAGTTTTTAGGAAGTCCTGCTTTTAATTTTAGTTGTTCCAAAAATTCTTTTTTATCAGGTAATTGTTCCCAAACATCAGGTAAAAATACTGCTTGGTAATTGCCGTCACGAATTATTAACCCATCTTCATATGGTTTTAATTTTTTTAAAAGTTCTTCTTCTGTATCAAAATGCAATCTTTCAGGAATGGACAGCAGTGATACTTTTATGTTTATTTTGTTGAATTCATTTAATGTCAGAGAAGGAAATCTCGGGTCTGAAAATGCAGCAGAATGTGCATTTTTAATTAAATCGTTGATAAGTGATCTGTGAGGAATGATAGAGCCAATACAGCCCCTTAGTATTCCGTTTAATTCGAGAGTGACGAAAGATGCACCGTATTCATCAAATATGCATTTGTAGTTATTAACTTCAGTATGACCGAGTTGCAGCCCTGAAAGAATACTGTCTGAACATATTTTTCTTACAAAATCTGAGTAATATTTTTTTATGTATTGATTTTTTTCACCATCGTATAAAATCCAACAGCCATATCCTACAACTCGTGAAGAATCTCCTGTAGCTGCAGCTGAATTTATTAATCCTTTTCTAATAAGAGAATAATTCTTCTTTTTAGCAAATTCAATAAGCCCGCAAATTCCTACAGCTCCACACGCTTGTTCTTGTTCAAAATTGCTTAGATTATTTTCTTCAATCATTTTTGCAGTATAGTTATCTATTTTAGACGCTTCTTTTTCTGGATAAAAATGGCTCAAGTCACTTGAGATTATAAACGCATTAACCTCATCTTTATAGAAATGTTCAATTGTTTCTGCTAAATTTTTAAAGTTTTCACAACCATATAGTACAGGTACAATTTTTGCATTTGGTAGAAAATATTTTATTAATGGTAATTGAACTTCGATCGAATGTTCTTTTTCAAAGGCAAAATTTGAAGTATTACAATCACATAATTTTGCAATTTCTTTTGTTAATGTTTGGTTTACTTCAATTTCTCCAAATGGAGTTTCAAATGCATTATATTTACATAATGAGCAGCCAAAAATTCTTTCATAGTGAGCTGGTGCAAATATAAAAATATTTTTTACCACTTTATTAATTTGCTGTATCCCTTTAGCTGCCAATTGCCCAGAATATTTATAGCCGGCGTGAGGTATGATTATTGCTCTTGAATAGTATTTAGGACTTTCTACAGTATAATTTTTGAATAACTCTTCTAATTCATCTTTTTTAGCAGGATAAAAAGTCCCTGCAGCATTCATTTTTTTTATCATAGGATTATTATACAACTTTTTACTTATTTGAAAATAGGATAGTAAGTTAATAAGATATCAGGCTCAAAAATATCTGTTTGTGCAATTTTAAAATTGTAACTGTCATTTATATTATCTATTTTTTGAAAGTCAAAGCAAGATAAAGATCTGTTATCACCTGTGATTTTTGGTGCGATAAAATGATAAATTTTATCAGTATATTTTAAAATTTCACCGTTAAGATGTCCGCCACTTTCTACCAAAATACTTTTAATGCCAAGTTCAAATGCTTTTTTTAGAATGAAATCTAAGTCTAATTTCTCATTTTTTACAGGTGTTTTTATAAAATTTATACCGCCTTCAAACATATCTAGAGTTTTATTAAATAAGTATATTTCTCCATTTTTATATATTGGGCTTTCTAAATTTGTTTTGAGGTTTCTATCTAATATAATCTTTTTTCTATGCAACATAGTTGGATTATCAGCAAGAATTGTCGATGATGTTGTCATTATTGCATCATAACGATTCCTTATTTTTTTTACTTCTTCTCTTGCCTTTTCTGATGTAATCCATTTTGAAGATCCATTGTGTGTCGCAATTTTGCCATCTAGAGTTGTTGCTGTTTTTAGAGCTACAAAAGTTTCTTTTTTTTGCATATTTTTAATAAAAACTTCATTTAATTTTTTGCATTCATCTTCAAGAACGTTTTCTATAACCTCTATTCCAGCATTTTTAAGTTTGCGAATACCATTTCCCGCAACAATTGGATTGACGTCTTGCATACCTATTACAACTTTTTTAATCCCTCTTTCAATAATTAAATCAGCGCAAGGCGGAGTTTTTCCATAATGAGAGCAAGGCTCAAGATTTACAATTAAAGTTCCGTCTTTTTCTTCTCCATTGTGCAATTTGAGTAGGGCATCTCTTTCAGCGTGATTATCGCCGTATTTATGGTGATAGCCATTAGATATTTCATTTCCGTCTTTGTCAAGAACAACACACCCAACTAAAGGGTTTGGGGATGTAAAACCTTCTCCAAGTTTTGCTAGTTCTATGCATTTTTGCATTAATAAGTTATATTGCATAATTGTATTTTACAATAAAATTTGTTATATTGAGTAAATATTAAAAAATAAATATAAGGAGAAAAATTATGGATTTAAAATATATCGGACATAGTGCATTTGAAATTAAATTAAAAGAAAATTCTATTATGGTAGACCCTTTTGTGAGTGTTAATCCAAAATATGACTGGCATAGTGCCAATATTACCGATATATTTTTAACTCATGCTCACGGAGATCATCTTGGACAAGCTATTGAGATTGCAAAAGAAAAAGATGCAACTATTACTGCAATTGTAGAGTTAGCTCAGTATTGTAAAGAACAAGGTTGTAAAGTTAAATCTGTAAACTTTGGTGGTTGGTTAGAATATGACTGGGGTAGAGTTGTATTTGTCCCTGCATTCCATACAAGTTCATTACCTGATGGGCGATATGCAGGAGAACCTGCAGGAATTATTTTCGACGTAGAAAATGTTCGTATTTATCATGCCGGAGATACTGCACTGACTTCTGAGATGAAAACTATAAAAGAATTATATAGACCAAATATTGCTTTGTTACCAATTGGTGGTCATTATACTATGGATGTTGAACATGCAGCTGTTGCAGCTGATTGGATTGGTGCTCAGACTGTAATTCCAATGCATTATAATACTTTCCCTGAAATTCAAACTGATTTGGAAAAATTTATGAAGCTTGTTCAAATTAATAATTCAAATTGTATAATTTTAAATCCAGAAAATGTTAATTAGTCCGTTTTCTAATTGTCTAAAATTTTTATTGTTTTAAACTGGAAAACGAATTGGAGATAAACATGGATATATTATTTGTAATTGACAGGATTGAGTTAAAGTATTTTGAATTTAATAATCTTGTTACTAATTTTTGGCTGATTAGAGAATTGTTATTTGAAAATAATAACGTTTGCATTACTACAATAGATAATTTAGGGCTTAATAGTGGTGTTGCCTATACTAATTGTTATGAAGCTTATGAGAAAAATGGGAATATTTTCTATGACAAAGCTTTAATTAAAAAGAATATTAATGATTTCTCATTGGTAATGTTTAGGCCAGATCCGCCGGTTGATTTGGATTATATCAATGCAACTTATATCTTTGACTTTGTAGATAGAGATAAAACTTTAATTTTGAATGATCCAAAAGCAATTAGAAATTTTAATGAAAAAATGCATACTGTTAAATTTTTAGACTTAATGCCTGAAAATATTGTAACTTCTTCAAAAGCTGATATTATTGAATTTTTAAAAGTGCATGATGAAATTGTTTTAAAACCTCTAAATGCTTGCTTCGGGTCAGGTGTAATGACTTTGAAAAAAGGTGATAAAAATACCGCTGTTATAATAAACACAATGACTAAAAATCAAACGCAGCTTATTATGGTTCAAAAATATATTCCTAAAGCTCGTTTTGGAGATAAAAGAGTTATGTTCTTAGGTGATGAAGTTTTAGATGTGTGCGTGCAAAAGTTACCTTCTAATGATGATTTCAAATTTAATGAGCATTGTGACAGTAATATTGTTAAAGCTGAACTTACTTCTAGTGAAAAAGAAAAATTCCTTCCTGTTGCAAGAGAGTTAAATGCTTTAGGATTGCCATTGGTAGGATTAGATGTTATAGATGAAAAAATAATTGAAATAAATGTGACAAGTCCTTGTTATTTCATAAAAGAGGTAAATGGTCATTTTAATACTAATTTAGAGAAAAAGATTACTGAATTTATTTTGTCCAGCTCTTGTGCAAAAATATAGTGTATTAAAATTGCGTAATTCCTCCAATATCAATAATTTTAACAATTGGTTTGCCATCTTGAGTTTGCCCAATAATTGCGTTAAAATCATGTAAATCATTATGTTGCAATCTATGTTGATTTAATATTTTTTGTAAAAAATTTAAAATTAATGTTTCTTTTGAATATGGGTGAAACTTGTTTTTTACAAATTTACCTGGAGTTATGTCTTGATCAATAACTTCTGATAATTCAATGCCTGTTTTATCATAAAAATCATTTGCAAATTCTTGGAGATTGTTATATTCTTTTTTGAATTTAACAATAGGACTTGAATGCTTAGGGGGTGTTTCATATTTAGTAGCCATATATCCTGTTTTTGTGTCTCCCCAATAGAATTTTGTGATGTATTCACTTGGGACATTTTTATTTAAGTATAGCCCATGAACAATTTCGGAATATTGTCCGTTTGTATCACATTCTCGTGATAATGGATTAATTTTTCTAAATTTTTTAATAAATAATCTTTCTAAAGTAGGATTTTCTCCTTTTTCTTTTAGAACATAGCCCCTTTTTATATATAATCCTTGAACTTTTAGCCTTTTAAAATTGACCGAATTATTTTCTGATAAAATACCAAAATGTCTAAGTCCTTGAGTTAGAAATTCAGATGCTTCTTTTATTCTTTTGTTTTCTAGGTTTGCTTTTAATTTACTATATTCTTTGCTATTAGTAGGTGCATCATAAGGTTTTAAATGTTTTATTGCAGCTCTAAACAGCAAAAATATTTGTTTAACTATTTTATTTCTTTCATCTTGAGTTTTTCCTGTTAATTTAGCAAGCCAGCTATCTGGTAAATCCCCAACAATCCAATTTGATTTTGGATCTTTTATGAATTCGTCTATAATTTCTTTTTGAGTTCTTATAAATCTTTTAGAAAATTCTTCTGTAGCACCGGTGAAATGTATTTTATTATTGCTATTTATTTTCTTGTTTGCATAATAAGAATACGGAATAGGATTTTGTCCGATTCCGTAAAAAGGTTTCATAGTATAGTTTGTTTTCCCAAGATTTTTCACAATTGTTAAACGTGTAGCAAAAAAAAATTTTGCTATTTAGAAGTGTAAAATTTACAATTGTTCATAATTGTTTATTGTAATTCGACCAAAGTCAATTAATTTAAGTAAATTGTTACCTTTTTTATCTGTTGTTATTATGTAATTATTTTCATTGTACATTAAATCATTATGTGTTAGATGCTTTTTCCCTAGTATGGATGAGAAATAATTATAGATAATATGTTCTTCAGGATATGGATAAAATTTATTTTCATACTCATAACCTATTTTTACATTGTTATTTTTTATTTCATTTAGTGTAAATCCATATTTTTTATACAAATCATTTATTAATTCTTTTTCATTTTTATATACTTCTTTTATGTTTATTTGTGATTTGTACTGTTTTAAAGGTCTGATGTATTCGCTTACCATATACCCATTTTGTGTGTCACCCCAATGTGTATGCATGATATGTCTGTCATTGATTTGATGATTAATCTGAAGAGCTCTTGCAAGTTCTACGAATTTCCCGTCAGTTTCAGTTTTTATTTTGTATCTAATTGGACTTAAATTTTTAAAATCTTCAAATTCTTTGACAAATAAATCTTCTGCTCCGTATTTTCCTTTAAGAATGTAGCCGTTTTTTGTATACACAGATTCTGAAGTGTCAATTTTTTTAATAGTATAGGATTGTTTTTTAGTTAAAATATTATGTTTTTTTAATAAATTATTTAATTTTTGTGTTGCATCATCTATGTTTATTGAGGCTAATTTTACAATTTCTCCAAATTCTTTAAATATATTTTGGATTGAATTTCTTTTATCTGATATAATTTTTGGATTATTTATTTTTTTTATCCAATTTTTTGGAAGTTCTCCGGCTACCCCATTTTTGTTAGGGTGTTTGTTAAAAATTTTCACAACATCAATTTCAGTAGGATAAAAATTCCTTCTGAGTTTTCGAGTAAGTCCACTTGTAAACTGTGGGCTATTATTTGTGTTTTGCGAAAATATTATCATACTTTATTTATAAAATGTATGAATATAAAAATTTGCTATTATTTTACTCTTGAAAATACTTCGGTATTTACGTCATCAAATGTATTTGTGTTGAAATATGCACAAGATGCTACCATTGCAGCGTTATCGGTACAATATTTCATTGGGGGTGCAAATACTTTGTAACCTTCTTTTTCAAGGTCAAAGATTTTCTTTCTTATTTCAGAGTTAGCAGCAACACCGCCTGCAATTACAACTTGATTGTATCCACTAGCTTCCAGTGCTTTTTTTAGTTTATGTAAAAGTGTTGATGATACTGTTTCTTGGAAACTAGCACAAATATCTTTCTCTGGTAATTCTTTTCCTTCAAATGATTTAACAAGTCTTAAAACAGCTGTTTTTAATCCGCTAAAACTGAAATTATAACCATCAACTCTTGCTTCAGGAAGTTTAAATGCAAAAGGATTGCCTTCTTGAGCAAGTTTATCTAATCTTGGACCACCAGGGTATGGAAGACCGATTAATCTCGCTACTTTGTCATAAGCTTCACCGACAGCATCATCTACGGTTTCACCTAGAATTGTTTGTTCTGAATATGATTTAACGTCAATAATTTGAGTATGTCCTCCACTCACTAAAAGAGCCATAAATGGAGGTTTTAAATCTGTATCAAGGTAGTTTCCGCAAAGGTGTGCGTTTAAGTGGTTTACTCCAATAAAAGGTTTGTCATAAGTTAGAGCAAGTGTTTTGGCTGCATTTAGACCAACTAATAGGCACCCAACTAATCCAGGTCCAACTGTGCCTGCAAATGCAGTTATATCTTCAGGATTAATTCCTGCATTATCTTTCGCTTGTTTGAATGCTTCATCAATTACTATGTTTATAGAATCTAAGTGTTCTCTTGCCGCAATTTCAGGTATAACGCCTCCAAATTGAGCGTGAGTTTTAATTTGAGATGCAACAACATTTGCAATAACTTCTCGACCGTTTTTTACGATAGAACAAGCTGTTTCATCGCAACTTGATTCGATTGCCATTATATAGTTATCATATCCGCTTTGCGGTCCTATTTCTATTTGTTCTTTTGAGAATAATTTATTTTTTAGATTTTTCATAGTATTATTATAATACAAAAAGGAAATAAAGAAATGAAGTTTATCGACAAATCTAAAATAAGAGTAGTTTCAGGACGCGGTGGCAATGGAATGGTTGCTTGGCGAAGAGAAAAGTATGTAGATAAAGGAGGACCAGCTGGTGGAGACGGTGGTCGTGGCGGAGATGTTTATCTTGTTGCTGATGAAAATATGTCTACTCTAATGGATTTTAAGCATAAATCTGTTTTTAAAGCTGAAGCAGGTGAAAACGGCGGTATTAAAAATATGCATGGACGCTGTGCTAAAGATTTATTTATTAAAGTTCCTGTAGGTACAGTTGTAAAAGATATTAAAACAGGTAATATAATTGCAGATTTAACTTCTCATGAACAAAAAGTTTTGGTCGCAAAAGGCGGTCGTGGTGGTAGAGGTAATGCAAGGTTTGCTACTGCTCAAAAAAGAGCTCCTCAATTTTGTGAGCCTGGGGAACCTCCAATTGAAAGAGAATTATTTTTAGAATTAAAACTTATTGCTGATGTTGGTCTTTTAGGTATGCCAAATGCAGGAAAATCAACATTGATAAGTAGAATTAGTTCTGCAAAACCTAAAATTGCAGATTATCCTTTTACAACATTAATTCCTAATTTAGGTGTTGTAAGAAAACGTTCAGGGGATGGGTATGTTGTTGCTGATATTCCTGGATTGATTGAAGGTGCATCAGAAGGTGTCGGATTAGGTCATGATTTTTTACGTCACGTTGAAAGATGTAGATTTTTGGTGCATTTAATAGATTCAACTGAAGATAATCCTTTTGAAAATTATAAAAAGATTAATTTAGAACTTGAAAAGCATTCTGAACATTTGGCTAATTTATATCAAATAATTGCATTAAATAAGATTGATGCTATTGATGAAAGTAAAAAAGCAGAGTTATTAGAACAATTTAAAAAAGTATCATCTGATGTTTTTGAAATTTCAGCAGTAACTGGGGAAAACTTAGAACCTTTGCTTGATTTTATGGGACAAAAAGTTGATGAAATTCCTAAACCAGAAACTGAAATTGTTGTAGAAGAAGATTTAGGTGCATACAATAATGATGATAGCTCTTTTGAAATATTTAAAGTCGCTAAAGATACTTTCATTATTGAAGGAGGTAAAATAGAAAGACTTGCTGGAGTCACTGATGAAAGAAATTCTGAGCAGGTTATTCGTTTCCAAAATATAATGAAAGGTATGGGAGTATTTGATGAACTTGCTAAAAAGGGGATAAAAGATGGTGATACAATTATTATTGGTCACTTAGAGTTTGTTTTCTATTCTGATGAAATATTTGGGTAGCAAAAAATATTTTGTTTGAGTTTTATATGAGCATGAGAATTACACCATTAAATAATATTTCATTTAAAAATAATAATATTCAATCAAAAGAGGGTAAAGGGAATCAAGAAGAAAAATCTAAAGGTTTGTCTAATTCTGCTAAATTAGGTATTGGATTATTAGGTAGTGCAGCTTTAGGTTTTGCAACTTATTACATCTTTAAAGGGAAAAATCTTTCAGAATCTGTAAAGTCTAGTAATACTTCTGAAATTGAAAATTCTATTAATAATACTCTTGCTGAATTAAAGTCAAATGTTGAAGATTTAACTTCTAAATGTGTTAAAAAATTAACTAATGGTGGTTATAGAGTTCAGTATTCAACTCAATCTTTAGAAAATCAATCCTCATTACGAGATATTTTGCTTTTTGATAATTCTGGAAATCTTGAAAAAAGAATTATTTCAAAATTTGACCCAAAATCTGATATAACTACTCATCAATTGTTTATGGGTGATGCTGATATGATTATTAAAAAGCCAGAAGAGATTGATTCTGAATGTTTTGTAAAAGAAGTTATTATAAAAAAATCAGAACCTTCATTAAGAAATATAATGATAAATCGTAGTAATAATCAAGTTCAATATCAAGATTATTTATTAGATGGAAAACTTAATACTCGTTCTGTATATAAAGTTAAAACAGATGCTCCAGGTTCAATAGAATTTAATAATTCTGATTATACTTATGAAAATGGAAAATTGAAAAATAAGGAGGAAACTTCCTTAAAGTTTAAAACTGATGTCGGAAATTTACTTCTTAATAATGTGTCAAAATCAAATGGAGTATTGAAAGTACAATTTATTTCTACTGTTGATTCAACAGATTCTTTATTGGATACATTAATATTTGATCCTTCAGGTAAACTTCAAAAAAGAGTTGTTTCAAAATTTGATCCTCAGGAAAATTCTATTACCCATAAATTATATAAAGGTGATGTCGAACAAATTGTAGAAAAGCCAAATAGTATTGATAATAAATATTTAATAAAAGAAGTTACTGTCGAAAATTTTGAACCATTCGTTCAAGATACTCTAGCTAGAAATATTATAGTTAAGCGTAATAATGTTCAAAATGAATATCAAGACTATTTCCGTAAAGGTAAATTGTATGAGCGTTCTGTGTATAATGAAGATCTAAATAACAAAGATGCAATAGAAGTTACTCGATATAATTATGCTTATGAAAATGGAAATTATGTTGCAACTGCAAAACAAACAGTTTGTAAGGACGGACAGCAACATGGAGTATATAAAGATGGAAAGTTTGAAGTATTCCCAATGTATATTAAAAAGAAAGATGAAAAGCAATTTACTGAAATAAAACAAGCTTATTCTCCTGATTCATTGCGTAGTTTTGATTCGTCTTTTGATCCTTATAATTTATAATATTGTTTTTTACTAAAATATTTAGTATATTGATATATATAGTAAGAATTAATGGAGAGCAGTTATGAAAAGATTGGGAACAGGAAAATTATATAATATACTTATATCTTGTGTTGATTTGTTTTTCGGGGGGGGGGCAATTTAGAGCTTGCTTCACAAGCGTTTTGTGGAGTTGAAAAAATTAAGAAAAAATGTTATTTTAGTGATATAAAACATCACAATTATGGCTTTACTTTAGCTGAAGTATTAATAACATTAGGTATAATTGGTGTTGTAGTAGCTCTTACTTTACCAACTTTATTAGCTTCATATCGAAAAAATGTAGTTGAGACAAGATTAGAAACTACTTATTCTTTGATTTATAATGCCTTAAAATTAGCTGAAAATGATTATGAAGATTCTTCTTTATGGGACGTGACATCTTCTGGCATATATTCTGATGATTTTATAAAAAAATATATTGTACCTTATGCTAAGGTTGAAAATTGTTCTTATCATTCTGATCAATATTCTGTTTATACTCCATCAGGGAATTTAGCATTCCATGTTATATGGTCACAGAATAATAATATGTATTGTCTTGCAAATGGAGTTGCAATTTTAGGTAGAGCTCATGGTAGTAATGGAAGAATTGCAGGGCAAGTTATAATTGTTGATATAAATGGTCCTGATGGAACTAATAATAAATACGGAAAAGATGTATTTGAAATGTATTTTGCAAATGAGGCTATGCGTTCTGATTCTTATTATCATTCAAGGTGTCCTAAAGGTTTATCATTTTGTGCTGATGATGGTTTCGGAGGCACATCTTCTGATTTGTCTAGGCAAGAAATTATTGATAATTGTTTAAATAAAGGCGGAAACAGTGGATTAAATGCATGCGGATATATGATTCAAAATAACAATTGGAAAGTGCCTAAAGATTATCCTGTTAGAATATAATCTTGCAATTTAAGCTTTCATATTGTAAAATAACCATTATAGGGGAGACATTATGAAGTGTTATAAAGCAAAATGGATTTTAACATCAACAGATAAAGTATTAGAGGATATGGCAATTGTTGTAGATGAGGGGAAAATTATAGATATTATCCCTAATTCTGATGTTAATTTTGATGAGAAGCATATAAAAGATTTAGGTAACGCTGTTATAACTCCAGGGTTTATAGATTTGTTGACACAGTTTCAATATACAGATATTGGATCTGCTAAACCTCAAAGTTTAAAAAATAAAATCAAGAAATTTTTTAAAGTATTTTCATTAAAGTATAATTTTGCAGGGGTTAGTCAAGAAAGTTATTCTAGAAAATGGGCAGAAATATTGACAGATTATTCCACATTAGATAGAGATGAAAAAATTTCGGCTTTTAAAAAAGGTGTTATAACTTCAATAATGTCTGGAACTACTTGTATTGCTCAAGTGTCGAAAGAATTTAAGTATTTTGATATAATAAACAGACTTCCTATTAAAAATTACCTTTTCTTTGAGGTTTTTGCGGATACTAAAAATAAAAGTAAAAAGAATTTTAAAATCGTAAGGTCTGTTGTTGAGGATTTGATTTTCCATAAAGGAGAAAATACTCATATTGGTATTATGCTAAATTCTATGTCAGGTGTACATAAGAAATTATGGGCATTATTTTCAAAATATTGCCGTAAACATAATATGTTAATGATGACAAGATTTGCTGAATCTCAAGATGAAATTGATTGGTTAGAACATGGTTTTTCTGACATTGATATATTGCATAAGTTTATGGGGTTAAGAAAAATTAGTCCTTATGAAAAAGAGCTTACGCCTGTAAAATATCTTGAAAACTTAAAAGTTCTTACTAAAAAAGTACTTGTTGCAAATGCAAATTATGCAGAAGATGAATTAGAACAATTAGCAGAAACTGGTGTTAAATTTATTTATCAACCTTTATATAGCTCAGAAATTTGTAATAAAAAACTTGATTTTGAAACTGTTCTAAAATATTTTTCAGAAAATTTTGGTTTTTCAACTCAGAGTTTTTCTCCAGAAAAAACATATAGTCTTTTGGAATTAGCAAGAAATGCAAATTCTAACAATTCTATTGATACAGTAGATTTGATTAAATATTTAACTATTTATCCTGCAAAAATTTTGCGCTTGGATAATTCAATCGGATCTATTGAAATAGGAAAAGATGCTGACTTTAATGTATTTAAACTTTTTGATGGTGAAGATTATAATGCTTTATTAAAACAAGATACCCCTTTTGCAGTTTATTCTAAAGGTAGAAAACTTGTAAAAGATGGAGAATTGAGGTTTAGTTTATGACGGTAATAAATGAAAAATTCTCTGTTAATACGCAAGGTTTTACTGATATAATTGACATTACTCAAAAGGTAAAACATGCAGTTTATAGTCATTCTCTTCAGTCTGCAGTTGTGCATGTATATGTTGCAGGAAGTACTGTCTCTGTCACAAATATTGAATTTGAACCTGGACTTTTGGTTGATTTACCAGAGGCTTTAGATAAAATAGCACCGTTAAATGGTGATTATCATCATGATGAAACCTGGCATGATGGGAACGGTTATGCTCATGTAAGAGCTTCAATAGTTGGAAATAATACTATGGTGCCATTGATTGATGGCGCTTTGCAATTGGGTCAATGGCAGCAAATAGTTTTAATTGATTTTGATAATAAAGCAAGAACAAGAACAGTATATGTTCAAATTGTATATTAAAATCCTCTTGTTTTTGATTTATTTTCCTGTTAAAATTCATATAGCGTGGAAATATAAATAGAAGGGCTATAATTATGACACAGAGAGTATTATTATGTATTATGGATGGTTGGGGAATTAGCAAAAACCACCCAGAATTTGACGCAACAAAATTATCACATCCTGTTCATGTTGATAAATTAGAAAAAGAATATCCAACAATTTCTATTCATGCTGATGGTGAATATGTTGGATTGCCGGAAGGCCAAATGGGTAACAGTGAAGTCGGTCACTTGAATTTGGGTGCTGGAAGAATTGTTTACCAAGACTTATCAAGAATTAACAGAGCTATTAAAGACGGTTCATTCTTCAAGAATGAAAGATTCTTAAAAGCTATAAATCATGCAAAAGAAAATGATTCAGCATTACATATTTTTGGACTTGTATCTACAGGTGGTGTTCATTCTTCATTAGATCATTTATTGGCCTTAATTAAAATGGCTGCAGAAAATGGCTTGAAAAAAGTATATGT
>ENA-UEPJ01001651-UEPJ01001651.1-human-gut-metagenome-genome-assembly--contig:-NODE-1651-length-25748-cov-9.063846_pt1 | contig 25748 bp, 24 predicted proteins | sample MGYA00242890_ERZ507896 | MGnify/ENA primary metagenome ERZ507896 (study PRJEB26167, sample SAMN06115508) | human gut metagenome | host: Homo sapiens | place: China:Qinghai | collected 2015-08-20... | reverse complement strand
CGATTTTTTTGAGGGCAAGTGCGCAGCCTACATTGAGGGCTACCGCTTTGTCCCGGCCGGGAAGACCTGGACGGCAGCGGACGGCACGGTGTTCCGGGGCGAAATGATTACTCCCTGGAAGCCCTGGGCGGAGCTGGACGCGGCGCAGCGGGCCTATGAGCGGGAGCAGGCCGCAGCGCTGGAAGCTGCATTATCTGACATTGAGGAGGCGTTGGGGCTGTGACAATTGAGGAAAGAAAAGCGGCCATTTTGGCAAAGATTGAAGAAATGAAAGCCCAGAGCGGCAGCAGTGACGAACAGTTAAAGGAACTGGACACCGCCTACCGGGAAGGAGTTGACAGCCTGTGACACAAGAAGAGCGGAAAAAAGCTATGTACAATCAGGGCCGGGCAGATGCCCAGGCGCTGCAAGCAAATGCCGGTGATATGACCGGCACGGACCTGAACCGGGCGACGCAGAAGATCCCGGAGTTTGCGGCGGCGTGTAAAAACGCCAATATGCTTTCCCGGCCCGTTGGCTTTATTTGCCGGTCTTCGGCTGGGCGTGTGGTGAAGCTGTTGCAAGTGTATGACAGCACGATTTACACCCAGGAGCCGGAAGAACTGCCCGCCCAGTGGGGCTTTGCCTGGAGTGCCGACCCAGAAAAGGCGCTTCCTTTTATTTCCATCAGTACAAGCCCCTATAACAAGGGTGACTGCTGCACGGAGGACGGGAAAACATACCGTTCTAAAATTGACAATAACGTATGGTCTCCGTCCGCATACCCCCAGGGCTGGGAGGGGGTGATGACATGACGATCAAGCAAATTCAGAACCTTTTGGATTATCTGGGCTATGCCCCCGGTAAAATTGACGGGATGGACGGTACAAATACCCGGAAAGCTGTCAAGGCATTTCAGGGGGACTTCGGCGGCTTGACAGTTGATGGCGTGGCCGGAACAGCCACACAAAAGGCCCTGCGCCATGCTGTGGCCTACGGGATGCCGGAGAAGAAGCAGACCACAGATGACAAGGCTTCTCCGGCGACCAGCGGCAAGACCGGCACATTCTGGGATGATCTCAAGCACTTCAAGCGTGAAGAAATGCGCTGCCCCTGCGGCAAGTGCAGCGGCTTCCCGGTGGAACCTGCCGAAAAGTTGATGCGGACGCTGGACACGGACATTTGGGAGCATTTTCAAGCGCCGATTACCATCATACCGCTGCCCCCCAATGACCCCCATGCCGGCGGTTCCGGGGTACGCTGTCAGGCATACAACGATTCCCTGCGTGGCAGCGTCCCGAACTCCCGCCATGTGCAGGGCAAGGCGGCAGATATCATCGTGAGGGGCTTTTCCGGCTCCGCGGTCAAGGGATACTGCGACAGCCTGGTAAAGGCGGGAAAACTCCGCTACTGCTACGTCATCGGCGGCGGAAACTCCGTTCATGTGGATATTCTGTAACAAAGCACAAGGGGGAAGGTCTGACGGCCTTCCCCCATTTTATTTGCAATAAAGTTTGTACGTATTCCCGCTTTTTTTACGCTCAATCTGATTTGATTTGCTGGCAGAATAAAGCTGCTCCTGAATGTATGCTTTTGCTATTGGGTCAAATAATTTGTATATATCTTTCTGCAAAATGCCTGGATTTTCTCTGATTATTTCTACTAGATTTTCCCGTAATGTGGGTAGTACATGGATCTCAAACTCTTGCTTAGCTTCGTATTCTGCATTTAGTTTTTCAATATTTGCTTTCAAGTCATCCAATTCTTTTGACAACTTTTCAAGATAATCGTCTGTGAACAAATCATCCCGCCAATAATTGAAACATTCCCCTTTTTTCTCAAACAGTTTTTTCGTTCTAACCATGTAACTAACGAATGCTTCCAATGCTTCAAGCTGTGTGTTTGGGGAGCTATAGCGGCTTTCGTACCACGCAGACCACATCTTTTTGTACTTGGCTTCATATCGTTTTGTTTCTTTTTCATGCGCAGTACGCCACCCCCACGGCAGATCACCTTCAGGGGTTAAGTGGTCTTGATCTTCTTTCGGTTCGGATAGCTTTGTAATTATATTGGCTACGTCCTGCGCCGAAGATTCCGGGTTCTGCGTTTTTATATAACCAATAACGCTATCGATGCTCAACGGATTAAATTCTGATGTTTCTTCAAACGTGGCAGAATCTTTTTGTTCGCCTAAAATTGTTTTCTGTGTTTCGGCATTGACTATTCCGGTCTGTTCTTGCGTTTCTTCTGCGTTTTCTGATTTCTTCTTTCTGAAAATGTCAAATGGCCACATTTCCCCAACCCCCATTTGTAAGATGCAAAAGCTACGTTCATAGTAGCTTCGCAGGGAAGAAAAGCAACAACAGAATGGGAACAATCTGGTTACAAAAGAAGAAACTGTTGACAGAGCCGCAAACCGGCGCTACTATTTCCATAGGAGGTGTTCCTATGGACAAGATCGAGATTTTGCGGGAATGGGTGAAAGAGAGCCGCAATATTGTGGCTTTTACTGGGGCTGGTGTAAGCACCGAAAGTGGCGTGAAAGATTTCCGAAGCAAAGATGGCCTTTACAGCGAAACATGGAGGCCTAACGACAGTGTCTCCACCGAATCCGGTGTGCCGGATTTTCGCAGTGTGGATGGGCTGTACAGCCAAAGCTTTGACTATCCGCCGGAGACCATTATCAGCCATAGCTTCTACCTGAAAAATCCGGAGTATTTCTTTCGGTTCTACCGGGAGAAGATGATGCCTCTGGACGTGGAACCCAATATCACCCACAAAACCCTGGCAAAATGGGAACAGGAGGGCAGGCTCAGTGCCGTTGTAACCCAGAATATTGATGGCCTGCACCAGAAGGCCGGGTCCCGGCGGGTCTATGAGCTCCATGGCTCCATTCTGCGGAACTACTGTACCCGCTGCGGGAAATTCTATCCGGCCTCTTTTGTGAAAAACTGTGACGGCATTCCCAGATGCAGCTGCGGCGGCATTGTGAAGCCGGACGTGGTGCTCTATGAGGAGGGACTGGACGAGAAAACCGTGGAGGGGGCTCTGGAGGCAATCTCTACGGCGGATATGCTCCTGGTGGCCGGTACAAGCCTGACGGTGTACCCGGCAGCGGGCTTCCTGCGCTATTACAGGGGAAATCGCCTGGTGCTCATCAACCGGGATCCCACGCCCTTCGATGACCGGGCGGACCTTGTTTTCCACGAGAGCCTGGGAAAGGTCCTGGGCGCACTGGAAAACCTTTAAGCATTTGTGAAAAAATTGTTGACAAATGACGTTCGCTGTTGTATAATACCAAAGCTGTCCTTGAGACGGCCATCTGAAGGGATGCCTCTGTAGCTCAGTAGGTAGAGCAGCGGACTGAAAATCCGCGTGTCGTTGGTTCGATTCCGACCGGAGGCACCATCTTTTTCCCTGAATCGGGAATTCGGGAGATTCGATCCCGTTGGTGGGAATCAGATGCGGGTGTAGCTCATCCGGTAGAGCGCCACCTTGCCAAGGTGGAGGTAGCGAGTTCGAGCCTCGTCACCCGCTCCAGAAAAGAGATCTGCGTTTGCAGGTCTCTTTTTTTGCGCAAAAGGAACCGGCCCGGTTGACACCGGGCCGGAAATTCACATCTGGAAGATGTTTCCCAGAACGACGCCGTTCTGGGGCTGTTCCTTGGGCTTCAGCTGTTCGTAGGCCAGTGCATAGGTCACTTCCAGCCGGTTACGCAGGAAGTATAGCTGGGCAAAGCTGGCAGCCAGGGAGAGAATATAGAATATGGCGAAAACTGCCTGATCGCTTATGGGCAGGGTGACACCGGCCAGAGCCAGCAGCACATCCCCGTAGGCCAAAACAGCAGCCAGAAACGTCAGGGCGTAGTACCACCAGAAGCTCAGGTCCAGCCGGAACAGATGGAACCGGCTGCCACGCATCATTTTGCGGCTTTCCCGCAAAGCGTAAATGGCACCTGCCTCGGGGTGGTCATACAGAACGTAGTCCGCCATGCGGTAGCGGTAGAGGATGGGAACCAGCACCGCCAGGACCACCACCAGAAAGATGACAAGCAGAGGGCCGGATGCGGCGTAAAGCGCATCCAGTGTGCCTTCATCCAGGGTAATGCTGCCACCGCTCAGCAGGCTGCTGCCGGAGATGGCGGGCGAGATGGCATTCATAAAGCTGTCGGAGAAGGGGCTCAGCATAAACAGGAAGGAAGCCAGATAGCTGGCGGCCAGGGTGAATCCCATCAGGATCGCGGCCAGCAGCAGCTTCAGACGCAGCAGGGGCCAGAAGCGCTCATATCCGGTCTTCAAAGCATTGCGGGAGGCATACTGTCCCCGGGCGATACGGACCATGCCGCCCATGTAGCCGAAGCTCATGCATACGCTCACAATGGCGGACAGAATGGGCAGAAAGCTGGATATGGTGGACAGGAAGCTCCGGCTGCTCATACCGGCGAGTCCTCCCGTCTGGGAGATGCGGCTGGACAGCAGGAACTGGATCAGTGTGCACAGACAGCCGACACCCAGAGTAATGGCAGCGTAGAGTAGGACGATGTCCTTTTGGTTTTTGGCGTTTTGCAGCCGGTCGGCTGCCTTTGTTTTCAATTCACGGCTGGGAAAAGTCATGGCGTAGGATCCTCCTGGTCTGCATAATAATGCATTATGGGTTTAGTTATAAACCATTCCGATAGAAATAGCAAATGAATTTTTTGCAACGGCGGCTTTTTTTAGGAGAAATAAAATTTTTTTGAAAAAGGTCTTTACAAATCGAAAAATATCTGTTATAATCTCACTCGTTCCTGGCCCGGTGGTGCAGTCGGTTAGCACGCCAGCCTGTCACGCTGGAGGTCGACGGTTCGAGTCCGTTCCGGGTCGCCAATCCCGCAGATGATTTCATCTGCGGGATTTTTTCATGTCCATTCAAAAATCTGCACGAGGGAGGCTCTTTATGCTTACCGCCAATGAATTCTATCGGCAGCGCTTTGGCTGCAAGGTCTATAAGCTCTCTCTGGACGGCGGCTTCACCTGCCCCAATCGGGACGGCACCCGGGGCACAGGCGGCTGCCGGTTCTGCTCCGGCTCCGGCAGCGGAGAGTTCGCGGCCACAGGGGAGAACATCCAGGCCCAGCTGACCGAGGCGAAGAAATGGGTGGAGAAAAAGTGCAAGGGCGGAAAATACATTGCCTATTTCCAGTCCTTTACCAATACCTATGGCCCCTTTGACCGCCTGGAAAATATGTACCGGGCGGCCATGGCCCCGGAAGAGATTGTAGGAATTGCGGTTGCCACCCGCCCGGACTGCCTGCCGCCGGAGACCGTGGCGCTTCTATCGGAACTGGCGAAGGAGAAATACGTCAGCGTGGAGCTGGGCCTTCAAACGGTCCATGAGAAAACCGCCCGGGCCATGAACCGGGGCTATGATACAAGCGTCTATTTTGACGCGGTGCAGCGCCTCCATGCTGCGGGGCTGGAGACCGTGACCCACCTGATTCTGGGTCTGCCGGGAGAAACAGAGCAGGATATGGTGGAGTCCGCCCGGCAGGTGGCCCAGGCAGGCACAGAGGGGGTCAAATTCCATCTGCTTCACGTCATGGCGGATGCCCCTCTGGCGGCGGACTACGCCCGGGGTGCATTCCGGTGCCTGGAATTGGAGGAATACGGGGAAATCCTTGTGGAATGCCTCCGGCAGTTCCCGGAAAGCACCGTTGTGCACCGCATTACCGGGGACGGAGCCCGGCGGGGGCTGGTCGCGCCGCTGTGGTCCCTGGATAAAAAGCGGGTGCTGAATTATTTGAACAACCTTCTCTCTGCCTCTGGACTTTTGCAGAAAAGAGGTTTATAATAAAGCTACAAAGAAAGGGAGCCGAAAGCGCCGCTTTTTGTGGAAGCAGCTCAGGGCGTTCCCAATAGGGAGGACATCTCATGAAACTCGACACCAAGCGCACAGTCCTGGTGGGCTTCGCGTTCCTGTCCATCTGTGCCTTCTGGCAGATGTATGACAATCTGGTTCCCCTGATTCTGACGAACACCTTTCACCTGAACGAGACCATTTCCGGCGCCATCATGGCAGCGGACAATGTGATGGCTCTGTTCCTGCTGCCGCTGTTCGGCGGGCTGTCTGACAAATGCACCTCCCGCCTGGGCCGCCGCCGCCCCTTTATCCTGTTCGGTACTCTGGCCGCCATCTGCCTGATGCTTCTGCTGCCCCTGTTTGCCGACAGCTACCACGCAGCCCCCGTCGGCGGCAAGATTGCCCTGTTTATCTGCGTGCTGGGCCTGCTGCTGGTTGCCATGGGCACCTATCGCAGCCCTGCCGTGGCCCTGATGCCGGATATCACCCCCAAGCCTCTGCGCTCCAAGGCCAACGCCATCATCAATCTGATGGGCGCGGTGGGCGGTATCCTGTATCTGCTGATCACCACCTTCCTGTACCATGTAAAGAGCGAGACCTATGTCAGCTTCTTCCCGCTGTTCGCCATTGTGGCAGGCATTATGGCGGCGGCCCTGGCCGTTGTCATGTTCTTCGTCAACGAGCCGGAGCTGGTAAAAAAGCAGCAGGAATATGAGCGCAAGCACCCCGAGGACGACCTGACGGAGCACACCGCCCAGGGCGACACCCTCCCGGCGGATGTGAAGAAGAGCCTGACCTTCCTGCTGGTGTCCATCAGCCTGTGGTTCGTGGGCTACAACGGCGTATCCACCTGGTTTTCCGTGTACGCGGAGAACATCTGGGGCATGAGCCTGGGCCAGGCCAATACCTGCCTGACCATTGCCACCGGCGGCGCCATCCTCAGCTATATCCCCATCGGTACCGTTGCCAGCCGCATCGGCCGCCGGAAGACCATCCGCTTCGGCACCCTGCTGCTGTCCGGCAGCTTCCTGGCAGCCTTCCTGCTGACCATGGCCCTGGAGGGCTTCAGCCCGGTGCTGTATGTCCTGTTTCTGCTGGTGGGCCTTGCATGGGCTTCCATCAATGTCAACAGCCTTCCCATGGTTGTGGAGATGTGCAAGGGCAGCGAGGTGGGCAAGTTCACGGGCCTGTATTACACCTTCTCCATGTCCGCCCAGATCATCACACCCATTGTGGCAGGCTGGCTGCTGCGTAATGTCAGCTACCGGGCACTGTTCCCCTATGCGGCGTTTTTTGTATTTGCGTCCTTCCTCACCATGGGCTTCGTGCGCCACGGCGACAATAAGGTCCCGGCCAAGAAGGGCCTGGAAGCCTATGATGTGGAGGATTGATTTTCATACGAAATTCTTACAGAAAGGGAAGCGAAAAAAATGTTTGTTCTGATCCTTTTAATCCTCATTCTCATGATTTTGCACCTGCTCTGTCTCCGGGGCCGGAAAAATCAGCCCGGCATGGAGACCCTTCGGGGCTGGTTCTATGCCCACCGGGGCCTCCACGATGACGAGAAGCCGGAAAACAGCTTGGCCGCCTACAAGGCTGCTCTGGACAAGGGCTATGGCATTGAATTCGATGTCCATCTGCTGAAGGACGGTTCTCTGGCCGTCATGCACGATTCCGACCTGAAGCGGACCACCGGCCGGGAGGGCTTCATGGAAGACCTGACCGCCCAGGACCTGGAAAACTATCATCTGGGCGGCACGGACCAGACGATTCCCACATTCCAGCAGGTGCTGGACCTGTTTGACGGGCAGGCCCCGCTGATCATTGAGCTCAAAACCCGAAACGGCAACGCAGACGCCCTGACAGAGGCCGTCTGCAGGGTATTGAAGGATTATACGGGACCCTACTGCGTGGAATCCTTCGACCCCCGGTGCATCCGCTATCTTTACAAGCACTATCCCCAGATCATCCGGGGCCAGCTGGCGGAGAACGCCGTGAAGCGGAGTAAGAGCTTCTCCTGGCCCGTGCGCTTTCTATGCACCTACTATCTGGAAAACTTCCTGACCCGGCCGGATTTCATCGCCTATCGGTTCGAGGACCGGGAAACTACCAGCAATTCCATTTGCCGCCGGATCTGGGGCATTCAGGGCGTCAGCTGGACCATTCGGACCCCCGAGGATTTCCAGACCGCCGTCCGGGAGGGCTGGATTCCCATTTTCGAAAATTTCGACCCCAAGGCCCTGGGTCTGGACAAGCAAAACTGAATTGTTCACAATTTCGAATTATTTTGTTTTCAATTCCGCTATTTGCCGTTCAAATCCCCCAGGTACTCTAATAACAGAAAGGTTGCGGAAGCCGTGAGCCGCTCCCTTTCCTCTCCGTAGATCCTCTTTTCTACCTCTCTTCTTTCTATTCCTTTTGCAGGAAACCCCCGCTGCCGAAAAGCAGCGGGGGTTTTCGCAGCTTGTCAAAAAAGCCTCGCAGAGTTTGGCGGCGTAAGCCGCCAAATAAAATCAAAATCATTTTCTGTCGGGGCGTGTACCTGACAGAAAATACTTCTCAGGCTGCGGAGTGTAGAATTTGTGTGCCGCAGGCGCACAAATTGTGCGCGCAGCAGACTGCAAAAACTTGTCGGAAAAGCCCGTAAGGGGTTTTTCGACAGTCTGACCCCCGCTGCCCAAAGCAGCGGGGGTTTTCGTGCTTGCATGAGACTGTGTCCGGGGGTATAATGGATGCAGAAGGGGGCGGATGCCATGTGGCGGGAGTCGGAATCAGAGGTCGTGCGGCTGGAAAAGGTATTGGCCCACAATGATTTGACCGGGCAGGCCTTGCTGGAAAAATTCCGGGGAGCCTCCCGGGAGAGTGTGCGTCTTGCGGCTGCCCTGCGGGGCTATTTCACCTCTGGGAGCGCGACAGAGGACCAGCGGGAGCTTTACGGCAGCTATCTGCGCAGCCGGGTTCGCCCCACTGTGGCGGCACTGATGGAAGAAAACCGGGTGACGGAATTGGAGCGCTTCGAAAAGGAAGTACCTTTTCCACAGCCCCTTGTGGATGAATTTCTGACGGAGGCCATGGAAATGGACCGCCCGGAGATCACCGTCTGGCTGCTGCAATGCAAAAAGGAACGCTTCGGCTTCCGGGACCGGGATTTTTCCTGGTAGGAGGAACCATGGAATCCTTAAATGAAAAAATTCTCACTGCCTGCCGCACGGAGCTGTGCGGCCTGTACCCCGGCCTGAACGGTGCCTTTGCCCTGCTGCCCCAAAAAGACGGCAGAATCCTGGGAACGGACGGGAGGACGCTTTTCGTCCCGCCGGACCTAACCCAAATGTATGCCGAGAATCCGGCAAAGGTTCGGCGGGGCTATCTGCATATGCTGCTCCACTGCCTGTTTCTGCACATCCGCCTGCCGGACAGGGTAGACCCGGAAGCTTGGGGCCTTGCCTGTGACCTGTGGACGGAAACCTTTATTGAAAACCTGGAGCAGCCCCGGCTGCACACGGAAAATCCGGCCAGGGATCGGGTGCTGCCCAAAATCAGCGGTACGCCCTGGCAGATTCTGGACAGGCTCCCGGAATTTGACCGGGCAGAGCTGCGGAAGGCTGCGGCCTTTGACGACCACAGCCTGTGGAAACCGGATCTTCCGGAGGACCTTGCAAGAAAATGGGAGGGCCTGTCCGGCGGGGGAGATGCCCTGGGGCAGGGGGCCCGGGGCTGCAGCAGCGGCGAGGGAGAGGAAAACCCAGGAGATTTGCAAGACCCGCTTTTTGACTTCCGCCGGTACCTGCGCCGGTTTACCGTGCCAAGGGAGGAACTGGAAACCGATGAGGACAGCTTTGACTACGGGTTTTACACTCTGGGAATGGAGCGCTATGGCAATATGCCCCTGCTGGAGCCTCTGGAATACAAGGAGGTTCGCCGCCTGGATGCCTTTGCCATCGCCATTGACACCTCAGCCTCCTGCGATGCGGTTTTGGTCCGCCGCTTTTTGGAGGAGGTTTACGGCATTCTCAGCACCCAGGAGAACTTCTTTCGGAAGATGAAGGCGGTTTTCTTCCAGTGCGACTGCTGCTTACAGGACAAGGCGGTCATTACAAACCGGGAGCAGTGGCTTTCCTATGGAAGAAATATAAAAATCAAGGGCAGGGGCGGCACAGATTTCACGCCGGTGTTCCGGGAAATCGAAGCCATGCGCGCCCGGGGGGAGCTGCCCAGGCCCAGAGCGCTGCTCTATTTTACGGACGGGGACGGCTACTATCCCCATAAGCCGGACTATGAGACGGTCTTTGTCCTGGCAGGACCCCAGAAGCACCCGGAACTGGTGCCAAAATGGGCAAAGACGCTGGTATTGGAATGAGGAGAGAACGATGAACATCCAGCAGGCAAAGGAAGAGATCCGCAATACCTTGCGGGCGTATCTGCAAAAGGACGGGGAGGGAAAGTATTGCTTCCCAACGGTCCGGCAGCGGCCGCTGCTGCTCATGGGGCCTCCCGGCGTGGGAAAGACTGCCATTGTGGAGCAGGTGGCCCGGGAGGAGCAGGTTCCCCTGGTGGCCTACACCATGACGCACCACACCCGCCAGAGCGCCGTGGGACTGCCGAAAATTGCGGAGCGGGACTACTGCGGGCGGCATTTTTCCGTGACGGAGTACACCATGAGCGAGATCATCGGCGCCGTGTACGAGGCCATGGACCGGACAGGAAAGCGGGAGGGCATCCTTTTTTTGGATGAGATCAACTGCGTCTCCGAGACCTTGGCCCCGACCATGCTGCAATTTCTGCAAAACAAAACCTTCGGCAACCATGCCCTGCCGGAGGGCTGGCTCATTGTGGCGGCGGGCAACCCGCCGGAGTACAATAAATCCGTCCGGGATTTTGACATTGTGACCTTGGACCGCATCCGCAATATTCCTGTGGAGGCCTCACAGCAGGCCTTCCTGGCCTATGGCGCAGAAGCGGGCCTTCACGGTGCGATCCTGTCTTATCTGGCGCTGAAGCCGGAAAAATTCTACCATGTGAGCCGGGACGAGAATGCGCTGCATTATGTGACGGCCCGGGGCTGGGAGGACCTGTCCCGGCTGCTGCAGAGCTATGAAAGCCTGGGCATTCCTGTGGAGGAAGCCCTTGTGGGGGAATTTTTGAATCTGGAAGAGACCAGCCGGGACTTCTATGACTACTACCGCCTGTATGGAAGCTACGGCAGGGACTATGGAGTCCGGGAAATCCTGGCAGGGGAGGCGGATGCGGCCTTTCTGGCTGATAGAAAGGCCATGGCTCAGGCAGGGGACTTTACGGAGCGGTTCGCTCTGGTGAATCTGATCCTGGAGCAGCTGCGGCGCTATGCGGCTGCCTATGGCCGGGAGGATGCCCTGGACGTTGCCCTGCATGAGACCATGCAGGCCTTCTTCCGGCAGAATGGGTCCCTGGAGGATTTTTTGGCTGCCCGCCGGAACGCATTGCAGACCAAGCGGCAGTTCCGCCTGGAAAGCGCGGACAGCCTTACTGCCGCAGAGGGCATCCTGCGGAAAATAGAGCAGTGGGGGCTGGAGGCAAAGCAGGCCCGGTGCGGCGACGGGGCGGCGCTGGAACGCTTCCTCAAGGCCCGCTTTGACGGTCAGCTGGAAAGCCGTCAGGGAAAAATCCGACAGATGACGGCGGCTTTGGACCGGGCAATTCCATTTTTGACGGACTGCTTTGGGGACGGTCAGGAGCTGACGCTGCTGATCACAGGCATTACCGGCAGCAAGGGAATCATGGCCTTTATCGCCCGCCATGGCAGCGACAGCTATCTGGCCCTGTGCGGCCGGTTGCAATGCCAAAAGAATGAGGCGCAGCTGCAGGAGCTGTGCCGCCGGGCAGTGGAGAAAAAGTAACGGTAGCTTTTTCCATCGGAGAATGGTATACTGTAGAAAATGCGCGGCTGCGCTTTTTGGGAGGAACGCCGTTGGAACAGAATTTTTGCCATAAGGTCGATCAGAAAACCATTCCCGTCTGTCCCATTCTGGGAGTGGATATCGCGGCCATTGATATGGATTGGCTGCTTGCCTTCACCAAGGCTCACGTGAAGGAACTGTCCGGGGACTATATCTGCGTGTCCAATGTCCATACCACCGTCACCGCCTGGAAGGACGAGACCTACCGGGCGGTCCAGAACGGCGGCATCCTGGCCATTCCGGACGGCGGCCCTCTGTCCAGCACAGGAAGAAAGCGGGGCTTTGCAAAGATGCAGCGGGTGACGGGGCCGGACTATATGCTGAAAACCATCGCCCTGGGGCTTTCTCAGGGCTGGCGGCATTATTTTTACGGCAGTACCCCGGAGACTCTGGAAAAAATGGAGAAGGCCCTTCGGGAGGAATATCCGGCAATTCAGATTGCCGGGATGTACAGTCCGCCTTTCCGCGCACTGAGCGCGGAAGAGGATGGCGCCATTGTGGAGAAGATCAACGAGGCCGCCCCGGATTTTGTCTGGGTTGGCCTGGGGGCTCCCAAGCAGGAAATCTGGATGCACGACCACCAGGGGCGTGTGCAAGGCCTGATGGTGGGCGTGGGCGCTGCCTTTGACTATACGGCGGGCAACATCAGCCGGGCCCCCCAGTGGATGCAGAAGCACAATCTGGAGTGGCTGTATCGGCTGATGCAGGACCCCAAACGGCTGTTCAAGCGCTATTTTGTCACCAACACCACTTACATTTTTGAGGCCAACCTGCGAGGAAAGTAAATGAAGATCCTGATCGTACACAACCGCTATCAGATTCCCGGAGGGGAAGACCAGGTGGCTGCTCAGGAGGCGGAGCTGCTGCGCGCCCATGGCCATCAGGTGTTTATCTACAGCCGGGATAATGGAGAGCTGAAAACCTTTTCCCTCCGGCAAAAGCTGGCGCTGCCCTTTTGGACCCTTTACAATCCCAAAACCTATCGGGATATCCGCCGCCTGGTGCGGGAGAACAGGATCGATGTGGTCCATGTTCACAATACGCTGATGCTGGTGTCTCCTGCCGTATACTATGGGGCCCTGCGCGGCGGTGCCGCCGTGGTGCAGACCGTTCACAATTTCCGCCTGCTCTGCCCGGGGGCAACCTTTTACCGGGATGATCAGGTCTGCGAGGACTGCCTGAAAAAGGGGCTCTCCTGTGCGCTGAAGCACAGATGCTATCGCGGAAGCTTTTCCCAAACCCTCTGCTGCGTGCTGTCTATGAAGCTCCACCGGGCCACGGGGATCTATAAAAAGCTCACCTATATCTGCCTGACGGAATTCAATAAGAAGAAGCTGCTGCGGCTGAAGGGGCTGAAACCGGAGCAGATTTTTGTGAAGCCCAATGCGGTTTCTGCGCCGGAAGCGTTGGTGCCGGAGCTGGACCGGCAGGACCGGGTGCTCTTTGCCTCCCGCCTGGAGGACCTGAAGGGGATCCGGGTGCTGCTGGAGGCCTGGCGGCTGCTGGGAGACCAGGGGCCGGAGCTGCTGCTCTGCGGCGACGGTCCGCTGGAAGACTGGTGCCGCAGCTTTGTGGAGGACAACAAGCTGCGCAATGTCCGCCTGCTGGGAAGGCTGCCAAACGACCGTGTCCGCAGACTGATGGCCACCAGCCGGGCTCTGATTCTGCCGACTCAGTGCTACGAGGGATTCCCGCTGTGCATTGCGGAGGCCTATTCCGTGGGAACTCCGGTGCTGGTGTCCAAGCTGGGCAACGGAGGCAGCCTGGTCCGCAGCGGAGTGACGGGCCTGAAGTTTGACCAGCAGTCGCCCCAGAGCATTGCAAAAACCGTGAAGAAGTTTATGTACACCGAAGATGTGGACTGGCAGGCCAATACCAGCGCGTATTACCGGGAAAATCTGACACCGGAGATGAATTATGCCCGGCTGATGGAGATTTACGGAGCCGCAAAGGAGAGCATATGAAGCATGTTTTGATCATCAGCAATATTCCCGCTCCCTATCGCAGCGGGCAGTTTGCCTGCCTGCGCAGCCGCTTTCCGAAGTGGAGGGTTTCTGTGCTCTATACGGGAAAAATCGAGGCAGACCGGGTCTGGGAAACCGATGAACCGGAAGAGAACACCTACTTCCTGCAATCGAAGGTCCTCAGTGTCAAAGGCGGCGAGGTGGGCGGCACGGCTACCCGCTTTGTCCATCTGCCCAAAGGACTTTTCAAAACACTGAATGCTCTGAAACCGGATGTTGTCATTGCGGGAGAATACAATTTCTCCGCCGTTCAGGCCCTTTTCTGGGCCAAGGCCCATGGAATTCCCTTTGTGAACATGACCGACGGAACGCTGCGCTCCGAGAGCTACATTGGTACGGTGCAGAAGCTGACCCGGCGGATGATCGTCAGCGGGGCAGACAGCTTCCTGGCCAGCGGCACAAAGGCCGCGGAGAAGCTGCTGCACTGGGGCGCGGACGAGGAGCGCATTGCAATTGCTTACCTGACGGTGGATACTGCTCCGTTTCTGGCGCTTACAAGGCAGCCCAAGGATGGAACGATTCTATTTGTTGGCCGCATTTCCCGGGAAAAGGGCCTGGACCTGCTGGTGCAGGCCCTGGCAAAAATGAAGATTCCCAGTGTCCTGCGTGTGGCGGGCAACGATGTGGGGGGCGAGCAGGCAGCCATTCAGTCCTTGGCGGAGAGCCTGGGCGTGGCGGACCGGATCCAATGGCTGGGCTACCGGCAGGGCGAGGCGCTTTGGGCGGAGTACAGCCGGGCCTCCGTGCTGGCCGTGCCCTCCCGGTCCGATTGCTTCGGACTGATCCTGGTGGAGGCTGCCTGCGCGGGACTTCCCGTGGCGGCATCCTGCTATGCCGATGGGGCCTACGATGTGCTTACATCCGGGACAAATGGGCGCATTGCAGACCCGGAAAACCAGGAAGCCTTTGCTGCCTGCCTGGACGGCATGCTCTTGAGGCCATTGCCTGCGGAAAAGCTGCGCAGACAGACTGCCGAAAAATTCAGCTTTTCCGCCGGGGCGGATGGCTATGCCCAGGCGGTGGAGATTGCGGAAGGAGCGGTAAAGCATGGCTGATATTCCCATTGTGGTGGTTGCCTACAACCGAATCGAATCCTTAAAGCGGATCCTGGGGTCTCTGCTGCAGGCAGAATACCCTGCTCAGGGAGCAGAGCTCATCATCAGCATTGACCGGGGCGATAATGCAGACGTACTGGACTATGCAAGGGCCTTTTCCTGGCCCTTTGGGGAAAAACAGGTCATTTATCAGGAGAAAAATCTGGGACTGAAAGCCCATATCCTGAAATGCGGGGGCCTGACCCAGGCCCATGACGGGATCATCCTGCTGGAGGACGATCTCTATGTCAGCCCGGACTTTTACCGCTATGCCCTGGAGTGCTATGATTTTGTGGCAGACAAGCCGGAGATCGCCGGGGTGGCCCTGTATAATCACCGGCTGAGCCAGTTGACGGAGAAGGTCTTTGAGCCGTTGGAGGACGGGTTTGACAACTGGTACTTCCGGTATGCCTGTTCCTGGGGCCAGATGTGGACCAAGGCGCAGTGGGCTGCTTTTTCAGCCTGGCTGGCGGAAAACGGAGACTACGATTTCGCCGCTTCTGAGAAGATCCCGGCCCATATCAAGGACTGGGGAAAGCACTCCTGGCTGAAATACCACATTGCCTTCGTCATAGAGACGAACCGGCTGTTCCTTTACCCCAGAGTGGCCCGCTGCACCTGCTTTTCCGATGCCGGTGTCAATTTCAGCAAAAAGGAAAGCACCTTCCAGGTGCCGCTGATGCTGGGCGGCCGCCGGGAAAAGCTGCGGCTGTCCGAACCGGGGGAGTCCAGGGCTGTGTATGATGCCTGGATGGAAAATCTGTGGCTGCGGTCCTTCCTGGGCCGGGAGAGCCTGTGCGTGGACCTCTACGGTGCCAAAGAAACTTTTGAAGGGCAGCAATACCTGCTCACCTCCTCCCGGGTGGAAAACGCGGAGCTTCTGGAGTGCTTTGGCCGGGAGATGCGCCCCCAGGAATGGAATGTGCTGTCTTCGGTTCCCGGAGACGAGCTGCGGCTTTATAAGCTGACTGAGAATGCAAAAAAAATCCCGGCCGCGCGCAGGGACCGTATGGCGGATGCCGCCTATCACATCCGGGGCATCAGCTACCCCTATAAGAAGACAATTTTTGCCATGTTTATACAGGAATCTGTTGCAAAGCTTCGAAAAAAGATGCATCTTGCCTAAAATTCAGGGCGCACCGGCTTCGGTGCGCCCTTGACGTTTCTCGGGGGAAAAGCTATAATGTACGGGAACAGGGGGGACTTGTGATGAAGCAAACACAATGGTATAAAGATACGGTTTTTTATCAGATCTGGCCCAGAAGTTTCTGCGACGGAAACGGGGACGGCATGGGCGACCTGTATGGCGTACTGCAAAAGCTGGACTATATCAAGAGCCTGGGCTGCGACGGCATCTGGTTTTCACCGCTGTATCCTTCTCCCGGCGCAGACTGCGGCTATGATATCTCCGACTATATGGATATCGATCCGCAGTTCGGCGGCATGGAGGCCTTCAAGGCAGTTCTGGAGGGAGCCCACAGCCGGGGCATGAAGGTCATCATGGACCTGGTGGTGAATCACACCAGCGATGAGCACGAGTGGTTCCAGAAGAGCCGCCGCCGCATTGAGCCCTATACGGATTACTATATCTGGCGGCCCGCCAGGAAAAACAGCAAGCTCCCCAATAACTGGGATTCCCACTTTGAGGGCAAGGCCTGGACCTATGACGAGGTGCGCAAGGAATACTATATGCACCTGTTTGCCGTGAAGCAGCCGGACCTGAATATGGATAACCCGCTGGTCCGGGAAGAGGTCAAGAAGATCATGCGCTTCTGGCTGGACATGGGGGTGGACGGCTTCCGGGAGGATGTCATCACCTTTATCTCCAAGAAAAAGGGCCTGCCCAATGACCATCTGCTGCCGGTGTACAAGGGCATTTTTATGTATAACCACGGCCCCCGGATCCATGAATTTCTCACGGAATTCCAGGAGGATGTGCTGCTGAACTACGACTGCATGACTCTGGCCGAAGCCCCCATGGTCACGCCGAAGATCGCCCTGAAATACATCCGGGAGGGCAAGGGGCAGGAGTTCAGCATGATGATCCAGAACGAGACCATGTGTGCCGACTGCTTTTTCCAGGATTTCTTCCCCACGAAGTTCTCTCTGAAAAAGCTGAAAAAGGCCTTCCGGAACTGGCAGGATAAGCTGGACGGCAAGGGCTGGAATATGCTCTTCCTGGAAAACCATGACCATCCCAGGATCATCTCCCGCTATGGCAACTCTAATTATCGGGAAGCCAGCGGCAAGATGCTGGCGGCTATGTATCTGTTCCAGAAGGGAACGCCCTTTGTCTACCAGGGCCAGGAGATCGGCATGGTGAACTGGCACCCTGAAAATGCCGAGATGTATGAGGATGTGGCCACCCGCTATTACTATTCTCACCACAATCTGAAGGCCAGCCCCCGGGCCAGGCTCCACAAGCTCTGGCGCTGCTCCCGGGATTCTGCCCGGACTCTGATGCAGTGGAGCGACGGACCCAATGCAGGCTTCACCACTGGAGAGCCCTGGTTCTATGCCAACGACAATTATAAGCAAATCAATGTGGCCCGGCAGGATGGGGACCGGGATTCCGTCCTCAATTTCTATCGGCTGGCCATCGGCCTGCGCAAGCGCCTGTCCTGCGTCCGCTGGGGCAAATACCGGGAGTTCAGCAAGGGCTCCAAATGGCTCTACCAGTATTCCATGCAGGACGACCGGCAGAAAATATTGGTCATCTGCTCCTTTAGTGACAAGAACCGGAAGTATAAAGCGCCGGACGGCTTCTATCTGGACCGGGGTAAGCTGATCCTTTGCAACTACCCCAATGGCGAGCCAGATGTGCTGCGGCCCTATGAGATCCGGGTCTACCTGTGGTGAGGGATGTGCCCACGCTGGAAAAACAAAAAACCGCTCTGTGACGACAGAATGCTTGACAATTCGGTTCCCCGGTGCTATAATCCCGTCCATAGGAGAAACGCACAGATGAGGAGAAAGCGCTTTGTGTGCCCAATGCAGAGAGTTGGCGGATGGTGCGAGCCAATGCAGGCGGAAGCGTATACTGGCCTCGGAGCGGCCTTGCTGAAAGAAAAGTAGGCAGGACGGGGGATGCCCGTTACAGTGTCACGCGGTTGTTGGATCGCGGTGAGGGGCCTGATTTTCAGGCAAGAAGAGTGGTACCGCAAGGCTTTTACGCCCTGTCTCTTTCGATGGAGAGAGACAGGGCGTTTTTTTATGTCCGGTTTCCATACCCGTTCCGTTCACGAAATCCAAATTTTGACGAAAGAAAAAGGATGCGAGCAAAAGATGGACGTAACAAAGTATTCGGTAGGCTATTATCCCGCCCCCGGGGAGCACTTCAAGTGGGCGCATAAGGACCATATTGAGAAAGCGCCCCAGTGGTGCAGTGTGGATCTGCGGGACGGAAACCAGAGCTTGGTGATCCCCATGAGCCTGGAGGAGAAGCTGGAATTTTACAAAATGCTTCTGAAAATCGGCTTTAAGGAAATAGAGGTGGGGTTCCCGGCGGCCTCAGAGACGGAGTATACCTTCCTGCGGACCCTGATCGAGCAGAATATGATCCCTCAGGATGTGACGGTTCAGGTTCTGACGCAGTGCCGGGAGCACATCATCCGCAAGACCTTTGAAGCCTGCAAGGGAGCCCCCAGCGCCATCATTCACTTCTACAATTCTACCTCCGTTGCCCAGCGGGAGCAGGTGTTCAAGAAGTCTAAGGAGGAGATCAAGCAGATCGCCGTGGACGGGGCCAAGCTGGTCAAGAAGCTGGCCGCCGAGTACGAGGGCAACTTCCGCTTCGAGTATTCTCCCGAGAGCTTCACGGGCACGGAGCCGGAATACGCCTTGGAGGTCTGCAATGCTGTTTTGGATGTGCTGGAGCCCAGCGAAAGCAATAATGTTATCATCAATCTGCCGGTCACGGTGGAGATGAGCCTGCCCCATGTGTACGCCAGCCAGGTGGAGTACATGTGTGAAAACCTCAAGTACCGGGAGCACGTCACCGTATCCCTGCACCCCCACAACGACCGGGGCACCGGCGTGGCGGATACGGAGCTGGGCTTGCTGGCCGGTGCGGACCGGGTGGAGGGAACCCTCTTTGGCAACGGCGAGCGGACCGGCAATGTGGATGTTGTGACCCTGGCCATGAATCTGTATTCCCATGGCGTAGACCCCAAGCTGGACTTTGACAACCTGCCCGCTATTGTGGAAATCTACGAGCGCTGCACCCGGATGCACGTCTATGAGCGAACCCCCTACGCCGGGGCCCTGGTCTTCGCCGCTTTCTCCGGCTCCCATCAGGACGCCATCGCCAAGGGTATGAACTGGCGGCAGGAGAAGAACCTGCACCGGTGGACCGTGCCCTATATCCCCATCGACCCCAGGGATATCAGCCGCACTTACGATGCGGATGTCATCCGGGTCAACTCCCAGAGCGGCAAGGGCGGCATCAGCTATCTTTTGGAGCACGCCCACGGTTATGTGCTGCCCACCAGGATGCGGGAGCATTTCGGCTACCTCTGCAAGGACATCTCCGATCACGAGCATCGGGAGCTGAAAACCGACGATGTGCTGCGGGTGTTCACCCTGAGCTACCTGAACATCAACACCCCTATTTCCGTGCGGAATGTGCGCTTTGAGCCCTTGGCCGGTGGGGCGGGCTGCGATGTGACCTTTTGCAAGGACGGCATCGTTGCCCAGCTGCACCAGACCGGCAACGGCAGCCTGGATGCTTTCAGCAACGCCCTGAAGGACTATACTGGCGTGGACTACACCCTGAAAGTCTATACCGAGCACAGCCTGCAGCAGAAGAACTCAGGCTCCACCGCTGTGGCCTATGTGGGCATTGAGACAGTGGACGGAAAGATGCACTGGGGCGCGGGCAGCGACACGGACATCACCAAGGCCAGTATTCACGCGCTGCTCAGCGCCTTCAATAACTTCATTACGGAATAAGGAGAAACAAACCATGGCAATGACAATGACCCAAAAGATTCTGGCGGCCCATGCAGGTCTGCCGGAGGTGAGCGCCGGACAGCTGATTCAGGCCAAGCTGAACATTGTTCTGGGCAATGATATCACTACCCCGGTGGCGGTGAATGAGTTCAAAAAAGCAGGCTTTGACGGGATCTATGACAAGGACAAGGTGGTCATCGTCCTGGACCATTTTGTGCCCAACAAAGATATCAAGGCTGCCGAGCAGTCCAAAACCTGCCGGGAGTTCGCCTGCGAGCACTGCGTCAGCCATTTCTATGACGTGGGCAAGATGGGCATCGAGCATGCTTTGCTTCCGGAGCAGGGCATCGTCACCGCCGGAGACTGCATCATCGGCGCAGACAGCCACACCTGCACCTATGGTGCCCTGGGCGCCTTCTCCACCGGTGTTGGCAGCACGGATATGGCCGCCGGTATGGCCACGGGCCAGGCATGGTTTAAGGTCCCCTCGGCCATTCGCTTCTACCTGACGGGGGCATTGAAGCCCAACGTCAGCGGGAAGGACGTGATTCTGACCATCATCGGCAGGATCGGTGTGGACGGTGCCCTGTACAAGAGCATGGAGTTCACGGGATCTGGCGTGGCTTCTCTGACCATGGATGACCGGCTGTGCATCTGCAATATGGCCATTGAGGCCGGTGCGAAAAACGGCATTTTCCCGGTGGACGACCGGACACTGGAATATTTGAAGGGCAGAGCGGAGCGGGAGCCTGTGATTTATACCGCCGACGAAGATGCTCCCTATGAAAAAACCATCGAAATTGACCTGTCTGCCATTGAGCCCACGGTGGCCTGCCCCCATCTGCCGGAGAATACCCACCCGGCCAGGGAGCTGGAGGACATTCAAATCGACCAGGTGGTCATCGGCTCCTGCACCAACGGACGCATGGAGGATATGGAGACGGCTTACCGCATTTTGAATGGCAAGCAGGTTGCCAAGGGGGTGCGCTGCATCATCATTCCGGCCACCATGGCCATCTACCGGGAGTGCATCGTCCGGGGGTACACCACCGCCTTTATCGATGCAGGCGCGGTGGTCTCCACCCCCACCTGCGGCCCCTGCCTGGGCGGCTATATGGGCATCCTGGCCGAGGGCGAACGCTGTGTTGCCACTACCAACCGGAATTTTGTGGGGCGGATGGGTCATGTCAAGAGTGAAGTCTATCTGGCAAGCCCTGCAACCGCTGCCGCCAGTGCCCTGACCGGCCACATTACCTGCCCCAAGGAGGAAAACTGATATGCAGACCAAGGGAACCGTTTATAAATACCCGGACAATGTGGATACGGATGTGATCATCCCTGCCCGGTACCTGAATACCCCTGATGCCCAGGAGCTTGCCAAGCACTGCATGGAGGATATCGACCCGGAGTATGTCCGTAAGGTAAAGCCCGGAGATGTGATGGTGGCGGGCTGGAACTTCGGCTGCGGCTCTTCCCGGGAGCACGCCCCTCTGGTGATCAAGACCTGCGGTACCGGCTGCGTCATCGCCAAGAGCTTCGCCAGAATCTTCTATCGGAACGCCATCAACATCGGCCTGCCCATTTTGGAATGTGAGCAGGCGGCAGAGGAGATTCGGTCCGGGGACCAGGTTTCGGTGGACTTCGATACCGGTATTATTACCGATGAGACCACGGGCAAGCACTACCAGGCGGAGCCCTTCCCGGAATTCATCCAGAAGATTATCCGTGCCGGCGGCCTGCTGGCTTCCTTAAAGGAGGGATAAGCTGTGGAGAAAAACATTGCGCTGATTCGCGGCGACGGCATCGGCCCGGAGATCGTAGAGCAGGCTGTGCTGATTCTGAACCGGGTGGCGGAAATCTACGGCCACAGCTTCCGCTATACGGATGTGGACATGGGCGGCAACGCCATTGATAAGTGGGGTGAGCCGCTGCCCCAGGCTCAGCTGCAAAAGTGCCTGGATTCCGACAGCGTGCTTTTGGGCGCGGTGGGCGGCCCGAAGTGGAACGATGTTCCCGGCCCCATGCGGCCGGAAAAGGGGTTACTAAAGCTTCGGGCCGCTATGGAGGTCTACAGCAACAACCGTCCCGCCAAGATCTGGCCCCAACTGGCGGGCGCTTCCCCTTTGAAACCGGAGATCGTGGAAAAGGGAATCGACTTTATGATCGTCCGGGAGCTCACCGGCGGCATTTACTTCGGTTCTCACGAGACAAAGCGGGAGAACGGGCAGGCCGTTGCCACGGACATCCTGACCTACAGCGAGGCGGAGATCCGCCGCATCGGCCGCATCGGCTTTGAAACCGCCCGGAAGCGCAGAAAAAAGCTGTGTTCCGTGGAAAAGAGCAATGTGCTGGATTCCAGCCGCCTGTGGAAGAAGATCATGCACGAGCTGTCCGAGGAGTACCCGGATGTGACCCTGACGGATATGCTGGTGGACAACTGCGCCATGCAGATCGTCAAGGATCCCGGCCAGTTCGATGTGATCGTCACGGAAAATATGTTCGGCGATATCCTGTCTGACGAGGCCTCTATGATCACCGGCTCCATCGGCACCATTCCCTCCTCCAGCCTGGGCAGCACCACCCGGGGGCTCTATGAGCCCATCCACGGCTCTGCCCCGGACATTGCGGGGCAGGACATCGCCAACCCCATCGGCACCATTCTGGCCGCTGCCATGCTGCTGCGCTACAGCTTCGACATGGCGAAGGAGGCGGATGCCATCGAGAAGTCCGTCGCCGAAACCCTGGATGCGGGCTTTCGCACCGCCGATATCCTGCCGCCCCACGGCGCTTTCCAAAAAGTCGGCTGCAAGCAGATGGGCGCAGAGATCTGCGCACGGATTCAATAGAATTTCAGAAAAAATCACCCGGCTTCCGAAGAAGCCGGGTGAAAATTTTGGGAGAAAGATTTACTTCTGTGCGCGGCTGCCGAAGTTGACAACGGCGGTGTCGCCCTGCTCGTTGGTGCCGAACTCATAGTCCTTGCCGGGCAGGATGGCGTTCATCAGGATGCCCACCAGAGCGGCCACAGCCAGGCCGGACAGGCTGATGGTGACGGAGCCCACGGGGATGGCGATGGAACCGGCGTAGTTCACGCCCACGGCCAGACCCATGATCATGGCGGCAATCAGAACGTTGCGGCTCTTGGTGAAGTCCACCTGGTTTTCAACCACGTTCCGGACGCCCACGGCGGAGATCATGCCGTACAGCACCAGGCTGACGCCGCCCATGGTAGCGGCAGGCATGGCAACGATCAGTGCGGCAAACTTGGGGCAGAAGGACAGGACAATGGCGAACACGGCGGCCAGACGGATAACCTTGGGGTCGTACACCTTGCTCAGGGCCAGAACGCCGGTGTTTTCACCATAGGTGGTGTTGGCGGGAGCGCCGAAGAGGGAGGCCAGAGTGGTAGCCAGGCCGTCACCCACCAGGGTGCGGTGCAGGCCGGGATCCTCTACGAAGTTCTTGCCCACGGTGGAGGAGATGGCGCAGATATCGCCGACATGCTCCATCATGGTAGCCAGAGAGATGGGCATGATGGTCACAATGGAGGTAAGCAGCAGGCTGTGGTCCAGATTTGCCCCGAAGATGGACAGGGCGGTGCGGTCCCAGACGATGGGCAGGCCGATCCAGTCGGCCTCACTGACCAGAGCCACCAGGTGTTCCCGGGAGGCGGGGTCGACGATCATGGAGAACACATAGGAGCCAACCACACCCAGCAGGATGGGGATGATCTTCACCATGCCCTTGCCCCAGATGTTGCAGCAGACAACGATCAGAATGGCAACCAGAGCAACCCACCAGTTGGCGGAGCAGTTGGTCACGGCGGAGCCGGAAAGGGTCAGGCCAATGCAGATGATGATGGGGCCCGTGACAATGGGGGGGAAGTAGCGCATGACCTTTTTGGCGCCGAACTGCTTAAAGAAGAAGGCCAGAACCAGGTATACGAGACCCGCGCAGGCCACACCGAAGCAGGCATAGGGCAGGGTCTCGTTGCCGGTGCCCAGGGCGCGGATGGCATTGTAGCCGCCGATGAAGGCGAAGGAGGAGCCCAGGAAGGCGGGGATCTTCCGCCCGGTGACCAGGTGGAACAGCAGCGTGCCCAGGCCCGCAAACAGCAGGGCGTTGGCCACATCCAGACCTGTCAGCGCGGGAACCAGAACCGTTGCGCCGAACATGGCGAACAGATGCTGTACGCCCAGCAGCAGGCGCTTGGAGGTACCCAGGGTGCTGGCGTCGCATACTGCGTCAGTATTTTTTTCAGGTGCCATTTTTATTACATCCTTTCTCTTTTCACGAAAAGAGGGAGAAAAGACCGTTGCAAAGCTTTTGCAAGTTCTTCCCTCCCTTTCTTCCGTTATATCCCGACAAGTATACTATCTGTCCCGGGAAATTGCAAGTTTTTTATGGCCGCTCTGCATCCAAAATGTGAACAGGATATGACGCCCCTTTTGTGGAAGTTGCATGACGAAGGCGCTTCGCACGCTGCAAATGCAGAAAACGAAGACGGAAATGCAATAATGCACGGCGCAGATTTAATGAATGCAAAAATGCCGTTAATAATCACAAGGACCGAAAATGCCCTAAAAGAATAGGACGTGACACTGGATTTGTAAAAAATAGGGAACAGAAGCACATAAAAACTGTTAAACATGACGAAAGAATGGAAAGAAAATTGCGAAAAATTGAATAAATAAGGGAAATACATTGAATATGTCCGTAAACAAATGTCCTTTACAGGAAAAACGAATGCAATTTTCGTCTTGCAAAAATGCAAAAACGGTAGTATAATACGGCCATGAAGTTTTTGGAGAGCCAAGAACCTACAAAAAGGAGGAAACCCGTTATGAAAATTAAGAAGCTGTTTGCTCTAGCCCTGACTGCGGCCCTGACCATTTCTCTGGCAGCCTGCTCCGGCGGCGCTTCCGCAACCAAGATGACCATGGGCACCGGCGGCTCTGCCGGTACCTATTATGGCTACGGCGGTGTGCTGGGCCAATACATTAAGAATAAGGCCGGCATCGATGTGATCGCCGTGGCCACCGATGGCTCCAAGGCCAATATCCAGGGCATTGACTCCGGCGACTATCAGCTGGGCACCGTTCAGTCCGATACCATGTCCTACGCCTGGGAGGGCACCCGCTCCTTTGACTCCGGCAAGGTGGATTCCTTCCGGGTGGTTGCCGGACTGTACGCCGAGGCTGTGCAGCTGGTGACCATGGACCCCAATATCAAGTCCGCGAAAGATCTGGCGGGCAAGGCCGTTTCCATTGGCGCACCCGGCTCCGGCGTTTACTTCAACGCCATTGACGTGCTCACCGCCGCAGGGCTCACCGAGAATGACATCAAGCCCCAGTACCTGAGCTTCGCCGACTCCGCCGATGCGCTGAAGGACGGCAAGATCGATGCCGCATTTGTGGTTGCCGGTGCTCCCACTCCTGCAATTACCGAGCTGTGCACCACCAACGATGCCTACCTGGTCCCCCTGGACGGCGATGTGGCCGATGCCATGATGGCCGCTTGCCCCTTCTATACCACCTATGTCATCCCCGCCGGGACCTACCCCGGACAGGATGCGGATGTGACCACCGTCACCGTTAAGGCAACCCTGATCGTTTCCGCCTCCGCCTCTGAGGATGATGTCTACAACCTGACCAAGGCCATCTTCGATAACGCCGCCGACATTGCCAAGGAAAACGGCAAGGGCGCAGAGTTGAGCCTGGACAACGCCACCTCCGGCATGACCGCCCCCTTCCACAAGGGCGCAGCCAAGTATTTCGCCGAGCAGGGCATTACCGTAGACGCGCAGTAAGAAAACCGGGGGGCTGTTAGAAAAGTATGTCGCTGCGAACCAGCGACCGACGTCACTACTCCGCGCTAAGAGCCGGCTTCGCCGGTTGCGCTATGTACGTGACTGCGGTCACAGTGGTGTG
>ENA-UEPJ01001625-UEPJ01001625.1-human-gut-metagenome-genome-assembly--contig:-NODE-1625-length-26014-cov-8.518410_pt1 | contig 26014 bp, 21 predicted proteins | sample MGYA00242890_ERZ507896 | MGnify/ENA primary metagenome ERZ507896 (study PRJEB26167, sample SAMN06115508) | human gut metagenome | host: Homo sapiens | place: China:Qinghai | collected 2015-08-20... | reverse complement strand
ATGTCTATTATGAAGGTACAAAGTCTCAATCCAATCAAATAGATATATTAGGCAGCAATGAGCCTTTCAGCAATGCCAACTGGCATTACCAAGATTTGGCCTTTACTTTCAAGCGAGATAATCTGAGCTTTTTGAATAGTGGCGATGATTTCTTTTACGGCAATTCTTGGGACTTCAAGCATCCCTTTCAAAGTTACTATGAGTGGTTAACTGGCCCTTCTGGAAACTACAACATTTCTTCTGAAGCTTTTGAACGACTGACTTCTCCTTACGTTCCACGCGTTGTAAATTATCTGAAGGAAAAAGCGCTTGCCGAATGGGGTGGTTCTTGTTCTGGTATGTCTACTGTTGTTGCACTTCACTATGTTGCCCCAGAGAGATTCCCTCTTAACTCAGTTGATGCTTCTGCTTCTAATGTCTATGACCTTAAAGCACCAAAAGACGATTCTTCTGTTGAGGACTTGATCAACTACTATCAGTTACTTCAACTCACCCCAACAATGCATAAGCTCAAATGTGACCGTTTTTATTTCACTGCTATGCATTTTGAGGACTCTCTCAATGAAGTTATCACTGAATTACAGTCAGGTTATCCCGTTGTTATTGGTCTAGCTCGAAACAACAAATTTTCTCACGGCACTCACGCTGTTGTGCTTCTCAGCTTAATTGACGACAAAGAAACTTCAAATTATTACATTGCACGTGTTTACGACCCCAACAAGCGTTCCAAGTCCACAATGAAAATCTATAAAGCCCCTTATGATTCAAAGGAAAACAGTGGTATAAAAATATCTTATGGGCTTTATCACTTGCTGTACCGATATATCCTTACTCATACTGACTTAAAGTATCTTGACATTCATAATTTCTTTGGGCTAGACAACAATGAAACCGCGAAAGACTTTGACAAAGCATTTATTAAGTCAGATGGTTCAATTAAAGCCACCTACGGAAAGTATTTTGTTCGTACTGAAAACGGAGAACTTGTTGAATGTTCATCCAATGTTACCGTGTTCAAAGATGAAAATACTCTCGCTGAGTATGTTGACAGTGATGATGAACCCGATATTTGCGATTTCGATATTACATTTGATGATATTCCTTTTGCCCCTCTTGAACTGCATTTGGATTCTTCCGGTGTAAATAATGCTTCTGTTCTTCTCAAGGACACTCTCCTTTCTATCTCTACCACCGGTCCCGCCGATTTGGTTTATAATGAAACCGCTCGTACTTTAGACATAACCGCTGAAAATCCTACCGATGTGAGTTTATTGTTCACCCAAAACGGCGTCAGCACCAACTGGCCTTGGCATAGTTGGGTTATTGATACCACCGGAGCTACTGAGTTCCATGCAAGCATGGACGACGAGGGCCTCCATCTGAACGGTGACGGCATTTCCAACGCCAAGTATGCCACCGAATATATGGGTAGTGACGGTGAAGACGATGTTATCAGCAAGGGTACTATCCCTGCTGGCGCAGACAATGTTACCATCGTCAACAAAAATGACGGCAACAGCAATACGACGGACATCGAAACTCCTGACCCTGTTGAACCCACCGAACTTACCGTTTCCGTCTCCGGCGGTACTATCATCCAAATCAACGATGACGCTTTTGCCGAGTCATTGACCTCTCACACCGCCAAGCAGGGCGATAAGATCACCATTATGGCTGACACCACGGACAAGTTCAACGGCTGGATTGTCAATGAAGGTGATGTTACGCTGGATGACGCCACTGCTCCTACTACAACCTTTACGATGAATGAAAAGTCGGTGCGTATCACTGCCGAATATCAGAACAACTCCACCGACTCGACTCCCACTCCCACCCCCGGCGGCAGTTCCTCCTCCGGCAGCGGTGGCGGTGGCGGAGGCGGCGCTGTCCTCATCGGCGTGGGCGCGGCTGCGGCCATCACGGCGGGTGTCATTATGATGTCCCCCGTTGACGTCAAGGGTCGCGTCGTGCTGGCCGACCGGGCCGCCGTGCCGGGCGCAAAGATCTCGCTCCTGCGCGAAGGCAAGGTCGTGGCGCAGACCACCGCCGACGAGAACGGCAGCTTCGCCCTCAAGGCCAAGCGCGGCAGCTATGAGCTGACAGCCGCCTACACCACCGCAGACGGGCAGCTCATCTACAAGACCATCGACATCAAAGCTCCCGCAAAAGACCTCACAGTGACCTTCTAAGGCCCCACAAACGGCAAAAGCCCCGCAGGACATAAAAATCCTGCGGGGCTTTTCTGCGTTATCTCAGGGCTTCTCAGTACCGCTCCACGCCGTCCTTGGTGACGAGGGCGTAGACCAGCGGAGCTTCCTCGGGCTTTTCGGAGCCGTAGACGAGGCCGCTGCGGTACTCGGCGGCGGCAGCGTCGAACTTATCCGCCGCGCCGTAGAAGGTGGCAAGGCTCTCGCCCTTGTGGACATAGTCGCCGCGCTTCTTGTGGAGGGTGATGCCGGCGGCGAAGTCCAGCGGGTCGCCCTTCTTCTGACGGCCTGCGCCCAGCAGAACGCTGGCAGAGCCGATCTTCTCGGCGTCGTTGGTGACGATGTAGCCGTCTTCCTCGGCCAGCAGCTCATAGCTGGCGGCGGGCTTCTCGAAGAGGCTGTAGTCGTCCAGAACGCGGGTATCGCCGCCCTGGGCCGCGAACATCTCCTTACACTTTGCATAGGCAGAGCCGTCTGCGATGACAGCTTCGGCCATGGCGCGGCACTCGGCGGGAGACCCCTTATCGGCCAGCACCAGCATATTCGCAGCCAGCTGCAGGCACACCTCGGTCAGGTCGGCGGGGCCGTGGCCCTTGAGCACGTCCATGCTCTCCATGACCTCAAGGCTGTTGCCGATGTTGTGGCCCAGCGGGGTGTCCATGTCGGTGATCATAGCAGCGACGCGGCGGCCATGATGGGTGCCGATGGAGACCATCAGCTTGGCCAGCTCGATGCTCTGGTCCACGGTCTTCATGAACGCACCGGTGCCGGTGGTGACGTCCAGCAGGATAGCGTCCGAGCCAGAGGCCAGCTTCTTGGACATGATGCTGGACGCGATGAGGGGGATGCAGCTGACGGTTGCGGTGACGTCGCGGAGGGCGTACATCTTCTTATCTGCCACGGCGATGCCCTCGCTCTGGCCAATGACCGACAGGCCGATCTTATTCACCTGTGCAAAGAACTCCTCCTGCGAGAGGGCGGTCTTTGTGCCGGGGACGCTTTCCATCTTGTCGATGGTGCCGCCGGTGTGGCCGAGGCCGCGGCCGCTCATCTTGGCGATTTTGACGCCGCAGGCCGCGACGATGGGCGCGATGACCAGCGTGGTCTTGTCGCCCACGCCGCCGGTGGAGTGCTTGTCCACCTTGATGCCCGGGATGGGCGAAAGGTCCACCATGACGCCGCTGTGGGCCATCACGTCGGTCAGTTCAGCAGTCTCCTCGTCGGTCATGCCGCGCAGGTAGACAGCCATCATCCAGGCCGCCATCTGGTAATCGGCTACCTCGCCGCTGACGAAGCCGTTGACGATGGCTTCCAGCTCCTCGCGGCTGTGGGTGCCGCCGTCCCGCTTCTTGGCGATCAAATCGTAAATGCGCATAAGGTCACGCTCCTAAATCGTATTCTTCGCCGACGGCCCGGGCCGCACTGCCCCGCCTCCGGCAATAGTATGACATTGTAATTCAAGTATAGCAAATTTTTCCGCAAAAGCAAGCACCGTTTTGTGGAATCTGTTGAAAAAGAAGCAAAAAGGGCGCAGCCGCCCGGAAAAGCAGCTGCGCCCGGAAAATACGCTCGAATCAGCGGGAACCCTTGTCGTAGGGGATACCCTCGGCCTTGGGAGCCATGCTGTTCTTGGAGGTGAAGGCCAGAATGACCATGGATGCCACGAAGGGCATCATGTTGTAGATGTTGCTGGACCAGTGGAGCTGTGCGAGGAAGGTGGAGTCGGCGATGTTGGCCAGACTCTTGAACACGGCAAAGAACATGGCTGCGCCGCAGATGTTGAAGGGCTTCCACTGACCGAAGATCATAACGGCCATGGCAAGGAAGCCTGCACCGGCCACGCCGACCTCGAAGTTCCAGGTCTGGACGGGAGGCACGATATAGGCCAGACCGCCGATAGCACCCAGAGCGCCCGAGATGACAACACCGGCATAACGCATCTTGTAGACGTTGATGCCCACAGAGTCCGCAGCCTGAGGATGCTCGCCGCAGGCGCGCAGACGCAGACCGAAGCGGGTCTTGTACAGCACGATGTAGCTGATGATGAGCAGTGCGATGCCCAGCGGGACAAAGATGCTCAGCTCCAGGCCGCCGATGCTGAACAGGAAAGGCTTGTTGGAGTAGTTCAGCTTGGCGCTGCCGCTGTCGCTGAAGTTCTTGGAGATGACCACAGCCACCGCCGTCGCCAGCAGGTTCAGGGCCGTGCCGCCGATGGTCTGGTCCGCTTTCAGATTGATGGACGCGAAGGCCAGCAGCAGGCTGTAGACCATGCCGGCGATAGCCGCCGCCAGCACCGCGATGATCACGGTGGCGAAAGCCGGCAGGTCCGCGGGCAGCATGGTGAGGGTGAGGACACCCGCCACACCGCCGATGACCATGATGCCTTCCAGTGCGATGTTGATGATGCCGGAGTGCTCACTGAACATACCGCCCAGAGCGACCAGCATCAGCACGATGCCATACAGCAGAGTATACTTGATGAGAAGCAGCATATCACTTGCCCTCCTTCTTGGTTTCGGTCTTAGCAGGGGCAGGCTCTGCATTCACGTTGGTCTTGTCCGCATTCTTGAACAGCATGGAGTGGATCTTGCCGCGGAACAGCATGGAGAATGCGCACAGGTAGATGATGATACCGCTGATCAGGTCGGAGATCTCGGTGGGATAATACTTGGTGGACAGGAAGGAGCCGCCGACCGAGATGTGGGAGATGAAGAGAGCGGAGAAGATGGTGCCGATGGGGTTGGAGCTTGCCAGCAGGGCCACAGAGATGCCGTTGAAGCCCATGGCCGGCAGGCTGGTGGAGTTCAGCGGGTTCCACTGAGAGACATTGGACAGGTAGTAGAGTCCGGCGCCGAAGCCTGCCAGAGCGCCTGCAATAGCCATGGAGAGGATGATGTTCTTCTTCTCGTTGATGCCGGCGTAGCGGGCGGCGCTCTTGTTCAGGCCGACGGCCTTCAGCTCATAGCCAAAGGTGGTCTTGTTCAGGATGACCCAGATCAGAATGGCGACTGCCGCAGCGAGGAAGATCGCGATGGTGGTGCTGTTGGTCTGGAACATCTTGTTCAGGCCAAAGTCCGGGATGAGGGACTTGGACAGTTCGGCGCTCTTTCCGAGGTTCAGGGTACGGGTGTTGCGCACGTCGTACATGGGGCCGGTGCCGTTCTGGTAGATAAGCTCATTGACCAGATACAGGCCGATCCAGTTGAACATGATGGAGGTGATGACCTCGTTGATGTTGAAGTAAGCCTTGAAGAAGCCGGGGATAGCGCCCCAGATGCCGCCGAGGATGGTGGCGACGATCAGGCAGACATACCAGGGCATCTTGAGCATGATGGCACAGTAGAGTGCGCCGTAAGCGCCCAGCGTGTACTGACCGGCAGCACCGATGTTGAACAGGCCGGTCTTGAAGGCGAAGGCCACGGACAGACCGGTCATGATGAGGGGCGCCGCGTTGGCCAGCTCCTTGCCGACGCCGTAGGGGGCGTCATGGAAGCCGCCCTTAATGATGCGAACAAAGCCGTCGCCCCATGCATGGGCCGGGTTGATGGCCAGCAGCACGAGGAAGCCCACAGCCATGCCGATGACGATGCACAGCAGCGCGGCCAGCACACTGGTGATGGAGCTGTTGAGGTTGCTGTGGGAAAGTTTTTTCTTGTTCATTTATTTGCTCTCCTTTCCCTGCTTGCGTGCGCCGGCCATGTAGAGGCCCAGCTCCTGCACAGTGGTGGTCTTGGGGTCGAACTCGCCCACGATCTCGCCCTCGTACATGACGAGGATGCGGTCGGACAGGTTCATGACCTCATCCAGCTCGAGGCTGACCAGCAGGACAGCTTTGCCCTTGTCGCGCTCGGCGACGATCTGGCGGTGGATGTATTCGATCGCGCCGACATCCAGGCCGCGGGTGGGCTGAACAGCCACCAGCAGCTTGGGGTCTTTGTCGATCTCGCGGGCGATGATGGCCTTCTGCTGGTTGCCGCCGGACATGCTGCGCACGATGGTGGAGCTGCCCTGACCGCTGCGGACGTCGTACTGAGCGATGAGCTTATCGGAGTACTCGCGGACTTTATCGGACTGGATGAAGCCGCCCTTCTGGAACTCGGGCTGCCAGTAGCGCTGGAGCACCATGTTGTTCTCGAGGCTGTAATCCAGCACCAGACCGTGCTTGTGGCGGTCTTCGGGGATGTGGCTCATGCCGTCCTTCGAGCGCTGACGGATGCTCTCGCGGGTGATGTCCTTGCCGTCCAGCGTGATCTTGCCGCCCGACAGTTTTTCGAGACCGGTGAGTCCATAGACGAGCTCGGTCTGGCCGTTGCCCTCGATGCCCGCCAGACAGACGATCTCGCCTGCGTGGACCTGGAAGGTGACGTCCTTGACGGAGTCCTTCTTGCGCTGGTCGTTGTGGATGGTGACGCCCTCCACGTCCAGCACGACATCGCCCGGGTGAGCGGGCTTTTTATCGACCTGAAGCTGGACGTCACGGCCGACCATCATGCGGGAAAGCTCTTCCTTGGTGGTGTCCTTGATGTCCACGGTACCCATATACTTGCCCTTGCGCAGGACGGTGCAGCGGTCGGCGACCGCCATGATCTCGTTGAGCTTGTGGGTAATAAAGAGGATGGACTTGCCCTCCTTCTTGAACCCGCGCATAATCTCCATCAGCTCGTCGATCTCCTGCGGGGTCAGCACAGCGGTGGGCTCGTCGAAGATGAGGATCTCATTGTCGCGGTAGAGCATCTTCAAAATCTCCACGCGCTGCTGCATACCCACCGAAATATCACTGATGAGCGCATCGGGGTCAACACGCAGGCCGTACTTCTCGCTCAGGGCCACGACCTTCTTGCGGGCCTCGGCCTTCTGCAAAAAGCCCAGATTGTTGGGCTCCACGCCCAGAATGATGTTGTCCAGCACGCTGAAGCACTCCACCAGCTTGAAGTGCTGGTGGACCATACCGATGCCAAGTGCATTTGCATCGTTGGGGTTGCGGATGGCGACCTCCTTGCCGTTTTTGAGGATCTTACCCTCCTCCGGCTGATACAGGCCGAACAGCACGCTCATCAGGGTGCTTTTGCCTGCGCCGTTTTCGCCCAACAGGGCATGGACCTCACCTTTGCGCAGCTGCAGGGTAATGTCGTCGTTTGCCTTGATGCCCGGGAACTCCTTGGTGATATGGAGCATCTCGATCACAAAATCCTCTGCCAATCTGCTCACTCTCCTTTCGTGTCCAAGCGACACTTATACTACTGTAATGACCATTATACCGTATTTTTGCTGTTTTGCACACTTCTTTTTGAAAATTTAGTGTTTTGCTATATCATGAGTATTACTTTTGTGCATTTCGACGGACATTCCTTCATCGTCTTGAAAAAGCATACAAAAAAGGCGGGACGCCCTTTGCAGAGCGCCCCGCCCGGGAAAGCCTTGATTACTGGATGTAGTTGACGGTGGTGAACTCGCTGACGGTGGGCTTGGTGCTGTCGTCAGAGCTGTTGTCCACAACGATCTCGCCGCTCTTGATCTTGCTCTTCAGAGCCTCATACTCGTCGGTGGTAAAGGTCTCGAAGTTCCAGCTGTCAGCATCGGTGGGCAGGCCGATGTAGTCGCCGTCCTCCAGACCGAAGTTGCCGTTGGAAGCAGCGATGTCGCTCCAATCGCCTGCCTCGATGTCGGACAGAGCGGTGTTGACAGCCTCGGTCAGGCCCTTCATTGCAGAGGTGATGAAGGGGTTGTAAGCGAAGGAGCCGTCTGCCACGCCGTTGACACCGATGTAGTTCTGGTCAACGTCAACGCCGACGACATAGCCGTTGTTCTTCAGAGCAGCCTCAACAGCGGAGGTGTAGATGCCGCCGCCGCAGGCGAAGACGACCTGCGTGCCGTTGGAGTACCAGCCCTCCATACGGGAGGTGATGTTTGCATCGCCGTAGAACTGGCCGCCGTAGAAGTAGTTGATGTCGATGTTGGTGCCAAGCTCCTTAGCAGCAGCGTCAGCGCCCTGCACGTAGCCGTAGCCGTAACGGATGACAGCGGGGACAGCCATGCCGCCGAGGAAGCCCAGCTTGGTCTTGCCGTCCTTAACGACAGCGTAGCCAGCCAGATAACCTGCCTGCTCCTCCTTGAAGGTGATGCAGTAGCAGTTTGCGGGGATGGCGTCGGTGCCGATGTCGCCCTGGGTGACATCGATAGCGATGAACTTGACATCGGGGTACTGGTCAGCAGCCCATGCCAGAGAAGCGCCGTACAGGTAGCCGACGCAGACGATGACGTCAGCGCCATCGTTGACAGCCTGACGGATCATGGTCTCGCGATCCTCATCGGAAGCGTCAGCCTCGGGGATGTAGTACTGGCAGTCATCGCCCATGTAGCCGGAAACAGCAGTCCAGCAGGCCTGGTTGAAGCTCTCATCGTCGATGGTGCCGGTGTCGCAGGTCAGAGCGACCTTCACGATCTTCTCGCCGCCCTCAGCGGTGGAAGCGGCTGCGCTGGTGGAGGCAGCTGCAGAGGAAGCAGTGGAAGAAGAAGAACCGCCGCAGGCAGTCAGAGCAGCGGCAGCAGCAGCGGCGCCAGCCACTGCCAGGAAGTTACGACGAGAAATCATCATAATGAAAACTCTCCTTTTATTTTAATATAATCGCGTTTTGTTGACGAAATGTGCGCACTTGCACATTTACTGGCTCAAGTATAGCGGGAAGAAGTGACAGATGCAAGCCTTTTCCGATTACAAAACATTTACAATTATTTTATCAAAATTGTATAAAAATCACACTTATCCCGGAAGATCCGCTTCGCCCGGCCTTTTTCGCGCAGCTGCGTTCAGTCTTCCACAGCCTTGTTGCCTGCCACGTTGGAGGGGCCGAAGCCGAAGGGCAGCAGCTCGTCCATGCTGCGCTCGATGAAATCGCCCGGGCTTTTTGCCATAATGACATTCAGCTCCGGGCCGCCGAACTCGAACAGTGCCTGACGGCAGACGCCGCAGGGCGAGGTGATCTGCTTGTTGACTTCGCCCCGGCGCGCACCCACCACGGCGATGTCGGTGAACCTGGTCACGCCCTCGGCCACGGCCTTGAACAGGGCCGTCCGCTCGGCGCAGCTGGTGGGGGTAAAGGCGGCGTTCTCCACGTTGCAGCCGGTGAAGATGCGGCCATCCTCGGCGCGCAGGGCCGCACCCACCATAAAGTCGCTGTAAGGCGTGTAAGCTCTCTCCCTGGCCGCAAGGGCCATCCGGATGAGCTCCTGCTTTTCTTCCAGAGTCAGTTTTGTCATGGTCGGTTCTCCTTTTTGCAATTTGTAGATATAGCGTTCTTCGTCCTGTGGGACAAAGCCAATGGATTCAAACATTTTCTGCGACTGGGTATTGAAGGAATAGATGTGCGCGAAGCACTCCGCCAAGCCCCTTTCCCGAGCCAGCTCCAGCATTTTTTCGATGACCTTCCGCCCGATGTGTTTATTCTGGTACTCCTTGCAGATGACGATGGCCAGCTCGCCGGTCGTCCGCAGGCTGACGTCACCACAAAGCACACCCCGATACTCGATATAAAACAGTTCCCCGTGTGTGTCCAGATCATGATACATCCGCTTCAGCAGTGGCAAATCATAAACGAAGTCCCTGTTATCTACCTGTTTGCAGAGCTGTGCATCCTGATACCACGCAAGTGCTGTATCGTAGGCCGGATAATACGGAACAAGCCGGATGTTCCCCTCCACAGAAATCGGACTGCGCACCATGTTCACTGTTTCTCTGTTCATCGGCCTCATTCCCTTCTGTGTCGTGTATTTAAGTATAAATCATTCTTTTAAGAAGTGCAAGCGGCGATAATTACGCAGCATTATGCAATGACAGCTCTTGCATTTGTCATTACAAATGAATATAATAGAATCACAAAGGAGGCGCATCAGAATGGCAAATGCAGTCAACGTGAATTTTCGGATGGACCCCGACCTCAAGCGGAGCATGGAGGAGGTCTGCGCCGAGATGGGGCTTTCGATGACGACAGCCTTCACGATTTTTGCAAAGAAAGTGTCGCGCGAGCATCGGATTCCCTTTGAAGTCTCCGCCGATCCCTTCTATTCCGAAAGCAACATCAACCATCTCCGTCAAATCGTCCATGATATTGACACCGGCAAAGCCAAGCTCACCGAACATGAACTGCTCGAGGTGGACTGATGAGGCTGCGACACTACACGGATACCTGAAAAGCAAAAAGACTGCTGTCGGCCGACAGCAGTCTTTTTGTATTATGGTTAAATCAATACTCCGCGCCCAGTGCGACCTTCATCATATCGGTGAAGCTCTTCTGGCGCTGCTCTGCGGTGGTGATCTCCGGGGAGACAAAGCTGTCGGAGATGGTCAGCAGGCAGGCAGCGTTCTTGCCCAGAGCCTCGGCGTTGGCGAACAGAGCAAAGCTCTCCATCTCCACGCAGAGGCAGCCGCGCTCGTCGCGCAGCAGCTCCCAGTAGGTGGGCTTTGCGTCGGAAGGCTGACGGTAGAAAACGTCGGAGGAGTGGATGTTGCCCTCGATGAGCTTGATACCCTGCTTCTTGGCGGAGGCGCGCAGCTTGTCATTCAGCTCCTCACTGGGGAAGGTGATGTCGTGGTCGTTGCCGCTCTGGACGCGGGCATAGTTGGACTCACTGACAGCACCGGTGGCCAGCACAGTGTCGAACAGCTTGGCGTCGGCAGTGTAGCTGCCGGCGGAGCCGATGCGAATGATGTTGTCCACATCGTAGAACTTGAACAGCTCGTAGGAATAGATGCCGATGGAAGGCATACCCATGCCGCTGCCCATCACGCTGATGGGACGGCCCTCGTAGGTACCGGTAAAGCCCAGCATTCCGCGGACGCCCGTCACCTGACGGACATCCTTCAGGAAGGTGTCAGCAATGAACTTTGCGCGCAGGGGGTCGCCCGGCATCAGGACAGTCTTTGCGAAATCGCCCTTTTCGGCGCTGATGTGAGGAGTAGCCATAACAATTATCTCCTTTTTATAAAATTATTTCTTCCCCGGGAATACGTTCTGCGGGGGAATGTACGAACCATTGAGACGTATCTCGAAGTGGCAGTGGTTGCCGGTGGAACGGCCCGTGCTGCCCAGATAGCCGATGAGCTGGCCCTGCTTGACGGTCTGGCCCGCACTGACGGTCAGGGACAGGCAGTGCGCATACACAGAGCTGTATCCACCGCCGTGGTTGATGATGACCGAGTAGCCATAGCCCGTACCTGCACCGGCCTTGTTGTAACCCGCCTTGGTGACGGTGCCGCCTGCAGAGGCGTAGATGGGCGTACCGGCCGGGGCGCAGATGTCCACGCCCCTGTGGCGTCCGCCGTACCAGCGCGAGCAGTAGCGGTAGTTCGGCACAGGCCAGATGAACCGGCCGCTGCCGGTGATGTACTTGGTGCTGGAAGTCACCTTCTTGGTGCCTTCGACCACCTTCTTGTTCACCGGTTCCTTGATGACCTCGGTGGAAAGCACGCTCTGGTCCACAAGGATATTCTTGGTGTCGTAGACGTTCTGGAGGGTCACACGGCGCAGACCGTTCTCGCCCTCCTGGAGCACCTTGGTGGTTCCCTTCGTATATTCGTTGGATTTTGTCGTCTCCGTGGAGAATGCGATCTCTTCCTCACGGGTCTCGATGCGGGTGATGCGCACCTCAAGGCCAGCCTCTTCTTTGGTGATGACGAGGTGGTCGCCCTCAAGGATGCTGGACGTCTCGCTCAGCGGCTCACCCTTGAACGCCGGGTTGAGGGCGCACAGCTCACGGAAGGTCAGGTCATTGTTATGTGCGATGGACCAGAGGGTGTCGCCCGCCTTGACGGTGTAGACCTTCTGAGCCTGCTTCACGCCCACCAGCTCCTGCCGGACGGTCTCAAAATCCTGCAAGCCTTCCTTGAAGTAGAGGCCGTCTTCCAGCGTGACCTGCTTGTTGAAGCCCACGCTCACATTGGGGTCGTCCTCTTCTTCCTCGTAGGGGTCGAGCATGGCCGCGAGGTAATCCCGCAGCGCGCTGCCGTCGCTGCACACTGCCGTCAACTCGCCGTCCAGATAAAGAGCCGTGCCTTCGCTGATCTGGTCGCCAGCGCTCTGGATGATGGCGTTTGCCATCTCGTTTTCGTCCATCATGTGGTGGGCAATGGCAAGGGTGTAGCTCGGCTCGATGGTCCACTCGGTCTTGTCGGTGCCGGCGTAGCTGATACGCTCCATCACGTCCTCGCGGGCCGTGTTGAAGACGTCCTCATTCGCCACATAGCCCACGGTTTCACCGTTGACCCGGACGGCCAGCGCATAAGGCTGGTGGATGACATATTGGAACACTGCTGCGCCCAGCGCCAGTGCGCAGATGGGCAGGGCGTACATCGCCATGCGGGGCAGCAGACTGAGGTTGCGGCGGACGCCGTTTTTGAAGTAGTGGACGCTGGCCTCAAATGCTGCACCGAAGCCCTGCTCCCTGCGGATGCGGTGGGCATGGATGAGAAGGGACACGATGCCCTTTGCAAACAGCACGATGGGGCCAAACAGGTCTTTGGCCACCTGTGCTGCGCCGGGGAACGCCGTCTCCGCCAGAGCCTTTGCAAAGCGGCGGATGCCTCCAGCAACCCAGAGAGCGGCGTACTTGACGGCACGTCCCACCCGCACGGCAGCATACTCCGCGCCAAAGCCCAGCGCGTAGAGCGCTGCGCCAATGCGCAATACCAGCTTCGACGAGCGCAGCTTCCGGGAGGCATTGTCCAGCCGGTGTCTGCGGCGGCGATACCGCCGGTGGCGGCGCAGCAGATGGACGCACTGGAGCTGCGCCCAAAGCGAGCGCAGCTTTGCGCGGAAGCCGGTGTGCCGCGGCGCAGCGGCTGGCTCGCCCTGCCGCGTTTCAGTTGTTTTATCTTCCAGCAAAAAGGATGCTCCTTCCTGTATTTTCAGGAGATTCTGATTTGTCTCTTTTCTCTGTTATCGACACGCTGCCGCATCAGGACAGCTTTTTTGACAAGAATAACTCTATTTATTATACACCCTGCCAGCGCCGAAACAAGCATTGACACAAAATTTGGGCTTAGCTTTCACTTACTTTTCACGAAATACACAAATTCAGTCAAAGAGGGCTGCCATATCCTCCGGCAGCGGGCTTTCCACCGTCACCGGCCTCAGGGTCGTTTCGTCCACCGGCACTTCGATGCGGATGCCGTCCGGCATCCGCTCGCAGCGCGGCACCCAGAACGTCTGTTTTGCGCAGTGGAGCGCCTGCCGCCCGATACGCGCCCGGCTCCCGCCGTAGAGGTCATCGCCGGCCAGCGGGTGGCCGATAGATGCAAAATGTACCCGTATCTGGTGGGTCCGGCCCGTCACCGGGACACAGGCCGCGAGGCTCAGGCCGTTTTCGGCTTTCAATATGGTATATTCCGTCCGGCTGGGTTTGCCATCGGGGGTGACGCACCGCCCGATGATGCTCTCCCCCTGCCGCCCGATGGGGGCGTCGATGACGCCCGGCCCGAGGGGAAGTTCTCCTTCTGCAACGGCGTAGTAGAGCTTTTCCACCCGCTGCGCCAGCAGCGGGGCGGCGTAGCCATTCTGAGCCGCCAGCACGAGGCCGCTGGTGTCCTTGTCGATGCGGTTCACCGGGCGGAAGACGGGGCTTCTACCCTGACACAGCGCCCAGGCGGCATAGCCGTTCGCCAGCGTATCCAGCGGGTAATTCAGGGTAGGATGCACCGCGAGATGGGGCGGCTTTTCCACCACGAGGGCGAAAGCGTCCTCGTAGACCACATCCACCGGGATGTCGTCCTGCGGCGCAACGCCCTCCCCCTCCGGCGGCAGTTCAAAGGAGATGATCTGCCCGGCCTCCACCCGGCGGTTGGCCAGGACGGGGGCGCCGTCGGCAAAAAAGCCGCTGCCCCGGAATTTCACGGCCCGGGACAGGTCGGTGGAGACGCTGCACCTGCGCAGAAAACCGCGCAGCAGCATCCCATCCGCCTCGGGCGGGACTTTGAAATAAAGCTTCATCTTCCCACCTCCAGCGCGGGCAACATATAAGATAAGTATAGCAAAATTCTCTTTCTCTTGCAAATCTTGTTTTTTTATGGTATCATGAGGAGCGGAAAACGAGTGGAACATACGGCGGCGGGGCGGCTTTGACCGCTCTGAGGAAAGTCCGGGCCTCACAGAGCACGGTAACTGCTAACGGCAGCCGAGGGTGACCTTAGGGAAAGTGCAACAGAAAACAAACCGCCGCAGCAATGCGGTAAGGATGAAACGGCGAGGTAAGAGCTCACCAGCGCATGGGTGACCATGCGGCTTTGTAAACCCTACCGGAAGCAACGCCTATATGGGACGTACAGCGCTGCTCGCGTGTCCCGAAGGCGGCACGAACCTGTCAGCAATGGCAGGTCTAGACAGATCGTCGTTTAATACAGAACCCGGCTTACGGTCTATCTCGTTTTCCATCTTTTGTTTTCAGCGCTGTCTGCGGTGTGCAGGCAGCGTTTTTCGTTTCTTTAACCACACTGTCACTTTTCGTTTGGGCCGGTTTGTGGTATACTGAACAAAACCCCGCAGCGCACGTCTCCGCCGGGGCCTTAATTCAACAGACAGGATGTGAAATCCTCCGATGAAAGATGGTTTTTTGAAAGCAGCTGCCCTCTCGCCCTCACTGCGGGTGGCCGACTGCAATTATAACGCTTCCCAAATCGTATCTCAGTTACAGGACGCTGCGGCCCGCGGCGTCAAGCTGGCGGTGTTCCCCGAGTTCTGCCTCACCGGCTACACCTGCGGCGATCTATTCTTGCAGCGCACGTTGCAGCAGGGCGCGCTGGACGCCCTGCAGACCGTGCTGGACGCCAGCCGGGAGCTGGATGTCGTGGCCCTCGTGGGCCTGCCGCTGCTGGTGCGGGGCAAACTGTACAACTGCGCCGCCGTCCTCTGCGGCGGGCGTCTGCTGGGCCTTGTCCCCAAGACCTACCTGCCCAACTACGGCGAGTTCTACGAAAAGCGCCAGTTCACCCCGGGCAGCACTGAGGTAGAGACGGTAACAGTCTGCGGGCAGGAAGTGCCGTTCGGTACGTCCCTGCTCTTCCGCTGCCGCCAGATGCCCAGCTTCGTTCTGGGCGTGGAGATCTGCGAAGACCTGTGGAGCGCTCTGCCCCCCTCCACCTTCCACGCGCTGGCCGGTGCCACCGTCATTGCGAACCTTTCGGCCAGCGATGAGACGGTCGGCAAGGCCGAGTACCGCCGGGCGCTGGTGTCGAACCAGTCCGCCCGCCTGCTCTGCGGCTACCTGTACGCTTCTGCTGGCCACGGCGAGAGCACTCAGGACATGGTCTTCGCCGGCCACGACCTCATCGCTGAGAACGGCGCCCTCCTCGCCGAGACATCTCCCTTCGAGGGCGGCTGGGCTGAGACGGAGCTGGACTGCCAGCGGATGGAGTCGGAGCGGGCGCGCAACACCAGCTTCGAGCCCAGCGCTGAGGGGTATCTGACCGTCGATTTCGACCTTGCCCTCACCGAGACGAAGCTCTCCCGCTGGGTAGACCCCACGCCTTTCATCCCCCACGACGAGCGCCGCCGGGCCGAGCGCTGTGAGCTGATTTTGAAAATGCAGGCCGACGGCCTCGCCAAGCGCCTCGAGCATGCCCACGCCAAGACGGCGGTCATCGGCATCTCGGGCGGTCTGGACAGCTGCCTCGCCCTGCTGGTGGCCGTCCGCGCCATGAAACAGCTGGGCCGCCCCACCAGCGATGTGCTGGCCGTGACCATGCCCTGCTTCGGCACCACCCACCGCACCCGCAGCAATGCAGAGATCTTGTGCGACGAGCTGGCCGTCAGCTTTACCGAGATCGACATCGCCAACACCGTCCACAGCCACTTCAAGGACATCGGACAGGACGAGAGCGTGCTGGACGTCACCTTCGAGAACGGACAGGCTCGTGTGCGCACCCTCGAGCTGATGGACACTGCCAACCGCACCGGCGGCCTCGTCGTCGGCACCGGCGACCTCTCCGAGCTGGCGCTGGGCTGGGCCACCTACAACGGCGACCACATGAGCATGTACGGCGTCAACGCCGGTGTCCCCAAGACGCTGGTGCGCCACCTCGTCCAGTATGAGGCCGACATTGCCGCCTCCGCCGAGCTGCGCCGGGTGCTGCTGGACATCCTCGACACCCCCGTCTCCCCGGAGCTGCTGCCCGCCAAGGACGGCGAGATCTCTCAGAAGACGGAAGACCTCGTGGGTCCCTATGAGCTGCACGACTTCTACCTTTATTATGTTCTCCGCTTCGGCTTCGGCCCGTCGAAGATATTCCGGCTGGCGAAAGCGGCCTTCGCAGGCCGGGCCGAGTACCCGGACGAAGTGCTCTACAAGTGGCTGCGCAACTTCTACTGGCGGTTCTTCGCCCAGCAGTTCAAACGCAGCTGCCTGCCCGACGGCCCCAAGGTGGGCAGCGTCACCCTCTCGCCCCGGGGCGACTGGCGGATGCCCAGTGACGCAGCCGCCGCGCTCTGGCTGGCCGAGCTGGAACAGATCCCGCTCAAAGGATAATTTTTTTATGAAACAACACAAAAAACTGCTGATAAATCTGGTCTTTGCTGCCGTCATTCTGGCCGCAGCCGCCGTGCTGCTGCTGGTGCGGAAAGCAAACCAGACCGGTGCGCCTCTCTGCGCAGAGCTCATCTACGGCGACAGTAACACCAGGCTGACCTTTCCCCTCGAAAAAGACGCCGATTACGATGTGGACACCGGCTATCTCACCGTCCACATCAAGATCCAGGACGGCGCGGCCCGCTTTGTAGATTCGCCCTGCCCTGACCACATCTGCGAGTCCTTCGGCTGGCTCAGCGAGGAAGACCAGACGGCCACCTGCCTGCCCGCCCGGGCTGTGCTGAGCATCATCCCCACCACATGACGGCATACACATCCAAAGGAGTGAACGCCTATGTTTGACGAAAACAAGCATACCCATCCCCAGAATAACGACGAAGGCCCCCGGCACATCCACCGGGGCATCAAGCGCAGCGAGCCCGACGAAGTGGAGGTAGACAGCGCCGATTTCTTCTCGCCGGAGCCTCCCCGCCCCAAAGCACCGCCGAAACCGGCACCGACGCCTCCGTCTGAGCCGCCGAAATCTCCAGTGCCGCCCCGCAGACAGTGGGAGCCGCTGCACCCCAGCGAGCCCGCCCCCGCTGACGACAAACTTCCGAAAGGAGGAATGGTCTTGCTGGTACTGCAGGCCATCCTGAGCCTTGCCGCGCTGGTGCAGCTCTGGCGCACCCAGATGCTGCCGGTGCTCTACCTCGTTATCATCACCGCGCTTCTGGTGCTGCTCTGGCTGCTGGTGCGCAAGTGCCTCGCCTCCCGCAGCGGTGCCGTCGTGGCCCGGGTGCTGTCCATCCTGCTCTGCGCCGCGCTGGCCGTGGGCTGTGTCTGGGCGCAGCAGGGTCTGACCGCACTGGACAGCATGACTTCCGGCCTGCTCACCGGCGCAGAGGCAAATAAGATCACGAAAGAGCCGTTCGTCGTCTACCTCAGCGGTGTAGACAACCGCGGCGAGCTGACCGAAAAGGCCCGCAGCGACGTGAACATCCTCGCTGTGGTCAACCCCACCACCAAGCAGGCGGCCCTCATCAACACCCCGCGCGACTACTATGTTGACCTCGCAGGCACCGACAGCAAGGACAAGCTGACCCACGCCGGCCTCTACGGCGTCGAGACCAGCATGGCCACGCTGGGCAACCTCTACGGCGTGAATGTGGAGCACTACCTCCGCATCAACTTTGCGGGCTTCATCAACATCATCGACGCCATCGGCGGCGTGGACGTCTACTCCGACCAGGCCTTCACCTCGGTGGGCAGCCCCGGCTACTACGACCCCACCACCTTCGCCGAGGGCTGGAACCATCTGGACGGCAAGTCCGCTCTGGCTTTTGCCCGTGAGCGCCACGCCTTCAAGACCGGCGACATCCAGCGCGGCATCAACCAGATGAAAGTCATTGACGCGGTGGCCAACAAGCTCAAGTCCCCGGCCCTGCTCATGGGCTTCTCCAAGCTGATGGACGCCGCCGCCGACTGCTTCGTCACCAGCCTTTCGCAGGAGCAGATCTCTGCGCTGGTCCGGATGCAGCTGGGCGACCTTGCCAACTGGGACATCCAGAGCTACACCGTCACCGGTTCGGGCGCGAAGAGCACCAAGTGCTACTCCGCCAAGGGCCAGAGCCTCTACGTCATGAAGCCGGATGAGAACTCGGTCAACGAGGCCAAGGCCCTTGTCGCCGCGGTCCTGGGCGGCGAGGACAAGCTCACCAGCACCAGCCAGACCCCCGAGAAGACCGATGTCTTCACGCCGACCGCCGACCCCAACGCCGGTGCATCCATCCCGGAGGAATCTCCCGACAGCGTTATCGCAGAAGAGCCCGCCGAGAGCGAAGTCCCGGCGGAAGAGGCCCCCGCTGACAGCCAGCCCGCCGAGGGTGACGCCTCCGGTGAGCCCAGCGCTTCCACCGAGGTCCCTGCAGACGGCAGCGAAGAAGCCCCGGCAGGCTCCACCGAGTCTCCGTCCTTCAGTATGCCGACCCAGGAGCAGGTGGAGCAGGCGGCTTCCTCCCTGCATCAGGCCGCTTCCACCGTGCTGGACGCCCTGTTCGGCTCCGGCAGCGGCGACGCTTCCAGCGCTGAAAATGATGCAGCGTAAATAGAATTGCAAAAGAAAAAGGACTGCTCACGCAGTCCTTTTTCTTTTGCCTGTTTAAGCTAAAATGTCGCTCAGCACGCTCTGGCCGTCCAGCGTGGAAGCATCCACACCCAGATAGTCGCAGATGGTCTGTGCGATGGTGCCGAAGCAGAGCCTGGTGCCGAGGTCAACGCCCGGTTTGACGCCCTTGCCGCAGATGAGATACGGCACATACTCGCGGGTATGGTCGGTGGTCTTGGTGTAGGAGGGGTCGCAGCCGTGGTCGGCCGTGACCATCAGGATGTCGCCCTCCCGCATCCCGGGGATGAAGTCGGCAACGAACTTGTCGAACTCGGTGGCGGCGGCGGCGTAGCCCGCCACGTCGCGGCGGTGGCCGTAGAGCATATCGAAATCGACGAGGTTCACGAAGGCCAGACCCTCGAAGTCGCGGGTCTGCAAAGCCTTGGTGAAGGCGATGCCATTGGTGTTGCCGGTGGTCTTGATCTTTTCCGTCACGCCCTCGCCGTCGAAGATGTCGAAAATTTTGCCCACGGCGATGACGTCCTTGCCTGCGTCCTTGAGCAGGTCCAGCATGGTCTTGCGGGGCGGCTTGAGGCTCAGGTCGTGGCGGTTGGTGGTGCGGTAGAAGGTATCAGCGGTATGGCCGAGGAAGGGGCGGGCGATGACGCGGCCCACGCCGTACTCGCCCTTCAGCATCTCGCGGGCGATCTCGCAATAGCGGTACAGCTCATGCACCGGCACAAGCTCCTCGTTGGCGGCGACCTGAAACACGCTGTCGGCGCTGGTGTAGACGATGAGGGCATCCTCCTTCATGGCCTGCTCGCCGTAGTCCTTCAGCACCTGTGTGCCGGAGTAGGGCTTGTTGCAGAGGACTTTGTGGCCGGTCTTTTCCTCGAACTCGTGGATGAGGCTGTCCGGGAAGCCGTCCGGGAAGGTGGGCAGCGGCTTGGGGCTGACGACACCGGCGATCTCCCAGTGGCCGATGGTGGTATCCTTGCCCATGCTCTGCTCCTGCAGGCGGGCGAAGGAGCCGATGGGGGCGGCATCCTTCTCGCCGACGGTCACACCGTCGATGTTGAACAGTCCGAGTTTTTTCAGGTTGGGGCAGTTGAAGTTGGGGTGGCTGGCGATGGCGCCGAGGGTGTTGGTCCCTTCATCGCCAAAGGCGGCGGCATCCGGCTCTGCGCCGATGCCGAAGCTGTCCAGAACGATCAGAAAAACGCGCTTTTCCATTACGCTTTCACTCCGTTTCTATCATTTTGCGCTCACCTGTGTCCCTTCGGGGCAGAAGTGAGACTTTTGCTTAGCCCTATTATAGGCGATGGACGCATTTTTCGCAAGCGTTTTATCGCTCCGGCATCTATCACGAAAATTTAAGGTTTTCTTTGCCGAATTTTTTCTTGCTCTCTTGTACACAAGCGGTTATAATATAGAATGGTATGGTTTTCAAACACACCTGACCGGGCCGATGTCCGGCCAGCGGCCGCAGGGCATATCTGGCACCTGCGCGCCCATCATAGAGGAAAAAAGAGACTGTTAGAGGTATATTTATGAGAAAAACGAAGATCATCTGCACCCTTGGCCCTTCTACCGATAAGGACGGCGTCCTGCGCGAGCTGGTCGCCAACGGCATGAACGTGGCCCGCTTCAACTTTTCCCACGGCTCCTATGAGGAGCACAAGGGCCGTCTGGATATGCTGAAGGCTGTCCGCGCTGAGCTGAACAAGCCCGTTGCTGCCCTGCTGGACACCAAAGGCCCCGAGATCCGCCTGAAGGAGTTCAAGAACGGCGTTGAGATGCTGGAAGCCGGTCAGACCTTCACCCTGACCACCCGCGAGGTGGAGGGCACCAAGGAGATCTGCTCCATCACCTACAAAGACCTGCCCCAGGACGTCCACGAGGGCGGCACCATCATGCTGGACGACGGCCTCATCAAGCTGGCCATCAAGAGCGTCACGGACACCGACATCGTCTGCGAAGTGCTCAACAGCGGCAAGATCAAGACCAAGAAGGGCGTCAATGTCCCCGGCGTCCACCTGTCCATGCCCTACCTGAGCCAGCGCGACCGGGATGACATCATCTTCGGTGTCCAGCAGGGCTTCGACTTCATCGCGGCTTCCTTCGTGCGCACCGCACAGGACGTCTACGACATCCGCAACCTGCTGAACGAGTACGACTCCAACATCCGCATCATCGCCAAGATCGAGAACCGCGAGGGCGTCGATAACATCGACAGCATCCTGTCCGCTGCCGACGCCGTCATGGTCGCCCGCGGCGACCTGGGCGTCGAGATCGACTTCACCGAGCTGCCCGGCATCCAGAAGAGCGTCATCGACCGCTCCTTCTCCTTCGGCAAGCCCATCGTCACTGCTACCCAGATGCTGGACAGCATGATGGTCAACCCCCGCCCCACCCGCGCCGAGATCTCCGACGTGGCAAACGCCATCTACGACGGCACTTCCGCTATCATGCTCTCCGGCGAGACCGCTGCGGGCGCATACCCTGTTGAGGCCCTCAAGACCATGTCCGCTATCGCAGAGCGCACCGAGAACGAGGTCCACTACCGCGACAACCGCCTGACCGATACCACCGGCCAGATCAGCGTCAGCGACGCTACCGCACACGCTGCCTGCCTGACCGCAAAGGACGTCAACGCTTCTGCCATCGTCACCGTGTCCGAGTCCGGCAACACTGCCCGCCTGCTGAGCAAGTACCGCCCCACACAGCCCATCATCGCCTGCGTCATGGACGAGCAGGTCCAGCGCCAGCTGTCCATCTCCTGGGGCATCACCCCGCTCATGATGGACCTCGCCACCAGCACCGATGAGCTCATCGAGAAGTCCACCACTCTGGCCAAAGAGCACGGCTATCTGCACGACGGCGAGCTGGCTGTCGTGACCGCCGGCGTCCCCGTGGGCGTCTCCGGCACCACCAACATGATCAAGATCCACATGATCGGCAACTGCCTGGCTACCGGCGTCGGCGTCGGCCCCGAGGGCGCTGCTCTGGCCAATGCCACCGGTAAGGCCTGCGTCTGCCGCACCATCGAAGAGATCCGCGCAAAGTTCAAGCCTGGCATGGTCTTGGTCGTCCCCTCCACCTCCAACGAGATGCTGAGCTACGTCCGTGACGCTGCCGCTCTGGTGGTCGAGGAAGCCGGCCTGAACAGCCACGCCGCCATCGCCGGCAAGGCCCTGCTCAAGCCCACCATCGTGGGTGCCGTCGGCGCTACCGCCCACATCCGCGACGGTCTGATGGTTGCTGTGGACTGCGCACATGGCAGCGTCCAGCGCCTGCAGGCCTGATCTCGGGAGGCACAGCATGGAGCGCATTGCAAGTTTCTGCGTAGACCACACCAAGCTCGACCGCGGCATGTACCTGAGCCGTCAGGACGGCGATGTTCTGACCTGGGACATCCGGATGAAGAAGCCGAACCACGGCGATTATCTCTCCACCGGCGCAGCCCACACGCTGGAGCACCTCTTCGCCACCTATGCCCGCAACAGCCAGTATAAGGACGGCGTCATCTACGTCGGCCCCATGGGCTGTCGCACCGGCTTTTACCTGCTGACCCGGGGCCTGACCCCCGCCGAGGCGCTGAGCCTGACGGTGGAGTCCTTCCGCTTCATGGCTGCGTTTGAGGGCGATGTCCCCGGCGCAAGCGAGGTGGAGTGCGGTAACTACCGCGACATGGACCTGCCCGCCGCAAAGGCTGAGGCTGCTGCCATGCTGCCCGTGCTCGAGGCACTGACCGCCGACGAGCTGCATTATTGATCTCCTGATAAAGTAAGGGCCGGTATTGCTGCATTGCAGCAGTACCGGCCCTTTTCATTTATACTTCCCCGATGACCGGGAGCAGGTCTTCGAGCTTATTGAAATAATTGACGATGGTGACCACATTGTTGACGATGGAGCTGCCCGCCGAGAAGATGCGCGCCACATAGTTCAGCACACGGCCAATGTCCTGGAACGTCTGCCATGCCGTGGTCTCGCCGCCGCAGAGCAGCACCATTTCGTCGTCCCCGATGGATGTATACCGGGCGGGCATCTGCATCCGATAATTACTCATAGTATCCTTTCCTTTCCGCTGGTGAAAAGTTTTTTCTTCCTCGTTCAGAGTCAGCGCCCTCGGGGCCTGTCCTCTATTCCATCCTACCAGATACGAAAGGCAAAGCATGTCAGACCCTGCGGCTGAGGAAATAGGCGCTCCCCTTGGGAGAGCTGGCGCGCAGCGCCTGAGAGGGCAGGGACGCTGCAGAGAAATAAAAAAACACAGCGATAGCATCACTCTTACAAAAGCTAATGCTTATCGCTGTGCAGATATTCTTTGGAACCGAGCTTGCCCTCTCCGTCACCTTCGGTGACACCTCTTCCAGAGGGAGAGGCTTAGACACGTCAAAGATCCATTATTCGTACAGGGGGAAAGCCTTGGTCAGGGCCAGCACACGGGCGGAAATGTCGTCCTTCTTCTCGTCGTAGTGCCAGATGCAGTCGGCGATGCAGTCCGCAATGACCTTCATCTCGGCCTCGCCCATACCCCGGGTGGTGACAGCCGGAGTACCCAGACGGACACCGGAAGTCACAAAGGGACTGCGGGTCTCGCCGGGGACGGTGTTCTTGTTGGCGGTGATGTGGACGCTGTCGAGGCGGGCTTCCAGCTCCTTGCCGGTGCATTCCTCGTCCCGCAGGTCGAGGAGCATCAGGTGGTTGTCGGTGCCGCCGGACACCAGCTTGACACCGCGAGCCTGCAGTTCAGCGGCCATGGCCTGTGCGTTTTCCACGATCTTGCGGGCGTAGTCCTTGAACTCGGGCTTGAGTGCCTCGCCAAAGCAGACGGCCTTGGCCGCGATGACGTGCTCCAGCGGGCCGCCCTGAGTGCCGGGGAAGACAGCGGAGTTGATGCGCTTGGCCAGCACGGCATTGTTGGTCAGGATGAGGCCGCCGCGGGGGCCGCGCAGGGTCTTGTGGGTGGTGGTGGTCACGACGTCGGCGTAAGGCACCGGGCTCTGGTGCATCCCGCCAGCCACGAGGCCCGCGATGTGGGCCATATCCACCATCAGGAAGGCCCCGTAGCCGTGGGCGATCTCAGCCAGCTTTTCGAAGTCGATGGCACGGGGGTAGGCCGAAGCGCCTGCCACGATCATCTTGGGACGGACCTTCCTGACCTGCTTTTCCAGCTCAGCATAGTCGATGCGGCCATCTTCGCCGACGCCGTAGGATACGAAGTGATAGTTCTTGCCGGACATATTCACCGGAGAGCCGTGGGTCAGATGACCGCCCTGAGACAGGTCCATGCCCATAACGGTATCGCCCAGATCGAGCAGGGCGAAGTAGACGGCCAGATTGGCCTGTGCGCCGGAGTGGGGCTGGACGTTGGCGTACTTTGCGCCGAACAGCTTGCAGGCGCGCTGGATGGCGATGTTCTCCACCTCATCCACATAGGCACAGCCGCCGTAGTAGCGCTTGCCGGGCAGGCCCTCGGCGTACTTGTTGGTGAGGATGCTGCCCATAGCGGCCATGACGGCGGGCGAGACGATGTTCTCGCTGGCGATGAGCTCGATATTTTCCCGCTGGCGGGCCAGCTCACGGTCCATGGCCGCAGCCAGCTCCGGGTCGGCCTTTTCCACGAGGCCGATGGTATCCATCATATCGTTGTACATACTATTTACCCCTCTCTCTGATGCAAAAATCAGTTTGCACGGGCATCCGCTCATTCCGGCCCCGCCTGTTTCCATGATACCAGACATCGTGGATTTCTTCAACAGCATTTCGCACAAACCGATACAGTTTGATTCGTTTCTTTTCGTTTGGATGAAGATATTTCACCCATCCTGCCAAAGCCTTGCTTTTTCTGCGCCCAGCGCTTATTATTATAACAAAAATCCGTTCCGGTTTTTGTGCAGATTTGCCCACCGGGTGCAGAAAGGAGCGCATTGCCATGACCATCACGGAGCAAAAAGCCGCACAGCGCAAAGCGGGCATTGCGGCCCGCCGGGCGTTGTCGGACACCGAGCGCACCAGTTCCAACGCCGCTCTCTGCGCCTGCATCGCGGCATTGGATTGCTTCAAAAAGGCAGAAAACATCCTGCTTTATGCGGCCTTCGGCGGTGAAGCCGATCTCTCGACGCTGGCTGTGGAAGCGGCCCGGCAGGGTAAAACGCTGGCCTACCCCGTCTGCGGCGAGGGCTTTTCGCTGACAGCCGCTGTGCCGGGGCCGGACGGCTGGGAAGTGGGTACTTACGGCATCCGCACGCCCATTTTGAGCCGGTCTGCTGTTTTGCCACCGGACAAGCTCGACCTCGTGCTGGTCCCTTGCACGGCTTTTGATGCAGTCTGCCACCGGGTGGGGATGGGGAAAGGCTATTATGACCGCTACCTCCCCCGCTGCACCCGGGCTGTGAAAATAGGTGTGGCCTTTGAGGCCCAGCGGGTGGAGAAAGCGGCAGTGGACGCCCATGACGAAAAACTGGACGGATTCGTGACAGAGGGAGGACTTTACTTTGGATTTGACACAACTGAGCTGTGAGGACTTTCTGAGCCGGCTTGCCAGCAAAGCCCCCGCCCCGGGCGGCGGCGGCGCAGCGGCCCTCGTGGGCGCGGCAGGCGTCGCGCTGGGCAATATGGTGGGGAATCTCACCACCGGCAAAAAGAAATACTCTGCCGTGGAAGAAGAGATCCTGGCGCTGAATGCCCGTGCTGAAACCCTGCGCAAACGGCTGGAAGCCCTCGTGCAGGCTGACGCCGACGCATTCACGCCTCTGGCGGCGGCCTACGGCCTGCCCAGGGAGACGCCCGAACAGCAGGCCCGCAAGGCCGTTGTGCTGGCCGAGGCGTTGGACGGGGCCTGCGCCGTGCCGCTGGACATCATGGACGCCTGCTGTGAGGGCATCCGTCTTGCGACCGATTACGCCGAAAAGGGCAGTGTGCTGGCCGTCTCAGACGCAGGCTGTGCGGCGCTGTTCTGCAAGGCCGCACTTCAGGCGTCGGCTCTGAATGTCGCCATCAACACAAAGCTCATGACTGACCGCGCCCATGCCGCCGCGCTGGACGAAAAAGCGGCCCGGATGCTGGCAGAATATCTGCCGCTGGCCGACGAAGTCTACCAGTCCGTAGCAAGCTGCCTGCGGGCCTGATCCAGAGAAAGGGAACG
>ENA-UEPJ01001623-UEPJ01001623.1-human-gut-metagenome-genome-assembly--contig:-NODE-1623-length-26028-cov-54.111711_pt1 | contig 26028 bp, 15 predicted proteins | sample MGYA00242890_ERZ507896 | MGnify/ENA primary metagenome ERZ507896 (study PRJEB26167, sample SAMN06115508) | human gut metagenome | host: Homo sapiens | place: China:Qinghai | collected 2015-08-20... | reverse complement strand
AAAATGGTTCTCAAATGCAAATGATAGTGAAATAGAAGAAAAGATTATTGAAGCTACTATTACTAATTGGTTTGAGGATGAAGATGCAAGTAGTGATAAGGTTTGGGAATATTTTAGGGTTATTTAATGGGCTATTGTAATTTGTTTGGTAAGACGTGCTATTAGATTAGCACGTCTTTTTTCATGTAATTACGGCTGGAAATGGGGGATTTTAACGTATATTTGTTAGTAGCCCAATATAATATACCTATTAATATTAATCCTCTTATACGCCTATCTATGTTCGATTATACAGCTATTATAGTAGCTATAATAACATCCATAAGTACGATTGCTGGTATTTATCTAAAAGAATGGTTATTTCCCAAACGTAAAGAACAAAAACTTACTATTGAAAAAAGTAATTGTTATATAGAACTTGATAAGATATGTGCTTCTATTCGAGATACTATTCACGCTAATGCTGTTTATATTGCTTATTTTCATAATGGCGGCCATTTCATTAATGGTGTAAAAATGGATAAATACACTGTTGTTGGTGAAGATTATGATTGTTGTATAGTATCTTATAAGAAATCTTTTAAAGATATTCTTGTTAATAATTTTCCTTATTTATTTCATAATCTTCTTGTTAGAAATCGTCATTATTGTAATGATGTTAGTAAATATAAGTTTCAAGATAGATGTTATAAAGATGAACTTGAAAGTAGAGGTATGAAGTCTGCTTATACTTTTCTTATTAAAGACCCTATTAAAGAAACACCTATTGGTTTTATTTCTCTTGAATATAATATCGTAGAAGGATTTAATCCTGATGATGAAAAATATATTTGGAAAAAACAAAATACTATTGCTAATCTTTTGAATCTAAATAAGTAAAATATGGGAACACTTAATCAATATGCAGCTCGTATTACAAACATGGTTAATCAACCTAATAATCACGAACTTAAAGAACGTGTTAAGGATATGATTAAAACTATGTTTGCAAATCGTATTCGACAAAGCGTTGAGAAAAATGGAATAGATGATATTCTTAAACTTACTTTTATTGCTCCTGTTGAAGAGTTGAAATATAGTGATATTCTTCCTACTGAATATCGAGTTGCTAATAAAATTAGATTGTTAGGAACAAAGTACAAAGTTCCTACACCAGTGCGCATACAAAGTGATGCGCCTTTTGCGTTTGTAGGTGATACTGTTGGTAATGGATATATGTATGAGAGTTCTATTACATCTCTTAAACTACGTCAAAGTGGGCGTCCAACCTGCTCTCCCACCGGGTATCCACGAGCTTATATTATATTAAACGGTCATATAATTATTGCTGAAAAAGTTGGTACAAAAGATATTGATGATAGACGACCAATTAATGAAGTAATGATTACAGGTATATTTGAAAATCCTGATGAAGTTCTTTCGTTCTTTAAAAATGAAGATGGCCAAGATGTTGAATTACCTTTGCCTAATGATATGCTTGAAGGTATAATTCAAGAAATACTTAAAACTGAATTTGGTATTTATCCTCAAGATTTGGATATTAAAACAAATAATAATAATCCTACTATTGCTCAACGTGGTAATGGTCAAGATTAACATCATGTTTCTATCATTATGGTTGATAACGAATATTATTGGAGAGATTTCGTTAAAGAAGTTCAAATACAACTTAATTCTTTAATTAAACAATTACATCTTGCCTATGAACGACGCAATGATTGTATTTATAATATCAAAGATAATCTTGCTAAATATCAAGAAGCCGGTGTTGATGTTTCAGTAGTATTCGATATTGATAATCGTAGTAAGATTTATTTTAATAAGAAACAAGATACTCTACTTGGTACTAAACTAATGAGTTATATTCGTAGTTATAATTACTTAGTTTATGAACGTCTTGATAAACTTGATGATGATATAGAAACTCTTGCTGCTCTTAAAGAATTACCTTCTGAAATGTATACTTATATGCAAGATGAAGTTAATAATGAGATAGCTAATTTATTATGCAAAGGTAATAATTATTCTTTTGGTAGTTCCGTAGGTTACGTTTATGTTTACTATAAAAAGACAATGCCCGGTGATGTATGTAGTGTTGTCGATTGGGGTGCTACAAAAGACTTAAAAAAGAAATTATTAGAACAAGGTATTAATATACGAACTGCTGATAATCCAAATGGTATTCCTTATTTCATATATTATGATTATGACTGGTGTATAAAAGCTGTATATCATAAAGTCAAAGGTCGAATACCGCAAAGCGTTTATTACAAATTCAAATTTGGTCACACAAGTAGTGCTTATGAAAATGGTGAAAAAACTATTGACAGAACACCTTTTGCAATGAAAGGTAAAACTGTTGATGAAATTGCAACAAATCGAAGACTTAATTGTTTCAATAAAATTCTTGCAATTTGTTTTAATCATCCTGACGAAGCTATTAAACTATATCGAAATAATCTTCCTAAACAAAATAATGCTTTATGATTGATAATAATATATTTATTAGTAGTGCTACATTAATTCCAGATATATATAACGATTATAATATACAAAGTGATGATTTTGTAAGTCGTTTTCCTATTTGGATTGCAAACGCTTTGGAAGAACTCAAATTCATTCAAGCTTATGTTAATGTAAAAAAAGATATTGAATTTGATGACCATCGTTGTCAATTACCGTGGGATTTTCGTGGTGTAATTGATGTCATTATAAATAATAAAAAAGCTATTCTTAAAAATTCAGCTGAATTTAACAAAGATACTATTACTGAAAAAGTAACAACTGTTCCAACATATACTCCTTATCCCGGTATTCCAAATGCAGATATAACAAGTCCCGGTGATAAAAATGATAGTTTTAATCATGCTCCTGTTGATAAAGAACAACCTTATTATTACATTAGTAATAACTGGATTCATACTAACGTTGATTATGGAACTATTCATTTAAGATATCGAGCTTTACCAGTTGTTTATGATAGTATTATAAATATGGATGTTCCTCTTATTTATAATAACGGCCCTCTTAAAAAATATCTTAAACTTTATGTTCTTAAACAAATGTTATTAAGAGGTTATAAACATCCGGTTATAAGTCTTACAGCAAACAATCCTTATACAAATCCTGCAATAGAACTCGATAGAATGAGAATACAAGTTCGAGTTTCTTGTAATAAATTTAGTAACGACCGTCGAGAGAATATTGCTACTATTCTTCGTACATTAGAATAATAGAAATTATGAAAGTTTTAGGTCTTGATTTAGATAATTCACCTCATATTGCACAAGATAAATCTTTACGATATGCTAAAAATATAACTATTGATAATAAAGGTCAAAGTTATTTTAATGAAAGAGGATTTGATTTCATAGGTGAATTAGATGATATTCTTGAAAATCATCCGACAAATCGGCATATCATTCCTTATATTTATAGTGATGCCGATAATCACAAATATAATATTATAGGTACAATTCCAACTAATGTTGGTGTTGTACTTTTTTGCGTTGTAGAACACTGGAATAATGCAGATAAATCTGATTTACAAACTAACGACGCTATTATATATCTTAATCTTGATGATAATAACCCAACTGTAAAACGTTGTTTGTATAGTACATCGGGTGCATTTGGATTCAGTATTGATAGACCAATTCATGGAGATTATATATATAATTATAAAGAAAATTTGATTGTTACATTTACTGAGGGAACTGATGAATCAGCAAATGAAACAAGAATTATTAATATGACTGACCCGTTTTATGATGGTAACAATGGAGATGATACTGCGATAGGATATGACATCACTGTTGATGAAGTTGATTCGTTTAATCTTATTCCAAATGTTACTTATCCTGAACTTCAATTAGAAGTTAAAGACGGTGGTAATCTTAAAACTGGTGCTTATCAAATAGCAATCAAATATCGTCTTGATGATGGTACTTATACAAACTATTCTCCTTTGAGTACATCACTTATTGTTTGTGGTAATTATGAAGAAGATTATGCGTTAGGTATCGAAATCAATAAAAATATTACTATTAGTTTTAGAAATAGTGGTATTAAATATAAACATTGTAAATTTGCTATTGTTTATATTACTGACGAAGCTCAATTATCATATGAAACTGATGATATTTCAATCAATGGTGTAAGTACTACTCATATTGTAAGTGATGTTTCATATTTATCTACTATAAGTCTTGATGATATTTTTATTAAAAATATATCATATATTCGAGATAATACTCTTATTAATTTCAATAATAGACTTATTCGAGGTAATGTAAAGACTCTTGATTATAGTAAACTTGATAGTGAACTTAAAGAATTTACAGAGAACAATCTTGATGTTCAATTAAGTTGGAATCCAAGTTCTTCTTATATTAATAGTACTCGACGTTATTTCAAAAGTGGTGAAGTTTATGTTCTTTATGCTGGATATTATGATTATAAAGGTGACCTTGTAAATATACATCATATTCCTTGGAAAGCTAATAATTATGATATTGAAGCTTATCCCGTAGGTTCTACCAATCGAAATGCTCATAAAATTCCTTATAAATCTGAAAGTATTAGTAAGATTATAAATCCGAGTTGGAAAAGTTTGCCTGATATTGGTGATGCTGAACAAGTAGATGAAATTGCTAAAACTGGTGTTGGTAGTGAAAAACCTACAATAGCTCGCAATCGTTATTTCACTTTATATGGAGTTTCAACTGGACACGCAACTGTTAAAGCGAAAGGTCGTTCTTTAACGAAAGGTAAACTTAAATTACCAAGTCTTCCATTACCTTATACAACTGAAGATTCTGAAGGTGGAGTTAATCCTTCTGATTATCAAGTTGTAGTATTGGAGATAACAAGTGAGAGTACTGACAGTCAATTAATCGGTGTTGAATGTAGTCCTACATTTGCTGGAGATAGTTTAATACCTGCTGGTATAAATTTAACTACAAAAGTTTATGATGCTACATCAGTAGTTAAACAGATTGATTCAGAAGAATCTGAAGTTGAAACTGGATACTATGAAATTTCTGAATCTAATCTTTTAGCATCAGATAGTAAATCTGTATTTATTGGTAATACTATTAATACAAAAACTAATTTCGTAATTAATCTTGATGCAAAAGAAACTAAATATATTTTAATTGAAGCTCGATTGAGTGACAAAGTTGATGGTTCAACTGCTCCGACATTTAATTGGTTAACTCAATTATATTCTACTTCTTCTGAATGGAATCCCACTTACACATTAAGTCCTAATATCAATATTAAAGCTAATCTTGCTGGTAAAACAGACTTAATGAATAAATATATTAGTTCGATAGTTTATTTCTTTGTTGAACATAATATTAATAACTCTCGAATTGTTACACAAGGTTTCGCAATGCGAGATACTGAAACTAACAATTTCGGTAAGAATCAAACATACAAAAATCCTTTTGGTGGAGATAATGCAAGATTTTATACATTTGAATATCTCTATAATAAGATAAATAGTATTCGAGGTAAACTTAAACCTCTATACTTTGAAACTGATGTTCTTAAATTTGTTAAAAATGAAGAACTTGATGATGATATAAAAGTATTTCCAGCTAAATGGAAAGGTGAAGATTTTAATGGATTTAATGATAATCCTAATGAATCTGGAACTCGGTTTTTAGATGCTGACATTAATAGTCTTACAATTGATACTTCTCGTGCAACTAAAGATGTTTCACTTGAATATATCAATGCTAATATTAGTTCTCAAAACAATATCGCTGGCGATAGTTATTATCGTATTGAAAAAGGTTTTGATGGATTTAATAAAGGTACAGATAATGAAGAATGGGCAAGAGGATATATTGCCGATTTAATTAATAATTCTGAAACACTTTATTCTAATGTTAATAATCAGAAACTTCAAATTGCATCTAATGTAATTAATATTAAAGGTTCTTCTGAAATAATAACTTCATTAGTTGGTGATACATTTATTGGATATATAACACTTCGAGCTACTGCTCCATCATCTGATTATCGTTATGGTGATGCTCAAGCAAAAGAATTAGATAGTAATGCTACTGTTTATCGTTGGATATTTACTGTTCCTCTTGAAAGTAAATTTAATATTCTTGCTCGATTTAGTGTTAATAACGTTGATAAGTCTTTCAAATATCACGATAAACGTGGTAATGAATTACGCGAATTTTATCAATTGAGTTATCAAGTTGATAATTTCATAAATAGTAGTGTTGGTAAAGGTTATTCTCCTGTTTACAATGAGAATGGAATTGAAACATTTACTTATTTTGAAGAAATTCCCGGAACTCAAGACCATCCTTATCGTATAATTCGTAGTCAATTACAGAATGCTGAAAATGCTAATCTTAATTGGCGATTATTTAGAAGTGATGATTATAAAGATATGCCTTTTAATCGAGGTGAAATTATCGCATTAAAAACTGACAATAAAAATCTTTATATTCAACAAACATACGGTTTGCATTTATTGCAACTTCGTGATACACTTTCTAATACTGATGAAGGTACTTCATATTTAGGTACAGCTGATATATTTAATATGGAACCTCAAGAGGTTACATATAGTCCCAGTGGTTATATAGGTTGTCAAAGTTATTTTGATACTCACGTTAATGTTATTGGTTATTTTGTTATTGATGTAGTTCATAGACGTATTTTCAATATCAATGGAGATAAAGTAAGTAATATGACTGCGCTCAATGCTCTTAAATGGTTTGATGGTAATCTTGTAAAAGATGTAGTTAATCCGTTTAAGAATAATGGTAGAATTTGGGCATTTAATGAAGATACTAATATCTTATATTTAGTCCAAAATGTTGATAATAAACAATTCACAATTAGTTTTAGTCCTATTGCTAATGCTTGGATTTCATTCCATGACTATAATCCTATTGTAGGTATTACCAATCGAAATGGATTATTCTGGTTTGATAAACATGGCATTTATGCAATATCTAAAAATAATTATGGTCGATTCTTAAAAGATGATAATAATAATCAACTTGTTAAAGAATCATATATTAAATTTATTCTTAACGACAATAATAGTTATAATAAGTTATTAAATAATATTGCTTGGAAAGACAGAGTTGATATTGTTAATAATCTGTTACCTACTATTAATGAATTTGAGAAAACTATTAATGCTATATTGGTTCATAATGATGACCAATGTACTGGTTATAAACTTGTTAAATTTAATGATATTTGGTATAATGGTACAACTGGTGTTAATAAAGTAAATCTTTGGAGATTTAATAATGTTAATGATATACACAAACAAATACCTTTTATGATTACTGATTTAGTTGTAGATGAATCTGCACTAAAACGTAAAGCTAAATGGTATGATATTAATAAATTCATTTGTCAATATATTTATTGTATAATGAAGTTTAATAATAGTGATAATAACAGACTTTGGGAACTTATTGATGTTAATCCTGAATGGATTCTTGATAATCGTAATAATCAAAGATAATTTGTAACAACTTGTGCGGCTCGGCCTTCGGCCTCGCTCCCCGGTGGGGCAGGAGGTTGCACGCCCACTTGTCGTGTTATTCAAACTTTTAATGGTATGTCTAATCGTAAAGTTAATCCTGATAGTCTTCGTCAAGTTACTCGTTATATTAATGAGTATTCTCAACACATTTGGGATAACGAATTGACTGGTGATAAAGAATTTGTTCGTGTTAAAGAAAATAATAAACTTAAAACTGTTCGTTCACGTTCAAAAGATGGTAAATATTATTATCCTTATGCTTCATATGAAGGTGGTGCTAAAACTATTGGTCCCGGTTTTAAGTTAAATGATACTTCTGATTTTACTAAATCTGTTAAAGCAAAAGGTAAAGCAACAAGAAAACAAATTGATGCTGAATTAAATCGTCGTATGGCAAAAGCCTACAATGATGTTCGTGATATTTATTCTGAGAAATATGGTATTGATGATTTCAATACTTTACCTCAGCCTATTGTTAATCTTATGTCTAATCTTGCATATCGAGTAGGTCGAACTGGTTTTAGACAATATAAGAAATTGTTAAAAGGTGCTAATGAACGTAATACAGATAGTATTATTAAAGAATATACTACTGGTAATAAAAGAAGAGATAAATCTGAATTAGAAATATTTAAAACTAATAGTTCTAATGATTATGATATGATTAGAAATAAATTATTTTCTAATTTTAATACTGATGATAATCCTGATAACTATGTTGAAGATATGAGTAAAACTAATCGTAAAAAATATAATTTCGGTGGTATTCGTTCTACACACGATGCTACTGCTGATTATTTAGGAATGGCTCGTGATTCTGGTAATAGATTTTTCGGCAATGGTATAATTGATATGCTTTATCATGGTGGGACAAATGATGATACTGGAATCCCAGTTAAGAACTATGTAGATAAGTTGATTGCTAATGATAAACTTATCTATGCAAATATGCAGAACAAAATCAATAATGAAGTTTTAACTTCTCGTGGTATTACTGCTAAATTCGGTGGACTTGTTGGAACTCCTCGTAGGAAATTTTATTGGGGTGGAACAAGTATTAATGACCCCGGTAGTGTTCAATGGGGTACGCGAGTTCAAGCCAGTGATATTGATGAATCTAAATATAGTGCTGATGGCGAAGGTATCGTAGGTGGTAGCGCTTTAAGTGGAGCTGGAACTGGATTAGGAATTGGAGCTGCTGTTGGTGGAACCGCGGCGCTTGCTACTGGTGCAGCTGCTGGTTCTTGGCTTGGCCCTATCGGTGCTGGTATCGGCGCATTAATTGGTGGCATTGTTGGTCTGTTTACTGGACGTAAGAAAAAGCGTCAAGAAGAACGTCGTCGTCAAGAACTTTTAGCTGAACAAGCTGAAATGGAACGTCAGCAGACTTTGGGTAATATGCAAGATAAAGTTGAAAATGATGTTGCAACTATTCGACAAAGTAATCTTGGCAATTACTCCGAAGGTACAGGATTTTATGCTAAATTAGGTGGAATGGTTGGTCGTAGAAAGTTAAACACCGGCGGTCAAGTAGTTCCTAATTCATCTAATAGTGTTGTTGCTTATGGTCAAACTCATGAACAATATAATCCTGCTACTGGTGAAACTGGAATCATATATGGTGATTCGGAAATTGAAGGCGGCGGCGCTAAAAATGGTCGAATATATGCTGGTGAAGTTGTTCGTGAAACTTCTGAAGGTGGTCAAGTATTCAGTGATACAATTAAAGTTCCCGGAACAAATCGTACTTTCGCTGATTACGCAAAGAAACTTACTGATATGAAAGGTAAAAAAGAAGCTCAAGTCATTCAACTTGCTGATGGAGTTACATTATCTTTATCTGCATTAGATAAAAGTAAAACTAACAAATTACAAACTGGAACAAATGTTCGTAATATTGAAAAGTTAGTTTATAGAATGAATAAAGTTCGTGGTGAATCTGAAGCTATTGATGCTAAAACAGAAGATTTGTTTGAAGCTCAAGAACTTTATGCTACTGCTTTAGGACTTCGTAATGATGCTCCAGTTATGCGTTGCGGTGGAATGGTAAGAAAGAAAAGACCTTTTGGCGGATATGCTTCACAGTATAGTCTTACAGGAGTTTCAGCTCCTAAACTTACTACTTTACCGCCGATTCAAACTACTGCAAGTGCTGGTGGTGGTTCTACATTTAAGTTTGGATTTAATGAATTTGGACTTGGTATGAATCTTGCAAGTTCTCTGTTTGGAATTGTAGGTAATGCTCTTAATACTCGTGCTAATCGAAAGGCTATTGAATTTGAATCTACACTTCATGTTCCGAAAGGTAATAAAGTAGATGCTGTCCAATATAGTACAGATTATGATATTAGTGAGGAATTACAAGAACTTGGTACACAAGAACGTAGAGCTGCTCGATATATTACTGATAACACAAGTAATGTTCAAACTGCTCGAAATAGTGTAGCAAATCTTGCAATTAATGCTCAACTTGCTCGAAACAAACTGTATGGAGCTAAGAAAGATTATCAACGTCAAAGATATGATTTAAATAGGCAAGAACGAGTTAATGCTCGAAATGCTAATAGTCAAATTATGTATCAAGACGCTATTAATGAATATAACAAAGCTGTCGGCTTGAATCAACAGTTAATGGCAGTCAGAACGCAAGGATTACAAGGAATGTTACAAGGAGTTGAAGGTCTTGCCGGAGCAGTTAATAATTACACAAGTGCCCGCTTATACGAGAAATTATGGCCTCGTGGAGTAACTAATCACATGAGAAGTGGTTTTGCTTATGGTGGTCTTGCAAGACGTAAAAGAGCTTAATATGATGCGTGATATATCGGATTATTCTTTTATAGGATAGTCCGATATTCACGATTTTTTGTATATTTGTAATGATACAAATAGTGGTACAAACACGCGCGACAAGTGGGCGTGCAACCTCCTGCCCCACCGGGGAGCGGAGCCGCTGTGCGGAGCACAGCAGGCGGAGCCATACGAATTACAACTAATTTATAAACTAATCATTATAAAATTATGGCAGAAATTGCAATAGGTCGATACGATACTAATACATTAAAAACTCCACAATTACAAGATTATGGAAGTGTATATGCTGCTGTTGGAAATGCTTTGAATCAAAAGTATTACCAAAATCGTGAAGCTTATATTAATAGAATTGCTAATCCTTTAAGTCAAATTAAGGCAACTTCTCGTGGACAAAAAGTTCTTGATTCTGAAAGAGCTAAGATTGTTGAAGGTGCTAATGAATTTAAAGAACAAGATAATTGGTTTGCAGCAGATGATTATATTTATAAGCAAACTGAGAATATTCTAACCAATGAAGGTCTTAAAGCTGTTCAAGCTGATTATGCTTTGGAACAGCAGTATATGGAAGATTTGAAAAAGAGTGATTGGGATACTCAAAATCAAAATGCTTTCTTGCTTCGTAGTCGTTTACAATCTTCTGATATTATTTATGATGCAGAAACTAATACTGTTGTAAGTGGTGGTTTTAACGGAGTTCAAATCGGTAAAAAGTTTGATGTAAATAAATATCAAAAAGACGTATTTGATATTCTTTCAAAAGCTAAAGCTGATAAAGTATCATTTGAAAATCTTGTTACTAATCCTGATATGATACGTCAGTATGGATTGGATGTTGCAACAGGTTTTGATGGTGAAAAGTTAGCAAGTCATTTTGTTAAAACAGGTAGTGAAAGAGAAGGTATTACAGAACAAGAGATTATGAGTTATGCTATGTCATTACTCAAATCTAATCCTGATTATACTAATTATCTTACTACTATTTGGCAGAATCAAGATGCTCTTACTCGATTTGTAAAAGATGATAGTTCTGCTGGTGGATATTTAAGAGATTATGAATTAGAAGATTATGCTCCTTTATTCGCTGGTAATCCTACAATGTTTGCTCTTAATGGTTTAGGTATTAACATAAATGAACTTGGTGCTCCTACAAAAGATGGTAAGTTTACTGTTAATTCTAAATTACCTGCTGAGGTTAAAACTTTGTTAGATACTGTTAATAAAGAATATGGAGTTAATGTTCTTGATATATTACAGAATAAAGCTCAAGTTCCACCTGAACTTATTCAAGCTGGTTTACAGAATTATGTAGATAGAATGTTTGAAAGTTACGCTGCTGGTGTACTTGGTGCTACTGATGATATTGAGAATCTTGATAGAACCGCTTTTACACAAAGTGTTTTGTCTGGTCAATTTATTAACAATAATATTCAAAGTTTAGCTGGTGCTGCCGCAGGTTTATATTCTTATCAAGATATTAAGACTACGGTTGGTTTAATTGCTAATCCCGGTTATACAGCTTATGTTAAAGCTCGTGCAAAAGGTAAGCAACAAGAACTTGAAACTCTTCAACAATATGCTCCGTATCTTGATACATTAGGTGGTTTTGAAGTTACTGGTGATAGTGTTGCAGAAAACATTAATCGTCGTAATGAAATTACTGACCAAATGACTAAACTTTCAAATTCTATGAATCAGATATTTACATCTGATGAACTTAGAATTTTAGGTCTTAGTCCGGGAGATGGTAATATTGTTAAAACACTTAATATTTCTACTGCTGAAAGATTAGTTGATTCAGTAGGTCTTGATGAAGAAACAGCAGCTAATCTTAAAGGTAAACTCTTACAAGTTCAGACTGCTCAACGTAATTATAATAATCTTCAAGCTAAACTTCGTTCTGACGAAATTCAACTTAATTCTATATTTGATACTTGGAATAAACATCGAGATAAGATTGAAGGTGGTATAGGTTGGTATCGAGTTAATAACGAAGAAGCTAAAATTATTCTTGATAACAGACTTGATAGTTATGATAAATATGTTGATTATATAAATCAAAATTATAAAGAACTTTATAATCCTGAAACATATAGTAGTACTTGGGTACGAAAAGATGGTGTAACAACTGGAGCTAAATATCTTGGTGATATGCTGACAAAAGAAAAGTTTGAATCTACTTTGTCTAATGCAGCAGATAATGTTTCAAATCGTTATCGTAAAGCTATTGCTAATGCACCTCTTGAATTTACAGCAACTCGTGAGATTATTGCTAATCCTTCAAGATTCCAACAAAATTACATGGCAGCTGCTATGGTAAATTGGAAAAAAGGTGCTGGTAATATTAGCGTTGTTCAAACTCCGTCTGGAGAAGGTATTGGTCTTACTGGAATGCAATTAGCTAAGTACATGAACTTTGATGCGTTCCCTACTTCGACAACTACTAATTCAAAAGGTACAAGTGTAACTCGTCAAAGTAATGCTACTAAAAATTCTAAACCTCTTTTGGGTAAAGAACTTGGTCTTGATTACGATATTTATAAGACTGAAGTTAGCCCGATTGCTAATGGAATTGCAGCTCGTGAAGGCCGTAATGAATATGCAATTACTCTTTTCGATGAAACTGGTGCTGCTCGTGGTAATATTATTTTCTCTGAACAAGTAGACCCGTCTACTATTGCTCGTCAAATTCTTGACAATTACCGTAACATTAAACCTTATGCTAAAATTGGTGGTGAAGGTTTACAACGTAGTGCTGGAATGATTGAATCTCAATACGCTTCGGGATTTATTGATTTCAATACTACTGGTGCTAATAATAGTCCTGCTGTTGCAAACATCGCAGACCTTCAAAGAACTGTTGATGATTTAGGTAAAGTTGAATATGATTTGAATATTCACGAACCTTTCTATAATAGTATTGACGGTAATAGTCGTAAAGTTGAGATTGGTAGAACAACACAAGGTTATTATATAAAAGATGTTAGTGGATTGAAATATCCTGATGGTTCTGTTCATTATGGAGAATTTGGATATAATACAATTCCTAATAGTCTTTACACAATTAAAGGTATAACTCCTAATAATATTCAATATTATGAAACTATAAATGAAGCATTAGCTCCTATTGCAGAATATGTTTTAACTCAATATGGAGTTGTTCTTGATATGCAAGAAGCCGCCGAGGCTATTCAAATGAATAAAATAAATAATGCTAATATAGGATATTAAATTATGCCAAATCTAACAGATATTAAAATTCCTATTACAGGTTCGCAAGCTCTTACTCCTTCTGAAACACCAGTTCAGGGAGTAGGAGCTACTCCTGTTTTACCCGGTAGTATGCCGGAACCTGAACTTTCTCGTGGTAGAAAACAATCTTCAATTCGACCGTTTAATATTTCTGAATATGAAAATATATTAGGTCGAGGTCAAGTTAATCCTAATCTTGATTTAAGTGTTCTTAATGAAAATAGAGCACAAAATCAAAGTGGTTGGTATTTAACTAAAAATGCTATTGGTCAATTAGGAACTACTATTTTCGGTGGTACTATTACTGGTATTGGTAGTATTCTTAATTTCTTTCCTACTACATATCGTGCTATTAGTCAAATATGGGATGATAATGCCAAATATAAATGGGACAAAGCTATCAACGAAGGTCTTGGTTCTGAATGGCAGAGAATAGGTAAAGATATTGAAAATTGGGGTCGTAAAGCAATGCCTATTTATCAAACAGAACAAGCTCAAAAAGGTGGTTTTGCTGGTGGTATGGGTGATGCTACTTGGTGGGCAAGTATGTTTCCTACCGTAGGTTCTGCAGCCGCATCTATGCTTCCTGTTATTGGACAAATGCGAGCTTTACAAGCTGTTGGTAAATTAGGAACAATGATTAACGGTGTTGGCCGTTTAGGTTCTGCATTGAATAAAGCAGGTCGTACATTACAAAATCCTTATACTCAACAGATAATTGGTACTTTATACGGAGCACATCTCGATAGTATGGAAGAAATTGTTCGTGGTTATGATGAACAATATCAATATGCTCTCGATTTAGGTTTCAATGAAGATGATGCTCGTAAGTTTGCATCTGTTTATGCTTCTGAAAGTTACAATGATGCTTGGGCTTATGGAGTATTATTTAATGCTATCGAACTTAATAGTATGCTTCGTGGTATTAAAGAAGCTCCGGTTAATAGTATTTCTATTGAAAAAGGTTTAAAAAGTAATATAAAAGGTCTTGCACAAAAAGGTAAGACTTTTGTTTTAGATAGTGAAACATCTAAACTTAATCGCAAACTTATTCCGAGTATTGGACTTCATAAAACAAAAGATTTCTTTTCTGTTGCTTTATCTGAAGGTCTTGAAGAGATGCGAGTTGATATGGCACTTAATGAAGGTGTCATTGCTGCAAAAAAAGAACTTGGAATTGAAGATGAAACTGCTGCTTTAACTCCGTTAGCTCGTATGGGAAGACTTGTTGAACAAGCTTCTTCATGGGATAGTTTTATTTGGGGTGCTATCGGTGGTGGTGTAATGTCTGCTGGACGTAATGGTGTTACACGAATACTTAATGGTAAAGCTCAACAAGAAGCTGAAAATAAGCGAGCTACTAATATTATAAATGGTATTCAAGATACTGCCGCAGCTATTGCTGATTTTGACGGTGATATGAATATTAAAGTAACTGAAACTCCAGTTTTAGATGAAGCTGGTAATCAAGTTATGAATAGTGATGGTACTCCAAAAGTTAACAGAACTATTACTGACCCTGCTTCAAGTTTACTTGTTGGTATTATGGGTAGAATTGGTTCTGCTAATGGGTTCAATTATGCTGTTGAATATTTTGATGAATTAAGTAAATTATCAGATGCTCAACTTGAAGAAGTTTACGGTGCTAATAAACGACCTGTTGTAGATGCTCTTCGTAGAGAATTTACTATTATGCGAGATATTCATGCTCGCAATATGGGTTTAAGTTGGGGTAATCCTTTCGACAATGTTCTTAAAGTTCAGGCATCAACTGATGATTATTTACTTGACTATTATCGTCGTCAATTAGCTATTGTTGATACTGATATTCAAACTTTCGATATTGAAGCGTCTAATCTTCGTAAGCAACGAGATGAAGCCCTTAAAGCTATTGATAGTAAACTCCATAGCTTAAATGTAGAAAAGACTGTTCTTGAACAAGAACGTGAAGAACTGCAAAAAGTTATTGAAGATTATAAAACTCAGCTTGAAGATAAAACTCGTAATAAAGCGATTAGTACACTTAAAGGTAAACGTACTCGATTAGTAAATAAGATTAAAATTATTGAAGATACAATTAATGGTTTGCAATCTCAAATTGATGAGTTAAATACTTATATTGCTAATCAAGGTGCTATCAGTACAAAACAACCTAATCGTAAAGCCCGTAAACCATATCTTCTTGAAATTAAAAATAGTAAGAAATCTATTTTAAGTCTGCAACAACAAATTGCAAATGCTCGTCAGGCTATTGCAGAATTAGAAGTTGGTAAACTCCAATATGAGCAAGAACTTGCTATTCATAATGGAGAGATTGCTGATACTCGTAGGAAGATTGAATTATTTGAAAATGATTTAGCTGATTACGATACAAGACTTAATAGAATTAATAGTGATATTACAGAACAGAGTGAACGTGAAAATAACAATGTAGCTGAATATAATGAAGCTGCAAAACGTTTGCGTGAAACTCGCAATAACAATAATCAAACATATAAATCTCTTGAAGAGGCTCGAACTCAACTGAGTATGGCTGTAATGGCTCTCGAAGAAAATGTTAATAATCGAGATGAGATTATGGCTGAACGAAGTAAGTTACTTAAAGAAGTTTATGATAAACAAGAAGAGATTGAAAAAGCTAAAGATAAAGTAGAAGAAACTACTGAAACTACTAATCAAGAAGCAAGTAAAGAACCAGAAAATGTTACTACCGAGGTGCTGACAGACAGTAACGGGATTTCGTACTCTCTCGATGACAGCGAGGCCCCAAATACCGTCGATATTAAAAATAAGGTATATTCGGTAGGCTCAAAATTTAATGTCGCAGAATCGCCCAAAACCGTGCAAACAAGGTGGCGGAGAAAAAAGAGAAGAGCGATAAACCGGTGGATGCGGCGGCACAAGCAAAGCGTCAGGAAGCGAGGCATCGGAAAGTACTGGGAGGTGTCGAGGATTTGCAGGGTTGGCTAAAGGATTTGGTGCGGAACGGTTTGTTGAGCGTGCCGGAACGTGCGCAGGCGCTGTTCGAGGGGATAGCGAAGCGCATGGTCGATTCACAGGCTCCGGGATTGGCGGGGATGATGCGGCAGTTGCAGGAAATCAATTATTTCGGGGAGGATTGGAAGTATGAATTGACCGCTCTATTAAGCAAGGCATACCTTGTGGCGGAGAGTTACAAGCATTTGGACGAATTGCCCGATGATTGGAAGGACGAGATTCGTACTCTCGTGGGATACCCGCAGGCTAAAGAGGAGGTGCTGGCAAAGGGGGAAACGGTAACGGATGATTGGTATGTCGTGGGTACCGAGTCGCTCGAACAAGACCGCCTGACGGTAGAGTATAATTGGTTGTACGGACGACAGAGTAAAAGATATGCGCTGCTTTTACAGTTCATCATGGCGGGCTCGTTGCCGGAAGTGGCATTATTACCCGGTACGGTCGTTCGTGCCGATGTCACCTTTTACCGGGGAGTGAATCCTACTCGGGTGCTGGTACGTGAACAACGGGGAAGCGGGGAGTTATTCCGCCTTACGGACGGAAACGCGGGGTATATGAACCTGACGGAAGCGACGCGGAGATTCCGGGAAGTGCTGACGGTAAACCCTTTTACTTACGAGGTGCCGATGATCGTGAGCGGGGTGCGCTTCGTGGTACACGAGGGACAACTTTGGTTGCAGGATAGCGACGCCCGTTTGCTCGCCTTGAGCGTGGGAGAAGCCGGACGCTTGAAAGGGCTTGCCGTGACGGGAGGTCGTGAATTTACGGGTTTCTTCATGGCGGGGGAGCGTAGGTGGAGAGTGTTATCGTTATGGATAGATGATAAATATTACACGTTGAATAATGAGTATAACGGATAATATAATAAATACAGCCCTATTGGGTACGGCAAACCAGGAGTTGACGGAGGGGGAATTGCCGGAAGATTTGAGCGATACTTTGTTGAAGGTAAAAGAGAGTGCCGCGGACGGGGAAGAAGTTTTTTACAAGACGGCTGCCGTTTTGTTTGCTTATTATCGTTCCGGTTTGGAACCCTTGAGGTTGAAGGAGTCGGTTCCGGTCATGGAAGCGGAGCCGGAAACAATGCCATACGCCGGGAAGAAAGCGGCGGCTCTTTTAGGAATGTTATTGGGGGAGAAATACTCCTATATGCTACTGTTATGGTACAAGACGGCAGCAAAGCACGGTTATCTGATTCCGGCGGAGTATTTGCCGGGGGTATTGGGAAGGGTATTCTTGCCCGGTAGCCAGACGGCAAAGCGCGAGAAACAATTCTTGCCTTCCCTGATTGGTAACCGGGGACGGTGGTTATTGCCGTTGATGAATTATCCGCCTTTGCAGGAGGAAGGAAATGAAGATTGGGAAACGGCGACTCATGCTGACCGGAAGCTGATTTTGTCCCGCGTGAGGAAGGACAATCCCGCCCAAGGTCTTGAATTATTGCGGGCGGAATGGAAGAACGAGTCGGCACAACATCGTGCGGAATTATTAGCTTGTTTGGAAATCGGTTTGTCTAAATCGGATGAAGAATTTCTGGAAAGCGTACGTGCCGGAGATCGTAGTAGCACGGTAAAGGATTGTGCCTTAGATTTGTTGCGGCAAATACCCGATTCCAATATAGTGGAGTTGTATTCCCGGACATTGAAGCTGCATTTGCGTTACCGTCGTTTGCTCGGCTGGGCTGTTGAGCCGATTGCGTATTCCGAGGAGTTGAAAAAAGCGGGTATCAGCGAACTTAGTAGTAACAAGGGCGAGAGTGACAGTGATTACATATTAAGGCAAATGGCTGAAAATGTGCCTCTCTCGTTTTGGTGCGAACTGTTGGAATGTGACGCTGAAACCGCGGCACAGCGGTTGCGTAAGTCCCCACCTTTCTCCAAGTATATTTGTTTGGAAAACGCTATTTTCAATTTCCATGACCGACAATGGGCTTACTATTGGTTGAAAGGAGAACGGGTATTGCAATCCCCGGAGTTGACATCATTAGTACCTCTTTTGCCTGTCGGGCAACGGGAAGAATTGAATCTGGAGGGAAAAGTACAGCAGAATTTTTACGTGACGCAATGGTTGGACGATACGGACGAGGAGTGGGGAGTGAAGTTTTCCCGAGGGGTATTGAGAATACTCTATTCCATGACATATTGCTATTACGACCGTCCGACTTGCGAGCAACTGGCTCTGCGTATACCCGCTTCATTGTTAGGCTATATCGGGGAACTGGGTGCAACGAAAGAGAATAGCAACAGCCATTGGGAATTTACCGTTCGTATGCAGCAACTACTGCAAATTAAGAAGGATATAGAAGAAAGCTTGATTAATTTTAGATTTTAGATTGAATAATTCCAGCCGCACGGGGCTGACGTTTTTTGATATTAACTTTTTTATAACTTGAAATATGGGTTTATTATTAAGACGACACGCGGAACAGCAGTTCGAGGAAGAACTACACGAGTTAAAGAAGAATGAAACAAATAAGGTTCCGGAGAACTGGCAACTATCTCCGCAATCCGTTGTGACCTATCTTATGGGAGGTACGTTGAAAAACGGGTTTGAAGTGAGTCCTAAATATATTGGAAATCGGCGGTTGATAGAGATTGCCGTGGCAACACTGGTTACGGACAGGGCTTTGCTGTTGTACGGTCTGCCCGGAACGGCAAAGAGTTGGGTGAGCGAGCATTTGGCGGCAGCCGTATCGGGTGATTCGACGCTGATAGTGCAGGGTACTGCGGGGACGGGGGAAGAAGCCATTCGCTACGGTTGGAATTATGCCAAGTTACTGGCGGAAGGTCCCAGCGAAGGGGCTTTGGTGCAAACTCCCGTGATGCGGGCGATGAAAGACGGGAAACTGGCTCGTATCGAGGAATTGACTCGCGTGGGCTCGGATGTGCAGGACACGTTAATCACGATTCTCTCGGAAAAGGCTATACCTATTCCTGAATTGGATAGAGAGATTCAAGCTATACGGGGGTTCAACGTGATTGCTACTGCCAACAACCGTGACAAAGGAGTGAATGAATTGTCGAGCGCCTTGAAGCGTCGTTTTAACACGGTAATTCTTCCTTTGCCCGACACGATTGACGAGGAGATCGATATTGTCCGTCGTCGGGTAGAGAGCTTCTCCGGCGTGATGGATATACCTGCCGAGAAACCTGCATTGGAAGAGATTCGCCGGGTGGTAACCATTTTCCGCGAATTGCGGGGCGGGGCTACCGAGGACGGTAAAACAAAATTGAAGACACCGAGTGGTACGTTAAGTACTGCCGAGGCTATATCCGTGGTGAACAATGGGTTGGCTATGTCCGGTTATTTCGGTGACGGTCGCTTGAATGCTATCGATCTCGTGTCCGGTATTATCGGTGCTGTCGTGAAAGACCCGGTTCAGGACAAGGTGATATGGCAGGAGTACTTGGAAACAGTAGTGAAGGGACGCGACGGATGGAAAGACATCTACCGTGCTTCTCGCGAAATGCTGTAATTATCTTTTAGTTTATACAATGATTGATGGAATACATTTTTTAGGTATACGGCATCATGGTCCCGGTTCTGCCAAAAACGTGAGGGCGTATCTGGAAGAATTGGAACCGGATATGATATTACTGGAGGGACCGCCCGAGGCGGAGACTTTGCTTCCGGGAGTGCTCCGCGAGCAGATGCAACCACCCGTGGCTTTGTTGGCTTACCAACCCGACGAACCGAAGCGTGCGGTTTTCTATCCTTTTGCCGAGTTTTCCCCGGAGTGGCAGACGATGCGGTTTGCCATGAAGAGGGAAATACCCCTTCGGTTTTTCGACCTGCCTTTGATACATCATTTAGCGTTATGGAAAGAGCGGGAAGAGCGAGCTGAAGCCCTAGAAACGAGCGAAGAGCAAGGGGAAACGGATAACACGGGGGACTCGTTACCTTTAGCCCCCGAAGAAATGATACATGTCGATCCTTTTGCGGCTTTGGCAAAAGCGGCAGGGTACGATGATCCGGAATTGTGGTGGGAAGTGAATTTCGAGAATCGTCGGAACAATGAAGAAATCTTCCTTGCCGTCAAAGAGGCGGTGACCGCCTTGCGGGAGGCTTTCCCGAAAATAGACCGGGAAACGTCGTTGCGGGAGGCATGGATGCGGAAGATGATTCGGGCGGTACAGAAGGAGGGATACAAGCGCGTAGCTGTCATCTGTGGAGCGTGGCACGTGCCCGGGTTGGAGAATATGCCGAAGCAGAAAGAGGATAACGAGATACTGAAAGGTTTGCCCAAGGTAAAAGTCGAATGCACGTGGATCCCGTGGACATACGATCGTTTGTCTTACCGTAGCGGTTACGGTGCGGGGATTGTTTCTCCCGGTTGGTACGACCACGTGTGGGATTACCCCGATGACGATGGAACCCGCTGGATGAGTAAAGTGGCATCCTTGTTTCGTTCGAGGGGAATGGATATTTCCGTTGCCCACGTGATTGAAACGGTACGTTTGGCGCAAGTCATGGCGGCTTTACGCGGTTTATCCCGTCCGTCGTTGGAGGAGTACAACGATGCCGTTACCACGGTAATGGGTTTTGGCGATCCCATCGTTCTGCAAATCATCCGGGAGGCTTTGGTAATCAGCAATCGCATGGGAAATGTACCCGACGATGTTCCTAAAGTGCCTCTACTCGTGGATGTGGAGAAATTATTGAAGCGTTTACGTTTACCTTTAAGCACGGAGATTAAGGAGTACAACTTGGATTTGCGCAAGCCGAACGATTTGGAGCGGAGTATCGTTTTCCACCGTTTGAACTTGTTGGGAATACGTTTAGCCCGACCGATAGCGACCGACGGGAAAGGGACTTTTAAAGAGTCTTGGTCTGTTTATTACGAACCGGAACAGACATTGGCTATTATCGAGAAGGCCGTTTGGGGGAATACACTGGCGGAAGCGGTGGTGTCGTATAACGTGCACTTGTCGAAAGATATCTCTTCCATTTCCGAATTGGTAGACCTCTTGCAACGGGTTATTCCCGCCGACCTGCCCGATTTGGTGGAGGAGATGACGCGACGTCTGGACGTACTGGCGGCTTCCGTGACGGATGTCGTCGAGATGATGAAAGCCATTCCCGGCATGGTCACGGTGGTGCGTTATGGTAGCGTGCGGAATCTGGATTACGGTAAGGTGAACGATATGCTCTACGCCATGATGGCCAGAGTATTGGCGGGAGGAGTACTGGCGTGTGCCAATATAGACGAGGATGCGGCGTCCGACCTTATGGATAAGTTTGTCGCCGTGGATTATGCCGTTGCCACGGCAAACCAACAGGAATTAACGTCTATGTGGATGGAACTCGTGCAAAAGGTTCGGGAGGCACGTAGCAGTCATCCCTTGTTATCCGGTTATACCACCCGTTTGTTGCGTGATAAAAACGTGTTGGGATACGAGGAAACGGCACAGACCTTGCAATACTATACTTCCCGCGGGAATGCCGCTTCCGAAACGGCTTTCTGGTTCGAGGGATTCCTGAAATCATCGGGAACTATCCTTTTATTGGACGAGCAATTGTGGGATCTCGTGAATGGTTGGCTGGCTTCCCTTGGTGATGAAACCTTCATGGAATTGTTGCCCATATTGCGGAGGACGTTCAGCGAGTATAGCGTACCGGAACGCCGGAAACTGGGGGAGAAGGCCAAAGGAACTTCCGGCGTGAAGCGTGTAAACATGCAGGACGAAGTTTTTAACGCGGAAGACGCTAGAAAGGTAATTCCTGTGGTGTGGCAGCTAATGGGAATAAAGTAACCTGTATTTTCAATTATTAAAGTAAATATTATGGAAGAAACCCTTTTAAAAAGATGGCGGTTGATACTCGGGGGTGATGCGGCGGACGGCACGGGAATCTCGTTAAGTCCCGAAGAGTCCCGCGTGGACGATGCTTTGCACGCCTTGTACGACAGTGATCGGCGGGGAGGTTTGGGTGGTTCTGCCCCTAAAGTGAGTCGTTGGTTGGGTGATATCCGGGAATTCTTCCCGCAATCGGTAGTACAGGTGATACAGAAAGACGCTATCAAGCGGTTAAACCTCACCTCTTTACTTACCGAGAAAGAGATGCTCCAGTCCATTGTGCCGGACGTGCATCTGGTGGCGACGCTTATGTCCCTGAGTCGGGTAATCCCCGAGAAGAACAAGTCGATAGCCCGTGACGTGGTGCGTAAGGTCGTCGACGAGTTGATGAAGAAACTCTCCGCGCCGATGCAGCAAGCGGTGACGGGTGCGCTGAATCGTTCCAGCAGGCGTCGCAATCCCCGCTATAACGAAATCGACTGGAAAACCACGATAGAAAAGAATCTGCGCAACTACCAACCGGAGTACAAGACGATTATCCCGGAGGTGCGTATCGGCTACGGGCGGAAACGGCGGGCGCTGAAAGACATCGTGCTTTGCCTCGACCAGAGTGGCTCCATGGGTGCCTCGGTCGTTTATTCGGGGATATTCGGTTCTGTGCTGGCTTCCATTCCCGCGGTGCAAACCCGCATGGTTGTCTTTGACACGTCCGTGGTCGATCTGACCGATGACTTGCAAGACCCCGTGGATTTGTTGTTCGGTGTACAATTGGGCGGGGGTACGGATATCGACCGTGCTTTGGGGTACTGTCAAACGGTTATTACCCGTCCCTCCGACACGGTGCTGGTCTTGGTTACCGACCTTTACGAGGGCGGGAACGAGAAAGAGATGCGCGAGAAGATGATTTCCCTCGTGCAGAGCGGGGTACAACTCATCGTTTTGCTGGCATTGAACGACGACGGGGCGCCTTTCTACGATAAAGAAAATGCCCAATTCCTAGCCGAATTGGGAGTTCCCGCTTTTGCCTGTACGCCGGATAAATTCCCGGATTTAATGGCGACCGCTTTAGCGAAACAAGATATAAGTATATGGTTATCAAAAAACACATGATGATTAAAGGTAAGAAAAGTATAGAGCTCATCGAGCGTTGCGCGGAGATATGGGAGGCCGCGGTACGGGCAACCCACCATTTCGTGAAGGAAAGCGATATCGTCTTCTACCGTCCTTACGTGCGGCAGAATTGCGACAATCTACCCCTTTTGTTGCATCACGAGGGGGACGAGGTGGTGGCGTTCCTCGGTTTGGATTCCACGTATATAGATATGCTGTTCGTGCATCCCGATTACAGGGGAAAGGGTATCGGGCGAAAACTGGTACAGAGGGCGGTAGACGAATACCACGCCGAAACACTTACCGTCAACGAGCAGAACGAGCAAGCCCTCGGTTTTTACCTGAAACTGGGTTTCGAGGTGCAAAGCCGCAGCGCCCTCGACGGGTTCGGCTTTCCTTATCCGCTCTTGCACATGCGTTTGAAGAATCCCCGCCAACGATTGGTAAAAGTGACGGGCGACAAGAAAGCCTATCTTTCCTTGCTCTTGCTTGCCGATCCCTCGGAGGAAATGGTCGATCGTTACCTGCCCGACGGCGAGATGTTCATTCTCGAACGGGACGGACAGGTAATCGGTGAGGCGGTAGTGGATGCCGCGGGCGAAATAAAGAACCTTGCCGTCGCTCCCGACTACCAGAGGCAGTATTTCGGTAGGTACATACTGGCCGCACTGGCTGAACACTACAAAGACCGTTTCGATTATTTATGGGTAGGTACCAGCGATTACGGCACGGTGTATTACGAGCAATACGGTTTCGAGTGCGACCACGTGGTAAAGAATTTCTTCACGGACAATTACCCCGAACCAATCATCGAGGACGGCAGGCAATGTGTCGACATGGTCTATCTCAAGCGGAAAATACGGTAGAATAGCTTCCTATTCTACCAACCACTTTTCAATATTTCTCGTCTTTTTGGAGAAGTTGATTCCTATTTTAAATAACTCGCGGGAATCAGCCTCAAAGGGTAGGGCGTAGTGCTTTTCATTGATTTGCTTTAATGCCTCTTCCGCCGATCCTTCCAGTTTAAATTCCATCACGTAGATATATTTGTCTGTCTGCAAAACCAGATCGATACGTCCTTCACTGGTATGATATTCCGCTTTGACATAGAAACCTATCAATTTGAAGACAATGAAAAGTACGTTTTGGTAGTGTAATTCAACATCTTTCGCCAATTCATAAGGTGTGTCGGCAAAGAAACTTTGCAAGCGTCGGAAGAACGCATCGTAATTACCCGTGCAAATCTCGCCGACAAACTGTCGGATGGCAAAAGGTGAATCTACCGCGTTCGTGTTAGCGTAGAAAGGAAGCAGGAATTGAATGAACCCTTCTTCTACCTCTCGGTTGGGAAATCCTAACGAGTAGAGCCCGAATACCTTGTCGTATCCTTTGATGGTTAAGTAACCGCTCTGGTATATCACCGGGATAGCACTCCCGTCGTTGTAAATACTGTTCAGCACGTCGGCACTGGTTTCCACGTTTTCTATCTTTTCCAGATTATAACGATTCTGTTTCAGTAATTCTACCAGATACGTGGGTGTTCCCGTTTCGAACCAATAGTTGCCGAATTGCATCTTTTTGAATGTATTCAGCAGGCTGAACGGGTTATAGATACCTTCCGAGTTTGCCGTGAAATGATAACCGTCGTAACGTTCCTTCATCTCTTTGCTGGTTTCCTCGTAACTCATGCCTTGCGTGGCTGCCAACTCGTGCAGGTCTTCCTCGAAACCGGTATGCAGTTCGTTTTCCGTGATTCCGCACAAGCTCACGTATTTCCTGTCCATAGATATATCTTCGAGGTTATTCAAGTCACTGAACACGCTCACTTTGCCGAATTTCGTCACTCCTGTCAGTAAGGCAAACTTGATATACCCGTCCATGCTTTTAAGTACACCGTAAAAGGCTTTCATCGTGTCACGGTACGCGTTCTGCAATTCCTCGTTGCCAATTGCTTGCAGCATAGGTTTGTCGTATTCGTCAATCAGGATAACTACATCCTCTCCCTCTTTTTCACGAGCCCTGCGAATAATACCTTTAAAACGCAGCGAGGGACTGACCTCCGTTGGTCTGCTCCCGTACAATTCTTCCCATTCGGCTAACCTGTCGTTTAATATGTTATCCAGACTATCGGGTTTGTCGTACTTTTGCGCATTCAAATCCAAGTGCAGGATAGGATATCTTTTCCATTCCTTTTCCAGTTTTTCCATGGCAAGCCCAGTGAAAAGCTCTTTTCTCCCTTGGAAATATGCTTCCAGTGTTGAAATCAACAGACTCTTACCAAAACGGCGAGGGCGGCTTAGGAAATAATAACGTCCGGACGATACCAGTTCATAAACCAATGCTGTTTTATCTATATAAAAATAGCCACCTTTACGAATTTTTTCAAAATTCTGTATACCGATAGGGTAAATCTTGCCACTCATATTTCAATCTGTTTAAGTTCACATCGTACAAATATACATATTATCTCAATATAAAAAACCAAAACCTGAAACATTTTGAATACCAAGAGAAGAAAGATTGCCC
>ENA-UEPJ01001615-UEPJ01001615.1-human-gut-metagenome-genome-assembly--contig:-NODE-1615-length-26109-cov-15.947641_pt1 | contig 26109 bp, 25 predicted proteins | sample MGYA00242890_ERZ507896 | MGnify/ENA primary metagenome ERZ507896 (study PRJEB26167, sample SAMN06115508) | human gut metagenome | host: Homo sapiens | place: China:Qinghai | collected 2015-08-20... | reverse complement strand
AGACACATGTTCAAGTGCCACAAATGAATTGTCTGAATAGCCATCTTCGATTTTGACAAGGCCGCCGCCTTTCGCCAAAATCTCAGCTTTGGTCAGAAAAACGTCGACTCCCCCCCCCGAAGGCAATTTCGGGAATGTATCAATTTTTGCAGCAATGGAAGCCCATGTTGCCAACTGTTGAACTGTTGCCATGTGGTGGTCGTTTTATGTTGTTAGAAAAAAAGAAAAGTCAAAAGTTTTGCAAAACTCAAGCATCAATGTTGCTTGCAATTGCTGTTGAAAACTCAACTTTACATTGCTCAGGCACGTCAGACCATGTAATGTCACCAATTGCAAACTTTGTGAATGTTGTCGCATCAGCAGAGCCAAGCAAAGTCAAACATGCAAGCTTTTCATGATTGTCAAGCAAAGACCAATACGCTTCAAAAGTTTGAGATTCATTGCCGATGTTGAATGCTTTGTTACAGAATACCAATGCATTCCACCAGTTTGGTGAATGAGTTTTGATATAGCAATTGTACAACTCTTCAATTCGATTTGCATTGATTGCAAAGTTGCCAAGCCCTTTTGCAATCAATTCAAGACACTTGAGTTTGCAGTGTTCAGCATCAACAATTGGTGGATGATTGACAATGGAAGTTCTGTCAAGGCCAATCATCAAATAAAGTGTTGATGCATTGACAATTTTCAATTGACAATCAATGCCCAATGATTGCAAAACATGCGCAATGCTGTGATATGTGACATCATCTGCTTGACCCCAATTTTGAATGAGTTTGACACGCAACAACTCTGAGCCTGTAGCAGATTTTGCAGTGTCCATGCTTGGTGCACAACTGAACGTTGATGCAATATTTTTCAACAACTCTTGCAACTTTGTCATGAAAGACTGCCAAGCTTCTGATTGTGCAAGCAATGTTGCTTGAACAACTGATTTGCCATTGGGCACGCCATGTGTTGCGCCATATCGCATTGCAAGAGTCCAATCATTCAAATGTTGCTTCAGTGTCTCAACATATTGAGATGCAATCAAAGCACTTGAAGATGTCTGTCTTTTGCAAATTGACTGCAAATCATTCACAATTTGTTGAGCAGTTTTGCTTGAACCTGTTGCAGATGCTGACAAATGTGCAAGACATTCTGGCAATCTTGCTACACTTTCATCTACAACATGTCCCAAATATGACAACTGATGCTCAATGTTTGACTCATCAACCAAAATGTCATCAGGATTTGCATGTGCATCTTCAACAACTGCAATCATTGTTTCAGTGTTGTTGTCAGACTGTTGTCTGTTGATGAGCAACAACAACTTCTTTGCAGTTGCAACTGACATGACACCATGGTCATCAATTTCTTTGCATGCAAGTTTCAAAGTTTCTTGTTGAGATGTTGACAATGTGTCAATGTTCCACATTGACTTGAATGCAACTTCAACTGCTTTTGCAGACCTTGTATCAATAGACTCATCGATGCCATCTACAATGAGGTCAAGTGTGTGCTTGAATGATGTCAAAGTGTCATCGCAATTTTGACCATCATTGATTGCAGATTTTGCATCATTTGATGCTTCAATAATTTGTTTTGCAGTGTCTTCATTGTCAGCCAATGCCAGATATTGGATGACAAGTTTGTCAATTTTTGACAAAGCTTCTTTTGTTTGCATGTTGTTTGAAATATGAGAATTGATTGAAATGCTTGCAAATGGCGTCATTGAAACGGTGACATGCTGAGCTTGTCTAAGAGGCTCAAATCCTGCAAGTGCATCTGTGTCGTTCATTGAAAATTTTGTTGTTGAAATATGTATATGTCAATATTTCTACACGCAGTATTCAATATATGCAGTATTACTCGTATTCTTGCAATACAATTTATATGCAATACAATTTATATGCAATATTAATTTATATGCAATACACCCTATATGTCGTCAACCATTGAACTCAACAACCTTTGCATCAGTTGACATGTCATCATACACGTCAATGTGCAGCCAATTGACATCTCGTTCAATTCTAACAGGGCATGGAAGTTCATCTGCATGTGCTTTGATGAGCTGTCTCATTTGTTCTGCACTCATTTGCGATGACGAAAAGTCTCCGCCAGAGCCTGTCACATGAGCAGACAAATATGACACATTGATTGCAGACTTGTCTTTGACAATTTGACAAAGATTGCATCTCAGTCCCCTTTGCTTCAAAGTGTTTGTGTTGCACACCATTGGCACTTTGAGCAAATCTTGCCGCAAAAAGAGCAATGTTTCAAGATATGGTGTGCTCAAAAACATCCAAGACTTGTCACCATGTTTTGCAAACACATGGTTGCACACAAGTTCTTTGACGTTAAAATATCGTTTGAGTTCAGCTATGATTTGAGTTCTTGTTTTCATGTTGGTGTTGTGTTGAAGTTGTGTCAATGTTGATGTGTAGAGTTGTCATCATTGTCAAGTTTTGCTCCACATTTTGAGCATTCATTCTTTTCACCCCACACTTTTGTTATGCCTGCAGTCACAAACAGGCTTGAAACTGCTCCAATGACAGCAGCAAATCCTGTCAAGTCAATTGTTGTGTGAGCAGTCTTCAATGTCTCCCACAACATTATGAAACAAATGACAAGCAATATGACGCATCCAAGAAGTGTGATTGCAACAAGAAAGAATGATTTTGAGCTAACACCTGTGTTGTTTTTGATGAGAGCTTTCATGATGTTGTCTTTTTTGTTTTGCATGTTGTGTTGTGTACAGTTTGATATAATATGTAGACACATGTGAACACAAAACAAAAGTCAATCTACTTTCACAAGCAGATTGACTTCAATAGGTTGTTATGCAAAATGTTAAGCTACTTTCACAAGCAGCATGTTAAACAAATATTTGTATCAGAAGAAAATTGTATTAAGTATCTTTAAATGTCTACAATTCTTGTAGCCACTTGTCAAGGTACTGACGTGTCATGAGTGCACCATGACAGTACGTTATGATTGCTTCAACAGGATTGTTCTTCAACCATGCTGGAAACTTGAACCAACACAAGCCAACCAAGAATTTCTGTCTGTTTGTCAATGGCAACAAATCAATGTCATAGCCTCTAACATTGCTTGTCAATGAAATCTCAGTTTTGCCATCAACACGTTTCAACATGTGGAAAGCATCTCTTGCAAAATTCGAGTTGCCTGATAAGCCAAATGCAAACTTTGCAATATCATAATCGGCGTCACCAACTTTTTTGTACTTGCCATCACCAAAATAGCCTCTTGGGTCAATGCAAGTCAATTTTGTGCCTGCATTGTCAATCATCATGTTGCAGACATGTGGGTCGCCATGCAAAAAGCAGAAATCAGTGTGTGCTGCTGTACGTCTAATTGTCGACTCAATATCTTGCAGCAATTCAACAAAGTTTGGCAACTTTTGGCCATTGTAGACTTCAATGTCTTTGACAAGTTCTGAAATTTCATTGTATCGACTTTTTGTTGTCTCAACATACTCTTTTAGCATTGCATCAAGCTTGTCTTCTACAGGCACATTTTGCACAATGTTTTGCGGATAACATGTCATTGAATGAAGTTGATGAGCAATCTGAGTCTCAAACATTTGCATCAAGCCAACTGCAAGTGGCATGCAATTACAAAACTCATCATATTTGTCAATGTACTCTTTAACTGTCATGCCATCAATCTTTGTCATTGTGAATGAATGCTCACCAAGTTCAAACACATTTGGCACACAAGTTATGCCATTGCCTGAACAAATTTGATACCATGCAACTTCATTGTCCATTAGTTTGTAGCCTCTGTCACAAAGAGCAGTCTTGACAACAACATCATCTTTGATTTCAATTTTATTGAAGTAACGGACTTCTTTTTCTTTGACTCGTTTGTCACAGTGTCGCAAATATGCTTCTGTGTCACCATAGATTTCAACTTGCTGCGGGTATGCAGGCTTGTCAAAGTCAATGCAATCAACTGTTGCAATGTTGCACATCACATTTGCAAAGTCTTTGCAATCATTGTTGCTACATTGCTCAACAATCTTGTCCATCAATGCTGCTTTGAATGCATAAATGCCAAACAACGTTCTATGCGCATCTTTCGCAATTATACCATGTGACCGCAAGTCAGTCATGCATGCACATGAAACTACACGATTGTTTGCATCATCAAGATAAAGATGTTTGTCTGACCTGTCATCTATAACAGCAGCAGAAATGTGTTGTTCATCAATGTTAAGCAATTCTTTTGTATGTTTGTCAAGATTTGACGCAAAAATGTCACACCAATGTAGCACAACATCTGATGGCCCTACAACTTGTTTGATTTGATTGACTGTGTCTGCAATGGCATTTGCACTGCCATCTGTTTGTTCATGCAAAACAAACATGCATTTTGTTGAGACTTCTTTGTCATAGTTTGACTCAATCCACTGTCTTGTCATGTCAATGTGACGTTGAGTAGACAATGCAATGCAAAATGCATCAAAAGATGCCGCAGACTCAATGATGCGACCAAGAATTGTTTTGCCGCCAATGCTGAGCAGCAACTTTGGTATGTAATTGCTACCGGTAAACAAAGATACTCGTTTGCCCAAGCCGCATGCAATGATAGCAAGAGTTTTGAATGGAACTTGTTGTGTCATGATTGATGTTGTTGATGTTTATGTTTATATGATGTTTCAATTGTTCTACGATTGTTGAGGTTTTGCTTCTGACAACACTGAGTCTACTACGACTTTAAAATGCTTGACCATGTCAGACAATTGAGTTGAGTCAAGTCTTGGAGTGTCATCTTTCATGTAAAAGAAATGCTTTTCAACTTCAAGTTTTGCTGCTTTATAAGCATCAGAAAATGTCTTCTCATCAATGATTGACACGTTGTCAAGACTGTTGGCATGTGTCATGATGAAGCCAAGCAAATTCAAGATACAAGTATGGGTGTTGCAAACAATTGATTGATTTGACACAACAATCATGTCAACATACACACAATGCATCAAAGGTTTGCCTGTGTCAATTTCAGACCAGTCAACTACAATGTTGCAAACTGCAATTGAAGTGTTGATGCTTGACAATTTGATGAAACGATTTGTGCCAAGACGTTCAACATCATTTGCAAACACAACAATGTTTGACAATTTGCCATGCTGGATTGCATCAACAAAACTGTCTTCAAAAATTGACATGTTTTTGATTTTGTCAAAAAGTTCTTGTTCTGTCATTTTGTGTCAAATTTGCTTGTAGAAAATGTTTGCCAGCAGTTGAATGTGTTGAATGCTGGCAAACTTGATATGATGAATGTTGTGTTGTATCAAGACTTCTTAACGATTGTAAAGTGCAAGATGTTCACCATTGTCAAGCTTTCTTGACAATGGTGAAATATGCAAGCATTTAATGTTCACCATTGTCAAGCTTTCTTGACAATGGTGAAATATGAAAAGTGTTCTTCTTTTACAGAGTCGGCTTTTCTGTTTGCTACTTTTTTCAAAACTGATGACTTGTATGAAAACTTGATGTAGTCAGAAAACAATTCTGGCAATTGTTCGGGAACTTCTTCATCTGTTTGTTCATGTAGAACTGTTTTGACTGTGTGCTTGACTGATTTCATTGTAGCAAAATTCAGAAAAGTCTGAAATTTGTCCAATGGGAACAAACCAAATTGATTGTCTTCACATCTTGGTAGTTCATCAGAATATGTAAGTTGCAGTTCATCGATAAAGTACCTAAGTCTTGCCCAAGGTTCTTTGCCAATTATGATGATTGGCTGTCTATACAGTCTTTCTTCAAGAAATTCAACCAAACTTTCATAGTTTTCAAAAATTCGGATGCCTGGATATGCTTTGTGTTCAATTGACCGAGGATGCCAAGCTTGCTTAACTACTTCTGAGTACAATTGTTGGCTAACAATGTAAATGTATCGTTTCATGCCATTGTACTCCTTTGGCAAATAGTTGTTGTCAATGAATTGTTTGTCAGCTACTATGAAACTATATGGAAACAGTTCATCAAATCTGTTTCTCAAAGTTTGATTGTACAGCAAGAATGACTTGCCTTTCAAATCCATTGAGTGAAAGTCTTCATTTATTGCAGCATATGCAATGTACTTGTTGTGCTTCCATTTCAAGAACCTGTCAACCAAAGACTTTTCTGCTTTGTCTTGATATTTGAACTGAATGTCAAAGTATGATTCCTTTTCTACCAATGTTCTTGTTCCGTTTTGAATGTTGTTTGTTGTTTCCATGTTGCTGTATTTAATATAAATTTATTTGTTATATGTGTATTGTACTACAAACTTGACTATTTTGCAATGGTTTTAATATACGTTAACCATAAATTTACAATTTATGGCTTATATGACACGCATAACAATATTTTGATATAAAATGCAATAGTTGATACAACATGCAACAGTTGATACAACATGCAATAGTTGATACAACATGCAACAGTTGATACAACATGCAACAGTTGATACAACATGCAACAGTTGACACAAACATCAAATTGCTTCAACATCCATGTGGTGCAACTTCATCAGCATGTCAAATCTGTCAAGCTCAATCAGTTGTTGCTTGAACAACTTCATCAACATCTCATCAATTGCAGCAGCAAACTTTTTAGCATTCTTGCCATCATGACGCAACACACAATCAACTGCAATCTCATCAACAAATGACTCTGAACTGTGTTGAGGTGCATCAACTTCATTTGATTGATTGACAAGCTTGACAAATTTGAAGCCATGTTGTTTGAGCAACTCAACTTCATTTGGATATCTGCAATCTGCTACAATGATGTTGCGAACGTCTTTGCGATGTTCAAGTGCATTGTGCATGTACTGAACAAAGTGATTGTCACCAAATGTCTTTTTGAGAGCATCAGATAGTTTGAGATGCACATCTCGAATTGAGAAATTGTCGATTTCAGACTTTGCAAAAGCTTTTGAAGCAATTGAAAGTTTGTATGATTGTTCAAATGTTGTTGAGACATCAACTTGCTCCATCAATGCAATGTAGTGCTTCAATGGGTCTGCAAATCTCAATATGTTGATGAAGTTTGATTGACTGCTACAAGAATGCTCAAGCAAATACTGTGATGTGTTGCGCAAAATGCAATTGATGTCTACAATTGCAGATTGTTTGTTGTCATTTGCAATTGCAAACAAAGCTCTTTTGACAAGAGCAGTTGCAAGATCTTTGCCTGCTCCTGCATGGCCAACAAATGCAAGTCTGACTTTGGAAGTTTTCATGTTCAAAAAATGTATTTCAAAATTCAAGTTCTTTAACAACAAGTCCAGTGTGTTCTGTCACCCATTTTGCAAGAATGTGTCTGTGACAAAACTTGCCTGGCGCTTCATAACACAACATGACAATGTTTGATTGCAATGCATGTCTTGTCAGAGTTGACAAAATTGCAGGATTGTTTTGCAGCAACTCGTCAAGTTGAGTTCGATATTGCAATTCATAAGCTTCATTTGACAACTTGCCTGCTTTTATAGCAGTCAACAATGCATCGCCAGGTGCAAGCCAAAGCAACTTTGACTCTCTAAACCACTTTGGACTCCATCTTGCAATTGAGACAATTTGCAATGGCAATTCATCATTTGCAAGTTTTGCTTTGATTGCAGACATTTTTGCAAAATATGACGTATATAACATAACATGATGTGTATCGATGCATGCAAATGCAGAGATTTGCATACAGCATAATAGATTTGTTGTTTGAATGAATGGTTCTACAAATGACCAGAATTTGCACAAAAAAGAAGCTTTGCAAATTTTGCAAAGCTTCTTGTTAACTTGTGTATTGTGCAAACATCATGTGTTGACGCGATTAAAGATTGACACGAGCAACAGTTGTTTGTTTTGGACATCTATGAGTGCACCGGTAGAAGCAAGATAATCGCACCCAAGAATGCCAACAACATTTTTGTCAAGACTTTGAGACAATTTGTCAAGCAAAGGTGACAAGTCTGTTACATAAAATTGCATGTCCGCTACTGTGTTTTTGATGATGACTCGTTGGTCTGTCATGCTGTTGTATTTGTCAATTCCTGCTGCATGCACAATCGTGTGGCCTGCTACATTGTGTTGTTCAAACTTTGATTGTTGAACCCAATGTTCGTCAAGCAATGAAACACTTGAGCCAGTGTCAATAAGCATCCACACTACTTTGCCGCCAACCATTGCTTTGACAAATGGCACTTGTTTCATCATGATGTCAGTTGATGCAAGTCGTTTTTGCTCATTGCACATACAAAAGAGCAAGCCGACAAATAATACAATCAACACATTGCGAAGTCGTTTAAGACAACTAAAAACATTGTTCATTTTGATGTTGAGTTTGGAAGTTTGCAATGGAAGCTTGATTTGTTGTGCAAACCAAGCTTCTTGTGTTGTCAATGCTGCATCAAGCAACTGAAGTGTCAATTGCAGCAATCAAATCGCCATAAGTGACTGCATATGAGTTTTCACCATAAGTCACATAAGCAAGATTTGTGTTGCTGTCAATGGATGTCAATGCAATCTGCTCATTTGCAGGAATTGCATAGCCATCAACAGTTGTCAATGTTGCAGTTGTTGTCAGATTTTGACCTGCTTCCAAATTTTCATTGATGAACTTTTGTGCCATCAAAAATGAACGTTTGCGAACCGGCTTCTTTGTCACAATGCTTTCAGTCACCAAGTCGACATTGAGCAGCTTTGCAAGTTTTGCAAAGTTTGCATCATCAAGTTGTTCTGCAGACTTGTCAAACATCAAGCTGCCTTGAACGCCTGCTTCTGCAAACAGTTCTTCAATTTTTGCAAGGGTTTCATTGTTCTGTTCAGCTGTGTATGCTTTTGACAAAGCAAAGATGTTTGCTTTCTTGATCGGACATTCTGCTGCTTCATCCAAATCAAGTTCTTCTTTTGCATCAGGCCACTCTTTCTTGATTTCAGAGAAGAATTTGCTCTTTTGCTCTGCATCAAGTTCTGCAGGACTTGCAACACCATATTCTGCTAACTTTGCTTTGAAAAAGTCACGATATGCATCTTGCAACTCTGATTCGCAAACCAATTGCACAGCATCTTTGACTTCATCAGGCCAATCTTTTACAGGCAATGACTTGATGTACTCAGCATCATAGTCAAGATTGTCAGACATCAAAGCAACTTTGATTGCAGACAGCTTGTCCATATCTGACTTGTCATTGTAGTTGTCTTCCCAACTTTCTACAACAACTTTACCGGCAACAAAGCCTGCTTGATTTTCAAGCATCCAAGCATGCTTTTTGAGGAATGATTTGATTGCGTCAAGTTCAGATTTGCTTGCACTGTCAACAGTGTCATACACTGCATCAATTGCAGCAATGAGTTCTTTCATGCCAATAAGTGCATCTGACCATGAATAGTCAGAACGTGTCAGTGTCATGCCGTCATAACGCAACTGTTCAACGAAGCTGTCGACAAGTTCAGGGAAGCCTTTGTAGAAGTCATCCAAGATTTTGTGTGCAGCATATTTGTTGACATGCGGGCCAAATTCGTTGTTCAAATGAATGCGGTGTGCTTCAGTGATTGACTGCAACAGCATTGATGCAAGACTTGATGCATCAACAGTAGACACATCAAATGCTTCGTCAACAACATTTGCAACCCATTGTTTGTCATTCTTGTTGACAATTAATTCAGTTGACTCTTCACCAGCAGATACTTTGATGCGAACTTGTTCACCGGCTGTAGCAAGTGCGCCATCAGCAACAACTTCGACTTTAACTGCATCACCAGGTTTGATGCTGGTGCCATCAATTGCATACGGCGCTTTGTTGACAAACTCAATTGACTCATCCAAGTCATCTTTTGCTTTGAAGTTTTCAACAATGGCACGTTGAGTGTCAGCAGACAATTCATCAAACTTTTTCTCAGACCAATGACCAAGACCATCAATTGCTGCTGCGCGTTCTTCTGCAGACATGTTGTCATACCAAGACTTTGCGTCGTCTTCAATAGACTCGTCAACAATGCCAACTTGCTTGCAAAGTGACTCCTGAGTATCAGTTGTCGCAGCGTCAAATGCCTTTGCAATTTCATCAGCACTGGGCTTTTCAGACAAATCAAGCAAATCAATGGAGACTTGTTTTTGCTTGTCATCAAACTTGTCAAACTTTTCTGCAAATTGTTTGCCATCAATGCTTTCATTCAGCATTTCATTTGACATCAATTGAGTGTTGACAACAAACACTGACTCTGGTGCAGACAATTTGACATCCACATTGTCATTTGTGTGAAACTCTATGACGTTGTCTTTGATGTTGTCAATTGTTACAAGTTTGCCTGCAGGCACAACATTGTCACCTGCTTTGAACTCTGTAACAACACTAAATTGCTGAGTTGCCTCGAGTGACTCAGCACTTTCAACCACAAATTTTGCAGTTGAAATAGAAAGCTTTCTTTTTTTCATGTTGTTGAATTTGATTTCGAGTTGTTTTGCATGCTTAGCATGCTATGTTGTTTTAATATGTATTTGAGCTTTCGAGAATTGCATAACAGAATACAATGAGTCAATCATATTGAGCAACATGTTGTTTGTCATTGTCATCATTTGGAACATCTTTGATGATTGCAGCGACAAATGTATACATTCCAGCATCATTAACAGCAAACCAATCGCCACTCAACACAAGACTTCTATAAAGCTTGTCCTCATATTCATCAAAATTTTCACATTGTTCAAATGCATCTTCATGTTCTGCAACAATGTGTTCTTCAAGCCAATGCCGCATTGCAAATGAATAGCAGCCAAAATCAAATTCTGACACATGATCAGCATGATTGCTTGTCAATTTTGCAAAATGCTGTGTGTACATGTGCATTGCTTCATCGTAGTCAGCAAACAACTTGTCAAATGACATTATTGTGTAAATGTCAAGCAAGTCTATAGGCGATTTTGAACAATCGACTGTGTACACAATTGGTGTGCGCTGCTTGACATTGATTGTTGACAAATATTGTGATATGTTGACAAACAAAATTTCAGTGCCATGTTCAACAATGCGAGTTTTAACATTGTCAACAACAACCCATGCAGGCTCATTTGCTGCATTGTAGTGATTTGCATTGACAACACGTGCTTCTTCATGTGCACTGTACACTACTGACATCATTTGCATGATTTTGTGCGTGTCAATGTCAACTAAAGCGCCATAATGCATGTATTCTTCTGAACAATCTTGTTGAGGTCGAAGAGTTTTTGTTCTTGCAAATGTTTTGTCTTGCAACCATGCTTCAGCAAGTTCACCAGGCACCATTTGAAATTCACAATTAGATGCATCAAGCTTTGGCTTCAGCATTGCTTTTATTGCACATACAAGAGGTTCCCATTTGTCCCAAGACCAAACAAAGAAACAAAACATGCCATGTTTCAATGCAACAAGTTGTTTTTTGACATGATGGTAATCATCAATGTGCCACTTGTCATCTTTGTGACCTTTTAGCCATCTGTATGAGCGTGTAATGTTGTGTGAAATTGTTGGGCAGTATTCAATCAAAATGTTGCCAATTCGCAGGTCAAATGAATAGCCATCAAGTGCATATTCATATTCTACAGGCAAGCACAACTCTTTTTCAAGCATGTCATGCAACCATTGATTTGGCTTTGATATTGGATAACGTGCTTTGTGATTGTTGATGTCACAACGTTCAAGATTGACTTCAGTTGATTCAAAGTTGAAATCTTGCGACAATAGTTTGTCATACTTTTGCAAGTCTTCATAAAAGTTTGTTTCATGATGTTTCATGTTTGTAGTTTTGTTGATGTTAATTGTATAGTGTTATTATACATCATGATTAATAAACTTGCAACAAACGTGTTGTTATTGTTCGCGTTTTATAAACTTTTAACATTATCATATTGTCATGCAAAAAAGAAGCATGCTCATATGAGCATGCTTCAGATATGCAATTTTGTACTTGTCAAAAATGCTTATACCCAACCATAGTCGGAGTCAATGGCAAAGGTTAAGTAAGCTAATGATGGGTACATACCTGTTTCGGCCAACGCGTAGTCACTTTCAATCAGCAACTTCGGTGCTGCAGTGCCTTCTGCAGTGATTTCAACAGTTGATGCCAAGTCATAAGGCAGGAATACCATACCCTGGTTGATGTTGTCAATGTCGACGCCATCAGCAGTTTTGTTTGTACGCAGAACCAATACGCGATTGTCATTCAGCATTTGCTTTGGATCGCAATAAATTTTGATTCCAGCCAAATCGCCGGCGTAGTAAAGGTTCTTGTTGTCCTGAACCAGAGTGTTGTCAATTGCAGATACAAAGTTCTTCTGTGTCTTCAAAGCAACCAAAGTGATTGTGTTGACAACAGCAGCGTCACCTGCGCCGAAACGAGACAAGTTGCCAATGATTGCAGAAGCAGCCAAAATTCTGGTTGCAATTCTTGCCTGACGAGTAATCTGGTTTTCTGCAGAGCTGTTGCTTTCAGCATTTGGGATGATGCCCATTTCACCTGCACGGTCAACACCAGCAGCATCAATGAACTCAGGAATGCTGAATGCTTTGAAGTCCTTGCCAGTAGAGCCGGCAGCACCAATGTACAGGTTCAGGTTGTAACCCTGAGCTGCAAGCAGATTTGCATGAGTGGTCACGCCCAGACGACGCATGCGGCTCAAACCATTGTCGTTGATTGCTTGAGTGATTTCATTCTGCATTGCATTTTTGATGATTGCAACACTGTCAAGACCACGAGCTTTCAGGTCTTTTACCTGACGACGAGTCAGAGCACCCCAAACCTGATAAGTCTTGACTTCAATTGCCTTGCTGAATGTGCGCAGCTCCATAACTTTGGAGTTACCAAATTCAGACTGAGCACGAGACATCGGATCACCGTCTTCGTTCAAAGTAACAAAGCCGTGAATTTGTTCGTCACCAGCAGAAACCAGGTCAAAGATGACTTTCGTCATGCCTGCTACAATGTCAGTCGCCGTGCCATCAACGTCAACTTTGAAGATGGTATCAGCGTTCTGAGCAGCTGCAACAAGAGGTTCGTTGGAAGCAACGAAAGACATCTTGGTTTCAGTTTCAGCAACTTTGTATACACCGTCATTGCGTACAATCACATAGCCGGCTACACGTGAAGTCTGAACAAACGTTGCTTTTACGCACAGAGCGTCAACTTCTTTCTTGCCGACATAGATGACATCACCCTTGCGCAGAGTTTTGATGCCTGCTTGAGAGTCAGCATTGTACAGTTCTTCCCATTTGATGAGGAAGTAGCGCGGACCTTCACCAGAACCAAGTTTTCCACCACCATAGACATAGTCAACGTAATCCAATTGAACCAGCGGGCTGTAAACAGGCACAGTCGGCAGCAGGTCAAACAGGATTGTCTGAGCAGCCAAGTTCATGTTCAGAGCCAAAGTGTTAGCCGGAACATCAATTGAACCAACTTTGCGGCTGGGATCGTGGAACTGCTGCTGAGTAGCCGGGTCAGCTGGGAATGCAACAGGCCCCATGCCATTCAAATTCTGAGAATACACGTTGTCAAAGCCTTCATTGATGTACTGCACATTGTGAGCAAGCGCAGCCAAGAAGTACTTTTTGTTCTCCGGCAATTTGCCGAAGCTTTCATCTATAACGCCGCCCCACTTGTCAAGCAGTGCTTTGCGTTGCTGTTGTTTTGCGTTCATTGTTATGAGTTTTTGTGGTCAAAGACCGTTATTATAAAGTTTGAATATGTATTTTGATGCAGCTTATAAGATGCAGCAAAATTTGGCATTTTTATTGATGCGGCTTATAAGATGCAGCAAAATTTGGCATTTTTATTGATGCAGCTTATAAGATGCAGCAAAATTTGACAATTTTGTTGTTGCAGCCGGCAGAATAACACAATTGACATGAAATTTGCAAGTGCATCATGCAATCTTTGCGCATTCTTCAACATTGACATACAAATGTGTTACATCTGATGATCTGATGCCATTGAAATGCACAAACTGTGTTGAGTTTGCATATTGATGAATGCCCATGTATTGTTCACCTTGGTATTCATAAATGCCATAGTCAACAATGTATGGCTGCTTGTTATCACTTAAACCATATTTGATGACTTTTGTAATCACAGTTGTGTATGCTTTTGCAAAATCGACATAAAATCGTTGAATGCCATTCCAAGCATCTGAGCGTCATCGAATAAATGTCAAATCGCCTATCATGCCTTGCCAATCTTGGATTGTTCCAACAGGCGCAGCACACTTGCAAAACAGCCAAACTGAGTCTTTGCCTGACTCATTCCAGTCAAACCAAAATGAGCCTGACAACAAAGTAGCATCATTTGCACATCTAATGCCAGTGTTCTTGCCAATGTCAAGTGATTTGTTGTCAATCAAATGATGCAAACAATTGTCTACTTGTTTGCCTGATAAAGTTGAGTTGTATCCTGACATCATGTTTTTTCGAGACTCAAGAGTTCAACAACTCTTGAGTCTCAGTCAAACAAATGCTGCTGTCAACCTCGAATTGCATCAATCAAAGCTTGTTGTTCAGCTGTGAAACGTGAAACAACAGTTTGCATGCTTTCATTGACAAAACCAGGTTTGCCATTGCCAGCATATGCTTTGATTTGTGACCAGTTGCGAGTACGATAGAATGTTGCAACATCTGACTCATTGACAAATGTTCTTGCAGCAGCTTGAGTTGCAAGCAGTTGCTTTTGGTCATCTGTCAAACTTTCAACAATGAGTTTGTATGCTGCAGGCATTGCAGTTTGCCACAGAGGTGTTGTATCAGGCTCAATCAAGCTTTCATCAATGACAGCAGCACCTTTTGCATCATACAGTTTGCAAAGTTTGCTTTCATCAATTTCAATTGCACGAATGCGTTTCTTGATTGACACAAGAGCTTCATCAGTGTTTGCTGACTCAAGATATGCTTTGAGCATTGTAGACAAATCTGCTGATGTTGCCTCTGTCATCGGGCCTTCAATTGCAATGCCAGTCAATTGGCCATCTTTTGTCATGACAACAGACATTGTCTTGCCATCAATTTCAATGCAGTCAAACTTGAAGTCATCAAATGCTCTGTCTTTCAAAACAGATTTGATGACATCTTCACCTTCATCGCCTTCATTGACCATGCTCATGCAGTCATCAACTTCAACATCATAGCCAAGTTCATCAGCAACTTTTGCAACATGATTTGCAAGTTCGCCTTTTGTCTTGATGTTTGCAAGTTCTTTAGAGTCTGCAATTGCATCTTGGAGTTCATCTGCTTGCGGCCTTGTCAGAGTGCCAGCATCAACCAAGCCATCAACAATGTTGTTGACATCTTCTGCGTCAACTTTGTCATCTTCTGACTCATTGACAAATGAATGTTTGCCAGTTGGCTGCCATTTGATGAGATGTTCACAAATCATGTCATCTTGCCAAAATGCTGCAAGATATTCAGTCAATGCATCTTGATTTGCTTTGATGCGATCAGCTGTTGCAGAGTCTTTGCAGCTGTTGACAACATCAGCAAGAACAGTTGCAATTTTTTCTGACAATGACATGCCAGCATCAAGTTGCTTCATGTTTGCAGTCAATGCATCACCATTGACAAAGTTGTCAATGAGTTCACGTTGTTCGTCATTGAGACGATTTTTGTAAACATTGTCACTTGCAATGCTTTCGTCAAGTTTTGATGCGTCAAATGATTTGTTTGCGACTTCTTTCAAGGCATCTGACAACTCATCAAATGACATGTCAAAGTCTTCTTCAGTGTCACCAACAATTGCTTTGCGAGCTTCAGTTGACAATGCATTCCACCAGTTTTCAACGTCGTCATCTTCTTCACTTTCAAGCAGCCACTCTTTGTCATTTGGAGCAACCACAACAATCTGTTTCAATGCAGATTTGCCCTTTGGCCAAACTTCAACTCTAAGTGCACCACCATCTTCTGCCGCAATGATGTTGGTTTCAATTGGTTCGCCTTGTTCAATGAAGCCAATGATGTTGTTGCCAAGTTTGACTGGACATTTGTCAACAAGTTTTGTGTCTTTGAATGACTCGTCAATTGCAAAAAACTCTTTGACAAAGTTTTGAGTTTCGACACCAAGATTTTCAAAATCTTGAGAAGCATTGTACTCTGCATCAGCAAGCAAGTAGTTCTTTGCAAGCAACCATTGTTTGCGCTGTTCAACTGTTGCAGCATTCCAAGCTTCTACAGACTCATCAACAGAACTTTCATTCACAAATGTATGTGATTTGCCATACAAGTCAACAAAGCATTTGCCGGCAACATCTACAATGAGCCAATGAACGTCAAATGAGTCATCAAAACGCTTTCTAAGTTCAGTCATTGAAATGCCTGCATTGGGCTTGTGCATTTTGCAAGCTTCAGCAAATTCATGCAAGCCTGTGCCCTTTGCAATGATTGAGCCAACGCCAAGAGTCGTCTCAACTTTTTCGCCAATTTCAACTTCGTCAAAATCTTTAACAGACTCATCAAGTTCTGTGAAGTTGTCATACGCATCTTTGATTTTCTTGCCCCATGCAGAAGCAGAGTCAAGAACATTTTCATCTTTGCAACTGTCAACAATAGATGCTTTGATGTCATCTGACAAGTCAGACCAGTCTTTTGAGATGTTTGCAATGTCAAGCTTCAATGCATCAAGCAACTCAGCTTTTTCAGGATTTGACAAAGACTTCCAAGCTTCTTCAGATATCTTGGCAGCGTCAGGCTCTTTAGATTCTGCTACAAAGCCAGATGCTTTGATTGCAGCTTCAATTGCATTCTGAGACTCGTTGTCAAACATTTCCCAAGTTGCATTTGCAGCATCTTCAACACCAATCTTGAAGTCTTTGACTGCATCAAGAGCAACTTGTCTGTCAGCAACAGATGCATTGTACCACCATTGTTCAGCATTGAACTCAGATGCTTCATCAAGCAATGAAATGCCAGTGTCAACAAGCTTTTGCAATTTGGCATCAAGTTCAGCAAACTTTTTGCCTTTGCAAGCTGCTTCTTCATCGTCATTCATCAATGCTTGCTTGCAGATTTCAGCGCGCTTTGCATCATCTGCAGCATCCCAGATTGCAGGTGTCTCATCTGCAATGTCTGCTTCATCGACAACCAAGTCTGCTTGTGCTTTGCCTGCATCAATGAATGCTTTTGCAATGGCAACCTGACTTTCTTTGTCAATGTTTGCAAATTGCTCAACATCATTGAGTTTGTCTGCATCTTTGATGCCAGCATTGTCAAGCAACTCAAATCTTTCAGTTGCATCCAATGATTGCCAGCAAGCTGTCAGATAGTCGATGTTCAGATTGCTGTCATTGTTGAGCTCAATTGCTTCATCAATGAATGCAAATCTGTTTGCAACAAAAGACTTTTCAGCATCTGTCAACTCTGCAAACTTCTTGTTGAGCAAGTTTGTCTGAGTGTCGTCAAGCTGAGCATCTTTGAACACTTCCTGATGGATGTTGTACAGCCACCAAGCTTTGTCTTCAATGAGCATTGAGTCCCATTGTTCTTGAAGTTTTGCTTCGTTCGTGTCTTCATTCACGAAGTCAATTCCAAGAAGTTTGTGAATCGTTTGTTGCTGCTCAGTTGACAACTTGTCATATGCAACTGCAATGGTCACATCGGACTCATAGTTGCAGCCAACACTGTCAAGCAATGCTTCAATCTTTGCCAAGTCTTTTGGGTCACGATTGACAGACATGTCATTGTATGCAGCAACAAAATTTGCTGTGTTTTGCTTCATATTGTTTGTATCGTTAGGATTGTTGAGTGTGTCGTCTTCAAATGACTCTGTGACAAGTGATGCTTGCAATTCTTCAAGTTTTGTAGTGTCTGACTCTGCTTCTGGGAACAGTTTTTGCAGAACACCAGATTTTGCAAGATTGACAAGTTGCAACATCAAAGCATTGCTGTCAACTTCATCTTCTTCATCAGACTCATTGACAAACATCATGTCTTTGCTTTCATTGATTGCAACAGGCATGCTGTTGAGTTGTTTTTGCGTTGATGCAATTGAAAACTCAGCATCATAAAAACCAGGTTCTGCAACCAAGTCAAATGTGATGAGCTTCAAAATGTTAACTTTCTTTGTTTGAGGATTGACAATGCCAATTGCTCTACTTGAAATGAAGAGCGGCGATCCTGCTGAAACAATTGCATATGCAGTTTGTCCTGCAGGTGTGTTGAAGATTGTAATCCAGCCTTCAAAAGCCTTGCGCTTTGGGTTCCATTCGATGCTGTCAATTCGATGTGACACATTTGCATATTTGACAACTCTTCGTTTGCAGTGTTCAAGCTCACCAAGCAAGCGTTTTGCAGCAATCTTGGGTTGCAAAGATTGAACTTGCGCAAAGTAGTTGTCAAAGTCATATGAACGAGAATTGCGGTTTGTCTCGTCCATAAATGCATATGTGCCAAACAATCGACAAAGGGCACCTTCAGGCAATGAGTCAGTTTGAATTGACTCCATCACAAATTGATTGCAAGACTTAGAGTCAACAATCAATTGTGCAGGCTTGCCTTGATATGTTATGTGCTTTGCCATGAGAGTTTGTCTTTTTGAGATTGTTTGATTTATATGATGCGTGAAATACTATTTGATAGGATGTGTGAAGTCATATCCTGATATGATATGTACAGTCAAAGGTGACAAATTGTTGACAACTGACAAAATTTCAGCATCATTCAAAGTCATCAATGTTTGGTTGTGGCTGAACTGCACCAGTTTCAAGACCAACTTGTTCTGCTGCTTCTTGTTGTTGCTTCATTTTTGCTGCTTGCTCCATTGCAAGTTTTAGAATTTCTGCGTTTTCTCTTTCAAGCATAGAAGCATTTTTGTCAAGCTCTGTTTTCGGAAGTGACAAATATTTTTCAATGAGGTACTCAGAAGACCAGAATGTCTTCTGAGTGTCATTCATGTCAATGTTGCGAACAAGTGATTGTGAAATGCGTTGAATTGCTTCAACACGTTTGAGCAGAGTGTTCAGTTCGAGTTGAACTTGATATTGGTTGTATTTGTTGTATCCGATTGACAAAGCATTCAAAATTTCATTGTCACCAATGAATTTGTTGTTTTGCAAGCACATCAAAATCCATGTAGGCTTCAAAATAACATTGACGCCAAATCTGTGCATGATGCCTGCAATGAATGAAGCAAATCTTCGTTCATCACGTTGCATTGACTCATCAGACACATTCCAATTGCCGCCGCCTTCATCAAATCGTGACAATGGCAACTTTGACAGTCTTTGAAAGTTGTTTCTGAAATATGTGATTGCCGAAGTATCAGACAAATCAGGCATTCCTGGGTCAAGATTTTGAATGCTTGGTTTGCCTGAGTTTGTTTCAGCAAACCAAATTTCTGAATTGAATGGAATTGCTGCTTGACCGTTGACTGTCAATTCACCTGTTGAGTCATCAAAGTCAATCTTCTCATGATATTTGTTCATTGCTTTGCGCAATGTTTCATATGCTTGTGTCTTTGTTTTGCCCTTGACAGGAATTGTAACTTGAGTTCTGAAACGTGAAGCAGTTGTTGCATATGCAATTCTACTGCGTTCAATGATGCGAAGCAGATTGAATGCACGAACAAGTCTTTCAAGATATGACATTGTGCCAACTCCATCATCATTCCATTGCAAATAGACAACTTGAGAGTCAAGCAATCTTGTTTTGCCAAGTCCGCCACCAGCAACAATGTTCGTGTTTGCTGGTGAGCCCCATACATTTTGCATGCTTGCTTGCTCTTGTTGATTGCGGTCATATTCCCAAAAGAACACGTCATTTTTGCGCATTGGTGTCAATGCAAATGCATTTAGTTTCCTGAAGCCAACAATTGTAGTAGGCTGCTTGACATCATCATACACAATTTCCCATGCAATGCGACCTCGAACAAGATATTCACGAAGCAATTGTTTGATGTCTTGTCTTGATGGCTCAGTGTTGACACCATTGAATGCATATAGACCATAAATGACATCAAAGCACTCTGAAAAGGCATCAATGAGTTCTTGTTTTGCATTGTCATTCAAAGTCAATTTGTCAATTTGAGATGTCTCAACAAAGCAAAATTTGTTTGACTCACTGTCATATACAATGCACTCATCAACCATTCTTTCAAGAATGTCGTCCATTTCAGGCTCAGCAGACAGCATGTCATAGTGTTTTGCCTTCAAAGCAGGCTGCAAACCAAACAAGTTCTTCTTTGCATTGTTGACATTGAAGACATCATCTGTCGACAGCACAACAACTTCTTGGTCATATGACGCATTTTCTGTAAATGCTCTTTGTCTTATTTGAGTGGCAGCAGATGCTTTGTGCATGTTGATTTTAGCAATTGGACTATTTTTGTCAATTGCTTGCAATGCATTTTTGCCATTGTTGTTTGTTGATGCGTATTTTGTAGCCATTGCGTTTCAATTCAACCTTTTATTGGATATGTATCTGAATGCAAATGAAGATTAAGCAAACGAGCGATGTAATATTGCCAATCATTTAATAAATGTCAATTTTCAATATGTTGAGTCTGACACATTGAACATGATGTGCTTGTCTTTCAAATATTGCACATACATTTGATAAAGTCTTTCTACAGTAGTTTTTTCATATCGTGCAGATGGAATGAAGATTGCCTTGTACCAGTCTTCATATCGAAAGCAAATTGTACCTGTTCTAAGTCTTGGTATGTATGACCTGAATGCAAATGCAGCACCATATTGTTGAACAAGTGCACCAACTTGTTGCCAAGACATGTCAACAGGTGCTTGCTCAGCTCTATACATTTCGCCTTTGTATTTGCTTGCAAATGCTTCAAAAATTTTGCACAACACAAGAATGCGAACTTTCAAAGGCAAATGATGCATGTTGATGCCCATTTCTACAAGCTCACCTTCTTGAGACACATAAGAACCAAGTGACATGACAAGTGGGTAAACATCATACCAATCCAAAATGTCAGCATGTTTTGGATTTGCATAGACAAACATGTACAATCTTCCAGGCTCCATGTATTTGCGTCTTGATTGGTAGTCAGAGTTTGTTGCAATCTTTTGAGTGAACCAAATTTTTGCAAGTGCTCCACCATTTTGTGCAGTGTACCAAGGATTTTGCTTGATTGCTTGATGCAAATCATATGAGCCTGATTTGACAAGTCTATTGAACAGTCTTTGTGCAGCTGTAAGTGCATTTCTACCCCATTGTTTTGCTTTGTCAATGAAGCTTTGTTTTGACTTGTCATCAAGATTGTGAAATGTTGCCATGCATTTTTGTTAATCAAGACATTGCATGTTGTCAAGCGATGTCAAATTCTTTGACTGTGTAGTTTGATGCAATTGTCGGATTTAGAAGTTGAGATTGTTGTGCTGTGCAAATTGATGTTGTGATTGCTGTGTGGCCTGTCAATGTTGCATAACAAGAGCCTGCAGCATGTTCTGCATCAATTCCTGTGAAGTTTAGTTTGACATCAAAATAGACTGGTTTGCTTCCATCATTAGCATCATACACAAATCGACATTTTGTGAATTTGGCAACGGCATACCACTGTTCAAGTTTGCCAATCAACTTGACTTGTTTGTTGTCACCCAAGCCTGAAGCAAACCACAGTGTCATAGCAGATGGCGTTGCATGATTGTAACCAGTGTACACTGTTAGCATTCCAACTGATGCAACATTGTTGCTTACAATGTAGCAGCATCTTACCCAAGCTTCATTGCTTGTTATGTCGCCTCTATATGCGTTTGAGTAGTAACCCCCCCGCTTCAGCAATCCAATCAAGACTGTTTTGCACTTGATTGCCAGAATATTTTGAATTGTAGCTCATGTAAGTTAATTAATATGTGAATAGTCTATGTTAATTTAGTCAATATATTGAATGCTATATTCTGCCAGTGTTGAGCCACCTGCAGGTGCTGCTTCAATGGGCGATAGCACCCTAACATATGATGGATTGTGCATTGCAATGTCTGCAATGATTGAGTTGTTTTGATTTGTAAGTTTAACATCAATGTAACAATGTGACTTAACTTGTTGACAACGAATTGCACTAAAACACATGTTTACATCTCTTCTCAGTGCATTCAAAGTTTTGCAAGCAAATGTAGTGTCAGACACTGCGCAAGTAAACATGCAAACTGCTGGCTGATTAGAATTCCACAGTGTTGACAGTTTTAGTATAAATGCTTGTGGTGACGCCATGATGTCTTGACATTCAACAATTCTAAACCATTGGCCTGTAGATGCTACAGCTTGACCAGTTGTTGCATGTTGAGTCATCACTTGACCAAGGGCGTCTTCTATTTGAGCGCCGCTATATTTTGACGAATACCCCCCATAATGTGTATGTGTTATGTTGTAAAGAATTTCTCTGTTACGATTTTGAACTGCATGTTTTGATGTGCTTTGCAAAACTTCATAGCAGCATCCCATTTTGCAATGTTCTTTCGATATGTTTGCTTGACATCATTTGATGACCATTTGCTTGGACATTTGCATTGCGCATATGGCTTGACTTCAACCATGTATATGACACCCTTGTTTGTCTTGAACAAGTAGTCAGGATAGTATGTATGTTTTTTGCCATCAAGTTCATAAGGTATGCCAAGTGTCTCTGAAGACCATTCAACAACTGATGGTGACATGTCACACATGTGACAAAACTTGAGCTCAAGACTACTTCTATATATGACTGTTCTATCATCATGCGTTCTGCCAATATACTTTGGCCCAGGATTGTAATAGCCTTGACGATATCTACCATTTGGGTTTGGCTTGAGCTTTTTGATGTCATGTGCCATGTCACTTCAACTTGTCAACATCAAATGCAGGCCACATTCGTCTTTGACATTCAACAATTTGTGAAAGCATTTTAGACTTTGTGAATTGCCAAGTGATGCTCGTTATGATGTATGTGCCTGACAAACGTTTGTTGCGTACTTGTTCAACTGCAAGTGGCTGTTTGTCATCACCAGAATTTTGTTTGCCTCGTTCTTCTTTTTCAGGAATGGGAGATTGCATTCTTTGACCATGATTGTACAACTCGACATTGACAGTTTTGTAACAATACAAAGCATTCAAAGTTTGTGGAACAGTCAAACTCAAAATTGCACGGTCAAGCATGCCTTGAGACCAATCAAATGTTGTTGCTGCTTCATAAAAATTGTCATGCATGTTTGCATGCAATGCATCTTTCTTTGCAATTTGCAGTGAAGTTGAGATTGACCAGTCTGCAAACACATCCAAGTCTTTGTCAGTAGATTGTTGAATGAGAGTTGCATCAACATGTTTGTGTTCGATTGCAGCATTTGACATGTCAAAAGTGGCAGATTGCATGTTGACTGCTGATGGTGTCTTCATTGAGACATTACTATATTTCAAGTTCCAGCCACTGACAGCTGCAAGAGTGTTTGGACCATTTGTGTCGTTGTTCAATATGAGCTTTTGAGTCTTTTCAAGTTTTTCTCCTGTTGCAGGCACGATTGAAAGTTCGTCATCCAAAGGCGTGACTGTCATTTCTGACAGCACATCAACAATGTTGAGTCTGTACCAAGCATCAACAAACACTCGAACAATCTTGTCATTTGAGCCAAGCCACATGTGTCTAATAACATGTTTTTGCAAGAAACTGTCATTGCGTTCATTGCATTGAAGCCAAGTCATTGTGTCTGCTGTTGCATCAATGTTTGTTACAAGACCAAGGCCAATAGTTTGACAGACATCTTTGACAACATCCATGCTTGTCTTGTTTTGCCAAGACTTGATTGCAGAGTCAGACAACTGTGGTACATTCAATTCACCTTTGACTGTGACATTTGAGCCATTCTGTTCAGCTGACAAAATCAAGAAGTCGCATTTGATTGTCTTGAAGTTTGTGTCAAGTGTGTTGCCAACATACAATGTCACAACATCATGAGTCAATGGAAAGTCATTTTGCAAAAAGTTTGCATTTGCGGCAAAACTGACTTCAATTGTTGGTAAGAACTTTTTGCCAACTTCTACATTGCACCATTGTACACTTGAGAAATCTATGACCGTGTTGCAGACTTTTAAAAGTGGCACAAGTCTGCCTGCAGCTTCAATTGGCTGCTGTGCAGATTGCGCACTAATTGGGTCAAAGTCGACAACAATGTCTCTGACTTCTTTCAACAACGTTGCTTCAAACACTTCTTTCAACATGATGCTCAAAATGTCAGTTTACCGATTGATGAATTGATTTTGACATGACTTGCATTCTGGTTTGCTGCAACAGATGCTGAAGTTGACTTAGGTAACAACTTTTGCTCTGAAGTCTTGCCATGATTTGCAGGTTGTGTTGATGCATTTGCAACAATTGACTGTTCAATTGTCAATGACAGATATGATGATGTTTCAGGCACAACAATCACATCGTCTGCTTCAAAGTCAAATGGTGATTTGCGTTCATTGAGAACCATCAATTGCTCAATTGCATCAATGTTGCCGTACAAAATGTCTGACATCAATGGAGTGTCATCTGCCACTGCATCAATGACTTTGTATGCGCCTGAAATCATTGCAGTGTCAAATCTTCTTGGCTTTGTTGACTTCAAAGTTTTGCCTGCAACAAAGTTGACTGAGTCAAGAATTGGCATTGACATGCCATTGTGAAGTTTGCTTTCCATGTTGTTGCAAATCATTGTGCTTTGATTTCACTTGGCAATCTGAAATCAAAGTTGTTGAACACCCAAGTTGTCGTGAACGTTTGCTCACTTGTGTCTGTGTTTGTCAAGTCAAAATGTTGTTTGTCAATGGCAGCAAATATGCAATTTGAAAAGTCAATTGCAAACATTGGCTGGTCATTGTAAAGTGAGACAAACCTCATTGGCTGATAAAAGTCGTGAGTAGTTTTGTCATCATGATATCTAATGTAAGACTCCAACAACGCAAAATAATTGATGAAGCCTGCAGACATTCTAAATGTTATGTTGATGCGTTTGTCAACAGTTTGATGAACAGTTTTGCTGCCTCTGAAAAATTGGTCAACTGCTCTTTTGATGCCGGTCTTGTCATCAACAAGATTTGCGACACTTTGTTTGACAATTGGTGCATTCATAGACATGATGTCAATTGATTGCACTGAGTCATACAGCAAATCATTGATGTCTGAAATCAATTGAGTTGGCTGATTGACAAAAATATCATTGTACTGTTTTGCAATGTCTTCAGACAAAATGTCAACTGGCAAATCAAATCTAAATTGGTCTGTTCGAGCACTGTTGAGAAGCATGTCTTTGTAATTTGCTATTATTGTAATATGTAACATCCTCATGTTACATTCGGATATGTACATGTGTAGGTACAAATAGTCAAAATCAAAAGCCTCTCAAATTAGCTTGATGTATTCAAACAATCTGAGAGGCTTTTTAAGAGATGTTGATGTCAAAGCATCAACATGTTGTCATGCAAATGCGAAAACGATGGCAGTCAAAACGCATTGCACAATCAATCTTTTCGATGAGTTTGAAACAGCACATCAATTGGAATGTGCACACCAGGCTTCGAATTGATGTTCCAGCCTTTTGCCATAGCATTCAAAATTGTTGTTGTAAAGAAACTGAACGCATTAGGCGACCTTGAAATGTCATACTTTTGCCAGTTTGCACAAATTGTAAGCATTGCTTCAGAAGCGCAATCTGCTTGTATGTCTTTGTCTTTGTAAAACAATCGTCGTTGAATATGAAAAATGAGCAACTGGAACATTTTGACACATTTGTCTGTCAACTGACCATTGCGTTTTGAAAGGCACAACTCTGCTGCAAATTCATGAGTATCAAGATAATAATTTGATGCTCTTTTGTGCTTGTTTTCTGCTGCTTCTTGACGAAGTTCAGCTTCTATGTCCAGCAAAAATTGTTCATCTGACACATATTTGATATGTTTGTCTTCAGCAACTTTGGATTGCTTGATGTTGAATTGCAGCATGAGTATTCAAGGTTTATATGTGATAAGATGATAATAAGATACAACAACTGAGTCAAATTTGCAATGAACCTTTAAACATTTAACATTCTTTTTCACAATTTGTTGCGCTTTTACATGCACTTACATTTCAACTTCAATAGCAAATGTTCGTCAACTTCAATAGCAAATGTTCGTCAATAGCAAAGTTGCTGAAGACAAACATAT